>Ga0126338_10001621_pt1 | contig 14763 bp, 9 predicted proteins | sample OrbCmetagenome_2_FD_92529 | JGI IMG/M metagenome (GOLD analysis project Ga0126338, IMG submission 92529) | Coral microbial communities from Petempiche,Puerto Morelos, Mexico - Orbicella C C metagenome | ecosystem: Host-associated > Invertebrates > Cnidaria > Coral | place: Petempiche,Puerto...
ATCATTATCTCTTTGGTGTTTTTCTATCTTATTAAACTGTTATTTTCAGGTTTCCTACCATTTAAAGGTAATTTTGTATGTGGCCAAAATAACTCAAAATACCGTGACTGAGCTCCTTTAACAGTTCCAATACGCTGGTTCTGGTTCAAAAGTTTGGGAATCTGTGCCCCTCAGAATTAAGTGTCCAACAATATCTTAAGAAAGAGTGCAAATGCCATCTTCTGATTAATCAAACTTGATTTTGTTGCTCCTATGTTTAATTTTTTTTTTTTTTGCTATTTTCATTACTTTACCAAATAAAATGTGAGTAAATGCTCTTCAAATTGAATTGAACACTGGACATTAATTAATCCTCCTGGTAGAATTTGACTGTGTATCATGAAAATATCTCCATGACTTAGTGTTCGTTTTTCTCGTTATCGGTATTTTAAGGCATGAAAAAATAAGTAAGAGGCTCTGGCCATTGAACTTACGAGGTGGAACTAGTATTTGTGGCATTGTTTAAGACCACGAGAGCAGAAACGTAAATCGCCATACATGATGAGTAACAACTATCTGACACCTCACAGCGAAGAGATATAGGGTCTCTCTTTAAGTAATATATGGGTTATTGACCAAGCGTGAAGTAAAGGTCGCTGGGTATCTGCCAAGTTCTTTTTTGCGTGTCTATGAATCGAAACGGAGTCATGATCGAGGTCCAAAAACACGCAAAAAAATAAATAAATAAAATAAAATAAAAAATAAAGGAGGCCAATATCCAGCCACATTGACTGAACAAGCTTGCTCAATAAAGGATTTGTTATATGGAAAAAGAACACTATTTCGTTGCGGGACGCAGCGGGTAACCCCGAGCGGGTTAGATAGCGCCATCTTGCCCGTTCGAGTAGCCAATCACAGCGCTGGCTTCGGTCCATCTTGGCCGCTCACGGAGCTAGCCATATAATATTTTATGCTTATTACACTCACGCAAGCAAATAATTTTACTTACCAAATTTCAGGTTGCATCTTTGAATATCAAATGGATACATCGTCATGTCCATAATGCACGAGATACTGAGGATTGCCGGCACGGAAAGTTTGATATGGCCGTTATATCGGACCTCGGCTAATGTCCCTAGACCATTTTCTCCACTTTCAACGATTGGAGCCACACCTGTTTCAAGCCTGCAAATTTTAACAGGAATAAAATTAACATTGTTTGATATGGCCGTTATATCGGACCTCGGCTAATGTCCCTAGATCATTTTCTCCACTTTCAACGATTGGAGCCACACTTGTTTCAAGCCTGCAAATTTTAACAGGAATAAAATTAACATTGTCCTTCCAGTGGCAAGCAAAGCTACATTAACCGACATTTGTTCAAACTAAATTACAAAAACGTTATCGATTGAACCACTCACGAGTTTAGCAGTCCCATGGGCGGTGTCCAAATCGCATCCACCGGTAAATTAATCCGCTTCAAGTTTCCATAATGAGCCGGATCCCAAGAAAGAGAAAAATCTTCCCAGCTCTGCAAAGGGTGCAAACGGTACAATACGTAATGGGAAGGTTGGATAAAATACCGTCGAATATACGACGGATTTTCTGTATTCTGATTGGCTGTATTTCCTATGGCATGGTATAAAGACAGATACGAATACACAGATCGACATACATGTGGAAACATAAATGGATACAGCACATAAATAGACAGAAGGGCCACGATTGTCCAGACGAAAGGATATAGCTAGATAACAAGTTACATCAAGTTAGTCAAGTAAAATAAAATACCCACTGACCAGTCTGTACCACAGGCTCATTCTAACAAGCTGTTCAACCTCGTCCTAGTGCAAAATACAATTGATGACGTGAAATAAAAGATTTACTTTAAGTCAAACGATCGCCAGACCAAAAGTTGCAAAAAAATACAACATCACAAAAGCACTTTTTCCCACCACTCTCAAAAGTCTGTAAGGTTGTAAACCCAGCGCCACCTCTAATACTTGGGATTTGTTCTCAACTGGCCGTACATCAGTGTTATAATTCTTTAACAGGTTGTCAATCAACTTTCGATCAAAAGAGGTACTTTGTAAACCTGAAAGGTGGAATATCTTGTGAGTATAGTAACCATGAGCCTTAATGGATATGGCTTTCGCCCACATAAAGCAATTACTTACAATGAAGTACTGTAGCTCTCTGTGGCAGCGAACACACTATGCCGTAGAAATTTGAAAACGCAGTTTTATTTCTATAGTTAGGCCTACCGTACCTACTAATCCGTCACGAAAACGGAGCTTTACAAAAACGCTCTTTAAACCGAAGCAATTTGAAATCGTTGGCTTTGTGTTTTAGTGTGGACGGGATAACATTTTGAAAACGAAGCTTTTTGAAAACGATGACGTCTCGATAATCATGTGATTTTCCTGACCGTTTTTCCTCAAACACCACGACCGGTGATTGCTGCGTTTTAATATTCCTCCTGCGTAGTATGAACGGAAAACATTTGATGCGTTTTAATTTTAGAGTGAAACTTCAGTTTCCAAATTCCATCGGCGTATTCTGGGTGGAGCCTATTTTGTCTTGCCATCTCTGCGTGGTTCATTTTATCGAGAATACTCTCACTTCCTTCGAAATTCGGCAGAGTTTCAGGTATCAAAACGTCTCACAATTATCAACCCAAAAAGATCGTTAACATTAGCTTCCTTTATATAGCTGCATATTTGTGTGCGACATTTATTTACCCGCTGGCAGCCACATTCGTTTTAAATTTGTTAAAAGAGGATGAAAAACTTGGTACTTGTCCAGTTTTTTATTTTATTGACAGGTGTCAGTTGTAAGCCTAGCGTGTTTCTCTTGGTTTTCATGTTTGTTTTGCGGGTGTTCTGGCTTTCTTGTGGTTTTGTAGACGCAACTAAAAACGCGTATATCAATTCAAAAAACATCGTAATATACGGGGAAGCACATTCGAACCGACACTGGATTAAGTTACGCTGTTAATAAATTCTACACGGCAACAGTGAAAGAAATTCAACTAGCTTTCACGAGAGGCAAGATTTTTAGCACTTGCAAATTTATTTGTTTTCCCTGTTGCATGCAAGGTCGATACATAAAACTGAAGACGGTTACATATAAAGTTTTCTTTGGTAAATATGCCCTTACTAAGAATTTTTCCCTCATCGAAAGCAGTCTGTTCGGCAATATCAGGTTTTGTCCTCAAATATTCATTGTACTAAGATAGAATCTCTCATATTTCACACGTACCTTGAGCCACGACTGTTAACAAGAGCACTGTGGCAGTCACGGTAATAATCACAGGAGACATAAATGTTTGGTCAGGAGTATTGCATCCAAGCAGTAAATTCTCGGTCATGGAGTACAAATGAAACTTCTCAGTGAATTAATGAGTTGGCAGATATCAGAGTTTGTTTTGTCCGCAGTGTTTAATCAATTATTGATGACACAATTTATTAAATGGCCAGCTCCGATTTAACGGGCAAGTTGAACCAGATTCTGCCCTGTGATTGGCTACCCGAGCGAGTAAGATTCCCATTCGGTATCCCGCAAGAAAAAGGCGTTCTTTATGTCATATAATAAATCCTTGAGGAAGACGCAATGAACAGCCTCAACTGCAAACACATGTACTTTGGCGTTTATTCTACAACGTGAGGAAGTTGTTGTAAACCTTTCAACATAAAAATAAATTCAACACAACACACAGGAAGTATTTTTTTAGATCTTTATTTTTCTTGAAAGGTGGGAGACATTATGGATGTGATTGTACAAGAAAAACTCTCAGCAACCACAGTATCACTAGAAGTAAATTGGTTTTTAGCCACTGTGCTATTATACCAAGGGAAGATTTTTCAAATTCAGCCTTTCCTTTTTCAAATTGAGATCATATCTGCAAACTAAACCTTGTGGTGACTTAACACTTAACATGACATTTCGTATATACCTCTAGGGTACTGGTGTAGTATTTTGTAACATAAATAGACTATATCAGCAGGTGCCTTTTCAGCCCATTAGTTTTAGGTTGCCATTGATATATAAAAAAATCGTTTTGCTTTTTGACTTTTCGAAGTTATAACTGATAACTATTTGTATCACTATTATTTACATGATAGTTTCTGTGATGATCTTTATTTTAAAACTCTTCCTTCAGGCTCTGGGTATTGCTTTCTGAATAAAATAAACCATTGATCCTGATAAAAAGAACCAATTATTTTCAACTTCAGCAACAATAATAAACACCGTTAACTGGTTTTGTAGCAAAAATGTAGGAATGAGTGAACAAAGGAACTTTCCAAATGCGAAATACTTCATTTGAGTCACTTCCGCCATGAACCGAGAGTGATTGATGTTGTGGACGAAATGAATCAACGTGAAGATTATACCTCCGGCTTCACCAGTTTAATAAATTCTGTCGAAAGGAAAACAAAGACCTTTATTTGAAATTGCCACCAGTAAATTGGATATTGATTCAACCTAACTTAGTTCTCTTATTTATCTTTTAAATAACTGTTATATCATAACATTGCAAACTTTTTCCCTATTAAGGTGTTATTATCGTCTTGTCGCGGTAGCTCGTATTGGTTCACAGAGTTTTATCAATGGCAGTAAACCCAGAGTTTACTGATTATTTTGTGGGTGTTTCTCTCCAGGTTACTTCGTTGTATAGCAAGCATAAACCTCATCATTTGCGAATAACAGTATTGAGGAAAAGGTCTGGAGATCGAGACGTGTTTTGTCAGAGATGTCTACGGAAGTATTCGTGTAGAAATCTTTAGTGATTAATCATGATTAAAATAGCTAAAAAAGAAATTTCATGTAATGACAAGTAGATATGGGATGCTTTCATTATGCCAAAGATTCCGAAAATTTCGGTCGGAAATTCAAATAGATCGGAAAGGTCCGTTTCGGTTTCTTCGACCGGAATATTCGGGATCACCTCTAGAGGTGGTCCACTTATTTCGGTCGGGATACTCCGACCGAAATTCGCCGTTTCATTTTTGAAAAACTGGTTCTTTGCCCTAACTGGGGAATTCGGAAAAGAAATACAAAATGGTAAGAGCCATCTCTATTGGTTGGCCCGGTTCAATCGGAAAATGTCGTTCCATTTTACTCGGGTATTCCCGCTGATCTCTGACTGGTCGATTTGGCATAATGGAAAGCACCCATAGACTGCTAACGGTCTGTTTTTCTCTCGAAGTCAGCCTGACAAGGAGTATGAGGTGAGACACGGGTGTGACACACTCGCCCCAGCCCCTTTTCGTCCACATTACCTCTTAACATTTGTGTTTGCGAATAGCCACTCGTTTGACCCTAAGACTGAGGAAAGACTGGCTGCCAGCAGCCTTAATGACAAGCGAATCTTGCAAATGATTAATGATCTGCGCAACTCCAGACTGTACTAGCCAGCTCTAAAAAGGCTGATTTGTTGCGAGTGACTTACAAGGCTTATATTCGTCTTTGTTCTACACCATTCTTACCTTCAAATGTGATCTTTCGTTTTCGACTTTCTTCTTGATCCTGTAATATCTCGTTGATGTCTTGTTCTGGAATACTTTCTCCCATGTGCCGCATCACATAACGAATCTCGTTAGAGAATATGTAACCTTTGTCGTCACCATCAAAAGTTCTGAATGCTTCCAGCAGTTCTTTTTCATCAAGCGTGTTGTTATTTTGATTGATCATCATGTTTACAAATTCACCAAAATCCACTACGCCGTTACCTTTGTAAAAATATACATAAAATACCATTACTGGGGTGGATACAGGATTTAGAGAGGAGGGTTCAAGACACGGACCACCGAAGGCGTTCCCGTGTAGGGGGTCCGTGTAGAGGTCCTCGGAAATGCAGGGATTTGGCATTCAGGTGCCTAGTCAGCGTGAATGCCTCATCTTTTTTATCTCGGGGGTTAAACCGAACTCCTCGAGCCTCCCTAGATCCGAACTAGATTACTCGATTGTGATTGGCTAGAACAACACCCAACAGTTTGACTGTTAGGTCGGCTAATAGCTTGCTATCAAAGCCGAGCGGTCTACTTGTCCAGTCTTTGTCCAACCCAAGGACTGATCTGTTCAACACTGAACATCTACAAACCGATTAATTGGCAATTTTTCTTCTGAGGTTTTTTTTTTTCGAGCACCAAGGGCCTTCTGACGATCAATAGTAGGTTTCGGTACATGTGTAGAAAATCACATTGCCAGTTTGGTAAAAGGGAGTCAGTGGGTTGCGCTAAATACGATGGAGGTCTAAAGCGAGTGCGGGAAAGGACACGAAAGAACACAACACAAAGACCCCACCCTGTCCGGGATTCGAATGCAGATCATTTGATCGGGAGTCCAACACCTGACCACTGGGTTTTACAATTAATTTTAAGACAAGTATGTAATTTATAACACATTTTAAAAGGAAAAAGGGGTCAGCATTTAATTTAACTTTACCGTCATAATCCACCTCGTTGACCATGTCTTGCAGCTCGTTTTCCGTGGGGTTTTGCCCCAGGGATCTCATTATAGCTCCTAACTCCCGGGTGGTAATATACCCGTTGCCGTCTTTGTCAAAAAACTTGAAAGCATCTCGGTATTCTAAGAAAAAGAAAATTAGTTGAACATTGGGAACAATGAGAGTAGCCTTGTCAAAGGAACAACAATTATTACATGAACAATATAATTTCTGGATACGAGGAGATACTGATAAAAAACCAGGCGAGTTTGTTATCACTTCGTATCCAATTCCAACAAGGGCGAATAGAATGGATGACTAAGATGCACCATGTGGACATTTCAGTTCTTTCTAAACGAAGTGGTAGCATGAAAAGGCAGGAAAATTTGTGGCGCAGTGTTGACAGTGTTTAGTCGACACGTGTGGAAAGCAAGTGAAAGAGAGTTTTCTTTCGAAGTATTCCTTTCACAATCTCTTCCTACATTGTCTATTATTTAGGAAAATTGTGACATATGGGAATGGTTTGCCGGAACTGGATCCCAAGGAATAGCGTTGCTGAAAGTTATACGCCTTGTGCAAGTCAAATGAAGAAAAAGTATAAATTAGCTTACTTGTTTACGTGAATGCCATCTTTATGACGACAGCTACTGATCAAGTTCATTGAAGTAAGAGAACAAGACCCAGATGTGAGGTAAAAAGCTTTATTGAAGTGCTAAGTTTAATTCTATGTGGAATTTCCCAAATGAAATGTGTGGGCTTTTGGATCTTTCCGTGAATTTTTTTGCTGCTTTTCCTCTTCATTCAGTCAATTGTGTTGTCATTTATATATTGATAAGCCTTTTCAAATATTTCGTATAAACCTACGTAGTTTGATTTAATTATTGCCATTTTGCGACTTTTGTGGTTCCGCGATGGCATTGCTCATTATTTCTTTTATGTCCGCGATACAAAGATCAGGAAATCTGCTTTTTTTGATGGAACTTTCCAACGGAACTTTCGGTTTCCGCCGAATAATTTTGCACAAAAGAGCGTTTTGACTTGACGTCAACGGAGCCTTAGTAGTGTTACAAAACATTGAAATGGCGGCCATGTTGCTGTACCAAACCAATTCTGTGGGAGTTGAACTCTTTTCCTTTGCAAACACTTCCTCCCGTTCCAAAACCTTGCATGGCAGCTGGAAAACGCTCTAAACGCTCTAAAGTGAAAACGCTCTAAACGTTAAGCGACACTAGCCGCACTTATTCGCGAAAATCGCGATATTAAAGAACCGCGAAATGTAAATACCAATCCGAAGGCCACATATAATCGAGCTGATTACTGAGATTCAGCGAACTAATCAGCTCAGAAAGTTATTAAAGCATTATCCGAGGTTATAAGAATTTCGCTCAGCGAATAATGTTAAACTCCTTTTGGAACAGGGTAACCTTCAGCGTATTTTCATCCACGTTTAAAATGGTCAAGTATCCAGAGTTCGAATGAACTTTTTCACACACTAGAGGCCAAAGTTATCGATAAAAATTAAATCATTTTAACAGCTGTTTCGAGAAAGGTTGTCGGATGAAAGCGTGAAGCCTATACGCGACATGTTTTTGCGCGTGAAGTATCAGCAAGGATACATTAGATTTTCCACTCATAAGACCATTTTTCGGTAGCCTGTCTTTCACTGTTACATGACTTTTAGTTGAAAATCAGGTGGCAAAAAACTTGTACGAAATACGCTTGCCATGTACAGCGTGTACAGTAGGCTCGATTTCCAGCCATATTGTGAGCCCGCGTTCCTTGTTGGGAGGAGGATAAACAACCGCACTCCTAAAACAGCTGGAAATCGAGCCTACGTGTACAGCGGCTATCTCCTTCTTACCACACTAACTTTTGGGGTTGTCGCGTGTACTTCCTACGCTTTTTACCGACAATCTTTCTTGAAACAGCTGTATTCGAGATCTTGATAACATGCGTTTGATATGTATGCCAGAGTTCATGTTTTGGAGCTGAAGCCAATGCCTCTCCATCAAAGAACTTGAACTGGTCGCCGACAACTGCATGCTCTTGAAAAACTACTTAAGTTGTCGCAACTGATTTTCTTTAGTTTGTTGTCAATAACCTGCTTGGTACACTTCTGTTTGTTTAATTATCCACAGCTATTTGTTGCCGGTGACTAGTAACTGTTGACAGTGGGCTTCAAACATAACAAACTCGGTCAAATGATGTCGTTCATGGTCAGGGAATGATACGTTTAGTTTATAACACACATCGTACATATTCCGTGTAATGGCCTCCGTGTTAGTAAAACCCTACACAAATGCCTTAGTTTAAACAGTTGTTATTTCCATCCCTGACGAGTCGCGATATTTATACTTGTTGGACTGCAAATGCGATAATAATTCTAATAGAAAAGTTCTACGTTTTCTCGTGTAAACCGGGCGAAAAACGCAGTATTTTCAATGAGAAAGTCTAGTGTAAATTAGCGTTTCTGTAAATGAGAAGTGATTAAAAAAGGTCCTGACATATTCAGAGCTTGATTGTGAAGGATTTACGTGTACCAGGAAGCAGTAGTCTGTCTCAGTTTCATCAGTTCATTTGTCTGTAATATACCGAATTGAAGTCCATGGTAACATTTGAATCAGACAGATGAATCGGAATATTAAACTGACTTATGTCACAGCAGGTTCAAACTTTTGTTATATTTTTTTTGATTTCCCCTCGCCACAGAAAATGCGCAAATTTGTTCAGAAGATTATTCAATAGTGCGGTTTTTTTGTAGTCAATGCAATTAATCAACTAAGTCTGCTAAATGCCAGTTGACATATCTTTTGTATTCATTTTCGATATTTACATATTCTGTTTTTACGTGGCCCTATCTTACAGTACCAGATTCTTTAGACTTGAGCTTTCTCAATTCAATCGCTTTCTTCATTCGGAAGATCTTTGCGACATAGGAACAAAGGGCACACAATTTAATTAAATTACTTTAAAGCGCGCTGTTTTTGAACAAGGGAAGTTAGATGTCAAAAATTACCTTCAATCTGCTCTTCGGTGAGTTTATCCTGCAAAATAATAAAAGAAATTTAATTGGCAAGTCACCTCAAACCAAGATGTTTCTGGGAAGAAAGTAAATGGAAAAGAGATGGAACGGTCATGGAAGGAAAGTTGGATGTTTCAAAATCTTACGACGGACAAAAAATCGCTGAAAACCAGACAAATCGGTGAAAAGTAATTATTGTTCGATCGATCCAAGTCAAGATTTGAATGATTTGCATTGTCCCTTGCCAAACACCTTTCTGGATTCTGATTTCATTTTCAAGAATGTTTTCTTCTGTGAGCGACACATTAGATAAAATGGTACCTCGATATCCATTTCAGTTTACTCAGCGACCGAGAGATTCCAAGCTTTTCCCCAGAAGTGAAATACCGCTTTATATCAGCACGATAGCAATCGGTATTGCATGTACTTTTCCTTTGATCCCAGCTCACATCGAAGTAATTCAATTGAATAATAATAAGTCTTTTTCTTGCGCACTTTAAACAATCTATTTTTAGTCGATATATTTTCGCATGCGTCAGCTCAACTGGATAAGCAAATTAATGATCCACTTTGCTTCCTGGGAAAAGAAAACAAAAAAGAAACCAGCCATTAAACGTAGCCCTAAGACATTTCTGGAATCCGTTTTCAAATATGCTTCAATAATTTTTGTTGAGACGTTTTTCGAAGGTTTTTTTTTTTCACTCGGATGCTGAGATCTGAAAGATAATTTCTATTTACAAAGTCTGAACTGAACCTGAACGTTTTCAACTACACAAAAAAGACTAAACTATAGCTCTCTTTAGTTTGCGTTAACGGACTTTAAGAAATTCAACTTTCCATATACTTTCCATGTGTCGTAGATTGAACAAATACTCGGCTAGCATTTCTCTTTTTTCTTTATGTTGTAATTATTCAACATTTACAGTCTGTATCAAAAGCGAAGCTACGGTGAATCTCCGGTCGTAGATCGGAATAAGTGTGTAAAATCTAGTTCTAGACGTCAGCAAGCATAAAGTGTACGTCAGTTCAATCTTCTGTACAACAAATTGTAAAACGAAAGTTTTAGCAAAATGGGCTCAGAAAGTTATCCCTGAATTATCAACTTCCCCTTGTCTTTCCTGAACGGCAACAGGGGGCGGCGGAATTGGAATGTCAAGATTTTGTTTGGTCATTGAAAAAGGAAAACGAGAAAGATCTAAGAATGAATGTTGGCAAATATTAAAAATTCCTGCTTCGGTACGTACGATTGCACCTGCTGAAAACGATATAAAAGGTACAAGCTTTCAGAAAGGCTTTTTTTGCGGAACATCTATCAGTGTATGATATTTAATTAATTATTCAGTAGACTAGAGGAAGATCTCGAAGGGCTCCAGCTGAAGTTAAATGTCAGATACTGCGATGTCATTTTGCATAACAAGCTGCAAAATATTGTTTTCTGATGTTATGAGTAACACGACATTCAAGTCACCGTATTTACCCAGTTTGAGTACTTTATCCCAGCAGGTGTTTAGACCAAAACTATACCAAACCAAAGAAGATTCATTCTACAAAACAGTGACAGCGAACTCGGAATTCATTTCACACACGGCTTCTTTGATAACATCTCTTTAGAAAAGCGTTCTATGGTTCTTATGTTATACCAAAATTTATAATCAATGGCAGTGGGCCCAAAAAGTAATTTGCCACGTTTCAAGGAAGAGCCGACCGAAATTTAATGAAATTATAGTTTGTGAAGCACGAACGAAAACATCAGTATCGGTTTTGACCTGTACTGAGAACTAAGTGATAATTGCTTTTTTCCCTCGGTTCCTCTACGATGAATTATGGAAAACATCTTTTGGTACACACATGTATGCGAAACGCGAGTAAGGCATCGGCTAGACAAATCTTTATTTTGCTTCATACAAACAGGGCCGCAGCCAGAAACAAATTATGATTGAGGCAAAGTCCATGGTTAAATTCTTTTCCTAGGTGTTTACCAATGCTTTACTTTCACCCTTCAACGAAAAACCAACAAAAATGGTTGAAGCAAGTGCGGCGGTTTGCCTCATACTCGGCTACGCCCCTGCTAAGGGATATTGAGTTGTTTAGCAGGAAAGCGACGATGGAAACATCTCAATTTGGCTAACGGTGGTCAGTTTAGTTCAACCAACGATGAAATTCAATAGTTTTCTCGTAAAGATTACTTCCCCATTCCCCCAAAACAAAGCAGCCCAATTTTCAGCGATTTCTATTTTCATCTTTGTTAGATAAATATAGAAGCACAGAGCTTTTAAAATTACGGAAACTTCAAAGCAATACTTAATAACCATACTATGCTAGTTATGTTTCCATAACACAGTTGCATTAAGCTGTCACTTGTGTATAATTATAGCTGAAGGTCATGCCTGAAGTCAGTGGTTAGTAGCCTACTAGGAAAATGTCCAAAATGCAACTACTCCAGAGGCAAGGCCGCTTGTTACTACAAAGAGGTTTTGCTCTTTTTTTTTTTCATAAAAAATTGAGCAGTTCTTCAATACGGAAATCCTGAAAACAGTATATAGGCTTCAACTTTTTAAAGAGAGTCTTAAGAACACACGAACTTTGCATGCGAAGTCGGTTCGAATTCATGCAATTGAACGTTCTACCAAGTGAGCTATGAAAGCACTGAGAGTTTGTCAATTATTGCATGTTCTGCATTCCAGTGAATTATGTCCTATTCTGGTGGTAGTGAATATATTCAAAATGTTATAAAATGATTATGCGATCATCGAGTTTTCCGAAAATTCAGCAGTTATAACGATAACGACAACACTGCTGCACAAAATTGCAAAGTTTGCCCAGATTGGTATAGTCAGATAGTCAGAGTTTGTTTGGTTTGTGTACAGTTCAGCGTGGAGAAGAAGGCTTTGGTGTCCAAAGACATCACGTTCATTTTATAGTTATCCATATTGACTTAAAGAGGAAGGCTTCTTGCGAAATTCACCTAATTTACTCCTCGCGAAATAGTCCGTTTGTACAAGACGAATTAATTAGGACTCAAGGATGATTGCCAATTAGCCGTCCATTGTTGATGAAGAAGTTAATCATCAAGAACAAATAAATCTGACAGATCTAAAAATTATGTTCAAAATAATATAGTCGTGCATGTTTGTAGTTGATATTTTTGTGCGTGGCAGTCTAGTTTTAGCAACGCAATATTTAGCTGATAATTTTACGATACGCGCCAAAGAATAAAGTAGAAAAAAGGTGAACGTAACCATGTAATGTTAGAATTTCTGGTGATGTATATTTTTTTCTTAAGGCTATTTAATTTTGCATATAAATGACAGCTTCAAAGAAATGACATTTTTGTGTGCATTTCAACATTTTGAAAATGCGACAACCTTTTTATTTCGTTTTCATGTGGTCCCTATAAGTTTTCCTTTTTCATTTGTTTCATATGGGTTTTCGGTCAAACTCGTCATCTAGTTTCATTTCCAAGCGATTTGAAATTCAAATTTGGAAAATCTTTCGCTAGTTGATCTAGAATTCTCAGTTGCGCTCTTTCACGTTCTGATCTTCCTGTTGTAGCAGACACGAACTCAACTAACCGTTAAAAAGCTCTTTGCTGTCGCAAAACTGATTCACCCACTCAAGTGTTCCTGTTTTGACACTGACAGCTTAAAAATTCAATCACAAATGCAATAACCATAATCGTTATTTCTTATTGAATTTTTTTGAATATAAAAGAAGAGCCGCAGACTTCGGCGAAACTGTTCTTTTTAAACGCTATTCTCCAAATTCAAAAGAAATGAAGTTTCCATGGCTTCAGGGCCTGTCGCTCGAGGCAAAACAAAGTCGAATCTTTCATGACTGATTTTTTACTGAATTTTCAGAAGGAAATTTTATGTTGGATTCTCGATAACCTAAATCTGAAATCTTCTGTTTCGTTTTTTACAAAAAATATTTGTTCGTGAACGAAGTGCCGGCAAAAGCGAGATAGCATAAGCTAGAGCAACGCACCAGTTGCAGTAACTGTAGGGCCATTTGACATTTTTCACACCACTGAGATTCTAGAAATAAAATATATATTAAGCTCTGAATGTAAATTCGAGAAATAGTAACAAGAAATACCTCAATTTTAAACCGCTGCTCAGCTTTAAACGACATCCTTCGTCTCAAATCTTGAAGCTGGGGAACCTGTGGCCGCTAAAACCTTAAGAAGAGCTCGCAAATTTTGAAGAAACCACGCATTGTCAAAGCTTGATTTAAACTGAAGGATATAATTAATTCTTGCACATCGCTGAAAGGCTATTTTCTAGCCACCGAAATGTAAACAAATAGAAATGAGTTTATTTAGAAGGGCCTTGTTACGAAATCTAAATCAACTGAATGAAAAACCAGTGCGAACACGAATTCCGCATGGTTTAATTTCTTAACCCGCCATCTGCTTTGATCGGCATACTGAAAATAATTCGCGCGCGGAGGTAGTCAGCGATTCAATTCTCTTTCTTCGTTCAGTTGTTTGATTTTTTTTGAGACAGCTTTTGCGAGATTTATTTCCTCTATATATTCAAGTTAATGAAAGCTTTTTGACATCAAAGCTCGGATAAAATCACATTTCCGGAGAATATTTCTTTTAAGCGAAGAGCTGATGCCCGCGTATTGATATCTGGATGGACAAAGAAATCACACTATTTACCCTTCCAAAATGAACATGGCACTTCGGGCGGCATAATTACTCAATTCTATATTGCAAATTAAATATTCTGTTTTTGAAAGCAAGAATTGAAACATGGTTAATGACAAATTAGTCCCTTTTGGATTTTAATGTCGAAATGATATTTCAGGAATATATGTCTAGAAATTCTCATTTCACTTGCCGGTTCGAATTTTAGTGGTAAATATTCGTTTTTCTTCTTCATTACCGTTCATTGCTAGCTAATTTCCTTAAAACGCACGGCAGAAATTTGACTGTACCCACTACAAACCAGTCTTTGATTAAATTCGTCGTTGAACATTTTTTTACCATTCTGTGGTCTAACTTGGATATTTTTTATCACACATTTAAATGAATATTCATAATATGTGTATCTCGACATTTAAAACGTCTGGGAAATTGAATTTAAGTGTCACTTTCCCCATGTTCGATAAATGTCAAAAAGGTGAAAGAGGAAAGCATTATCCTTCAAAATTGATGGCGTTTTCGTATCGGGTTACGAAAAAAAAAATCAAAATCGCCAAATGGAGGGCTGTTCATTTACTGTAACTGCTAATATTCTTTAAGTTTGCATTTTTTCTTTGGCTTGTCAGTATATTTACCGCCAACACTTTGCCCTATCGCCGAGCGAGG
>Ga0126338_10001624_pt1 | contig 14753 bp, 9 predicted proteins | sample OrbCmetagenome_2_FD_92529 | JGI IMG/M metagenome (GOLD analysis project Ga0126338, IMG submission 92529) | Coral microbial communities from Petempiche,Puerto Morelos, Mexico - Orbicella C C metagenome | ecosystem: Host-associated > Invertebrates > Cnidaria > Coral | place: Petempiche,Puerto...
TTGATTAATAAGTGTAAGAAGATGTGATATATTGAAAAAATAAAATAGTAGGTGGGTGCTTTTTTTTCAAAAGGGGGGGAGGTGGGGGGGGGGGGGGGGGGGAGGGGGAGGTGGAAATGACATGGAAGCTCAGCATACCGTTTCAGGGTTACAACTGGTCACTTGATACCCCTTAGATACCATCGTTAGAGTTGCTGTGGTAGTTAAAGGTATTGAGCCCTATAAGGTTAGGAAATATGTGTGACGTTGAATTGGTCAATAAACCTTACTGACGGTAAACACCGTGTTTTATTTTTCACATTGTAATGGTGCGCGATTTCCGAGTGGGCAACAAAATTAATATCAGCAACTTTAATTCCACTTTTCTTCTTATGATGGCATCGTCTCTTGACAGTTTATAAGCTTTTTCTTACGATTTGACCCCGAAGAGAAAAGAGACTCTGATCTTCTCCTGCCTGGGTTCAACTCCTATATAGACGGCACCGGGAAGGGAGAGTTCAGAGACTGGACCACTACTGGAAACGAACGTTGCGCATTTGCATGCGCAAACAGTGGAATTTAATATGGCGCGTGTATATTTGGACGTCTGAAATAAGCGTTGTATTGTCACAAAAGTAGCTCTCCAGCTACTCTGTGGTAGACAATGGCACTCTTCAGACTTGAACCTTGGTCCAAAACATGTATTCGTGGATCGAAAAGTTAACTTGTTCGTGGTTTTCTTCCATCTTTGCTTAGTATTGGCAGCCTTTTTTGGAGGGCAGAAGGAACGGGTTATAATTTTCTGTTTTTACAGGTCTGCTTGCAAAGGACCATGACCTTCATTATTTTAATACTCAGGGGAAAGGTCGGATGTTTTCCGCATGTTCGATCGAAGTTCCAAGTCCCGGTGTGGAATATAACTACGTGTCCAGTGTTTTTCATTTCAATCTACTATTTTCCAGTCAAAAATAAAACAATCAGCAGCCTGATCTACCCTTAGCACCTGAAAATCAGGCCAGATACGTGAAGTAATGCCGTGGTAAGTAACTGTCGGGGGAATTGAATGTGTTGTGGTGCAGAACAATCAACACGGTTAAAGAATATGTTAAAAATTCTAACTTGACGCTCTTTGCCTCTGGGGAATAAAATAAGAATGGCAGTAATTACATTGATTAGTCTAGCTGCTTTTTGTCAGTATTGTTTTCCAAACCCAAACAACCAAAATGGAATTCTGACTGTTTGAAGAAATCAGCCGAACGCGTACCGCCGAGTTTAATACGAGAGATAATATCTTGCAAGATACAACACAATTCATATATCATATATATCAGAAAGAAAATTGAAGCGATATGAAAGGCACGGGGCTTTCGTCTATTACTATACAACTACGGTAAGCTTTTCTCATTTGCATTACAACGAGATTCAACGTGGATGCGAGGCAATTTCGGGCAGAAACGACAAAATTTCCCGAAACCGCCTTGCGTCCTGACGTTGGATTACATTGTACGCAAGTGTGAAAAGTTAACCGTGATGAGGGCTATTACAGAGTCCGAGATTAATTTCGTTTTGTCTTGAATAACAATAAAAAAGAGAGGAATATTGGGAGCATAAGATCAACTTAAGAATTAGTTAAAATTCCTTCCTGCTTTTTTTTAGTCTTAAAAGCCGACAGAAATTGTAGTTTGAAAAAAAAACAACAACAACAACAGAATTTTTCTCCACCAAAACGATGAAAATTTGACTGAAGTTGTGAAAAGTCACGAGATCCAGGAGACCGCACAAAAATGAGCCTCCTTGGGGACAGCGGCGTTTTGCAATGTTACAAATAACAGCATGCATTTTCCTGTGCTGTGATTGGCTGATACTCGACAAGCGGGATTCTTGAAATGAGAGAACCGAAAACGTTCGCATTCGCGAGTCTATCACCACAAAGCTAAAAGGTTGGCTAAAGGAAGAACTAAAACAACTCTACATTTACACAGTTGAAGTACTGTCCACTTGGCGCTGGTAGCCACGTTTAAGAGTAGTTTATCGTTGTATTTTCTTAGTTTTCTGCCTGGCAGTTTTGTATTACGCCTTTGAATTTGCAGTCGTTAGTTCAAACCTCAACCGCTTTCCGTGTGAAAATGTCGTTGGCGTTTCGCATCACAAACAACTTCCAGGATAATGCAGATAGCAACGCTTTAAAGAAAGCTAAGATGGAAGATGGACAAGCCAGAGCAACGCAGCAAGGACAGAAACGAGCGGCTTTGGGCACAATAACGAACAACGCTGGGTTGAGAATTCAGCCATTTCGCGCAGCCAAACAACAGGTCAGTGAACCCCTGTCAATTTCACCGCAGAATTTTCAGAACTTTAAATTCCATGTACGTTTCGTCTCCGTTTTGGAGAAACGTTTTTTCCTTATTCAATTTCTCTCCTCGTTTAAATTTAGGCTGGCTTGGCCGGTTCTTCGTTTTCCGTCGGAGCTGCCAAGAACGACGAAAATGCATTCAGTCGTGCACAACAAAAGACCGCCTTCGCTGTACCGACAACTGCACAGCAAAGTTTCACCATTCACGTAGACCCCGAGCCAGTTCTCGCCCAAAGTTCAGCATTTATCACGAGCTCCACAGTACAAGAACTGAACCCGGCCTTAACATCCCTTTCACGACCTGCTTTAACAAATGTGTTCGTCGGAAACAGAGCCGGGGAAGAAGGTGAGCTCGCAACAGGTAAAAATATTTTTCCGAGTTGATTTTTTAATCTGCCGTTTTGAACGTGCGACTTGCTGAAATTTAACAATATAGTTCGAGCTGCCTTTCTTATTTCTACGTAAGCGCTCATCACTGTTAAAATGAAAGAGTTCTTTATTGTTATTTTGCATTTATGTAGGGGACTCGCCTATGGTCATAGACTCTAGCGATGACGAGGACTTGGACTGCGCGAAGGAAACAGCGCCAGAAATACACGACATCGATAGCGGCAACGACATCTTTTCCTGCTCGGAATATGCTTCAGAGATATTCCAAAACTTGAAGCAATCAGAGGTAGATATCTTTATCTTTTATTCCTTTGTCGAGGTTGAAGTTTCGTACTGCCGTTCGAGCTTTTTTGAATGTGAAACAGCGCGCGTTGATATCTGCAAAAATAGAATGCATGTGATGGTATAACTCTTGAAGGAAATTTTTAGAGTTAAAGACGCTTGGAACTTTTAACAACTGAAGTGTTTTGAGGTAAATTTCATTTTTTTTTTTTTTTTTTCAACCTCCCCATTCCCCTCTCCACACTCTTACATTTTGCCTTATCTCAATTTTTTTCCACTCTAAAGTAAGCTTGGTAGATTTCAATTACTTTTGAACTTACTGTTTCATCAAATTATGATACCGTTTCACCACTAAAAAAGAGGAAGTCACCAAATGTCAGATTCAGTGCTTCCAGTAAGACCTTGCACCTGTTGCCTTCTATAATGTTTGCAGTTTAAAAAATAGAAATAAAAAATGCCAAAATTATAGTCTCAGATGGTTTGGTCATTGCAGTAAACCATGCAGGAATTCTGAGATTATTTGAGGCAGGGGATGGCCTGGAAAAATGCAAAATCATTGGTAGCCATGGCACCCTTATTCTGAGACGAACAGAAATTTCTATTTGAGCTCTTTTCTTCCCCTGTCAAGTTCTGTGTGGTTCACCCTGAAAAATTTCATATTAATAAATGGCTTATCTGTATTGAGATCCAGTGGTATCTTTATATGTTTCGCACTGGCTAAAAAATGACTAAGCCAGAACTAAGAGGGGATACTTATGGGAGCTCTCCAAAATGTCCCCATCAGTTAATAAAGAATTTTTTTGAGCTAAAAAAGCCACATTGAGAACATAGCCTTATCTCGAGCCTTTGATTGACTTTCAAAAAGTGGACAGGCTACCGTAAACAACTTGTTCATGGAGCTGATTTAATTTAAACTTGTCTTTATTTAGCTCAAGAACAGGCCCAAAGCTGGCTACATGAAAAAACAGTCCGACATCAACCACAGTATGCGTGCAATCCTGGTTGATTGGCTGGTTGAAGTTGCAGAAGAATACAAACTTTTACCTCAGACGCTTTACTTAACAATAAACTATATTGACCGTTTCCTGTCTGTCATGTCAGTGCTACGGGGAAAGCTTCAACTGGTGGGAACTACATGTATGTTAGTAGCAGCCAAGTTTGAGGAAATTTATCCACCTGATGTGTCAGATTTTGTCTTCATCACTGATGACACTTACACTACTAAGCAGGTAACAAACACTTGGCATCTGTCGACATTACTCAACTTTCATGCTTCTGAGGGAGGGCTGGGACAGGGTAAAAGGAATCAATCCTGGGCCTAATACAACTTTAAAAGGGGTTCCTGATGGGCTTGCTTGAATAAGGAGCAATGAAGCTAAGTTGCTGAAGGAGTGACTTCCTCTTCCAAGTTAGGAATTGTGACCTACATTTTAAACTCAATAATCCACAAATGTGGCATCGTAGTAGGTTGGTATGGCTTATCAGGCTATAAATATACATTTGAAAGGATGTCGCTAAGGCTACCAGTTACAGTAATTTAACCAGCTGAAAGAGAATTTAATCTCTGGCTGAAATAATTTCACATGGAAACAAAAGATTTGGGTGGACTTTGGAGCTTCCAAGGCCAAAAAGACAGCTGAGCTAGTTAATGGGTTGGTTTGGTGTTCTCTTGAACATACTTCTCTTCATTTTTAATGCATCCAAACCTGTAATGCATGCAATATTTCTGCCACAAGTGTGAGTGCTAAGCAAATTTTTCATGCCATACCAAAGTTTGCAAAATCTTCAATGCAGCTCCTACATGTATACTGGTAACACACTGACACAGTTTGTTATTTTAATGTGATTTCTTTGCAGGTTCTGAAAATGGAATCTCTCATTCTTAAGACTTTAGGATTTTATATTTGTGTACCAACAATAGTAGATTTCCTTGAAAGATTTTTAAAGGCTACAGAATGTTCTGAGTCAGAGAGTCCCAAAGTTGAAGCACTAGCAAAGGTGAGACAAGTTGTGCCAAGATAAAACCACACATCATTAACAACATTGCAACCTGGTTCACACTAGCAAATGTGATGACATAAGCACAAGCCCTTACAAATGCAAAAAATACATATATGTACCTTGCATTGTGGTTTATTAATTGTATGAACAACACAGAATTTCAATCATCAATTGATATAAAGAAAACAAACATGTAGAAAGAACATAAAATAACACAAGCATTAAGAAATAATGCAAGGAAAACCTACATGCAAAAACAAAACAGCAAATACATGCAGGGGAAAAATACATCTGCAGGAAAATCCCATTGTGTTATGCTACCAGTGTCGACCAAACCCTAACAAGTACTTTAATATTGATGGAATCCTTGGTCCTTATCCATAATCTATGACTAGGCTTTACTTCTATTTCAGTGACTAGAAATTGTGAAACAAACTAAGGCAAATCCCACTGAACTTCACTATCTTTAATTCTTATCATTTTCCTTTTAAATTCATACACTGTACACATACACAATTTCAAACTATTTTTCATCTCCCTTCATAGTTTAAGATAGTGAAGTTCAACTGTGTAGGAGGACATTTTGCACGTATTGAAGGAATCTGTTCAACATGTCACTACAAACATGTGTAGCAAATTCAATCCTAAGCTTACTTCGTTCCGCAGATTTAATTTAGTCTACACAAGGACTGTATAATCATCTAGCAATGAATTCATCTATTGTCAACCCTCTGTAGGTCTGATTCACTCGATCAGCCAGATACCTGTGCTTTTTTTTCTTTGCTTCAAGTTCAAGCAATTGCTTAAAAACTTCAGATAGTTTCTAGTTTGAGACCTGTTTGGTTACATGTGCCAATTGTGTAACTCTGGCCAATTACTTGCCAATAGGACAAATAATAACAGAAGTTGTTATAAAATGAAGAAAAGGGAATTGTGACAAGCTTGTCTCAATTTTACTGCATAAATTTTGGCAGTTCAGGACCTTGATGCATATCATTGACATATTTAGTCTGATTATGTGGTGTACAGTTTGAATGATTTATTTTTATTTCAGTATCTCTGTGAGCTTTCAATGCTTGAAGCGGACCCTTTTCTCAATTATCTTCCATCAACAATTGCTGCCAGTGCTGTTGTTTTGTCTCTTCATACTCTTGGACTTCAATCATGGGTAAAACTAACAAGTTTAATCTTCAGTTTGTACCATCAGGAATAAAATGTCATGGCCTATTAAAATAAATAGTAACATCTGGTCCAAGTTGGGGTGGGTTATTTAATTTTCAAAAGGCCTAATTGCCTATTTTCCCCTTCCTGCTCCCCCTCCTCAAACCTCAAGAAAAAATAAAACTAAAAGAACAGCAATCTGAAAAAAACTCGACAACCCTCCAAGGTCATCACAGATTTCTCTCCTTGGAGATGATAATAAGTGTGCATTGCAAGACATTTCGGTTTCACTGCCTAGTTTTGCACAAAACACTTAATTTCATCTTCAGTGATTATGCCGTACAAAATATATCATCACAGTTTTCTCTCCTTGGAGATGAAAATAAGTGAGCAATCAGTTACACTGGCTAGCTTTGCACCAAATCTATTCCTTGCTGACCTAATCTGGGATTGTTAGGGATGGGTCATTATATCCTTGATGGTGGGTAGGGGTGGGCAATTTTATTGTTTTATCTTCCTTTCTTTCATATGTCATGTCACGCAAGACTTTGTATGGTGCTTGGATTGCACAATTTTTTTCTTGGTCCAGGGTTATTTAGCAAGTGGTAATTTCCCAACCCACCATCATTTATCAAACTGTCTATCTGTGATAACCAAGTGTTCCAGTCCTCAAGGGTTTCCAGGGTGCAGAGAAAACCAATTTTCAGACATGTCCTTTTGGCAAGCTGCATAACTGATGTACAAGTTTGAAAGTCATTTTCACAAGCCCTTTCCCCCCCCTCCCTTCCCCCTCCACTAGAAAAAATTTCAACATTTACAGTACTTCTTTAATTTGATTTTCCTCAAACAAAATTTCTTTGGGCAAGTGAATAGAATCCACTAACCCTGGGCTAATTCAGACACCCTCATTTCTAAGTTACAGTATCTTGAATGAATCGAGTACAATCTTTACTGTTAGAACCTTGAATATATTCCTGTCTATAACAGAATCCAACATTGTCTCACTACACCGGATTCCAACGTCTTGATCTGCAAGCATGTATCCATGATCTTCATCGTGCATTCAGCCATGCACCGAAACATCCTCAGCAAGCTATTAGGGATAAATACAAGCAGTCTAGGTAAGAACAGTCAAGTGTGTAGACAAGGGGGCGGGGGTGTTCTCTAATCTTTTTGCCAAGCCTGAAATAGAATAACTTAATTAAGTCGGCCTTGAAAGGAAAAGCGTTGCCACACTAAAGGAAAAACTGAAAATAACTTTCGTTTTCAAGGTCGCAAAGAAATAGTTACACTAATTGGATAGAGAAGTTCAAAGTTGGGTGTTTCTTTTATGTAGGGCATAGTGACCATTGTCAATGTTGAAGTCGTACTGTGGCCTATGAAAATAATTAACTGTTTCAACTTCCAAGAACAACAATAACAACAAGCAAATTCAAAGCAACAATTATTTGATGTCTTGTGGTTAAGGTATTTGTTTCCTTCACAGAGCTTCCTCATAGGTACATTGTAAAGGCAAATACCAACCATTGAGGTATACTTGTCAAGTAAAGGAGGGCCAATATCCAGGAGAGAGGGAGGGGTGGGAATAATAGCGGGAATAGTTTTTTTATATACATATAGACATGCCTACAATGCCTACATACGGGGGAAAGGGGGGGCTTATGACCAGAATTTTAAGGTACATGTATAAACTCCAAACAACAGGAGTGCCTTGGGCGACATTATATACATTGTATAACAAGAGTCTTTAAGTGGCCAAACACTGAAACTCATTGCAGTTACAATATACATGTACATACATTCTATATGTAGGGTTGACTGTTATATTAGTGTAAATTAGTTAATCAAAAATTCAGATATTTTTTTTATATTTGTGGATTTGGATACTAAATTAATGAGAACATACTGCTCTGCAAGAGTGCTGGCAGTGTCTTGGGTTACTGTTTATTGCCCGTGTCCCTAATAAACAAAGCTTCTTTTTTCCAACACTGTTCTTTCCATTTCAGCTTCCATGCAGTGGCAAATCTTCAACCTCCAGAGATGTTGCCCCTAGTTTAAATTCTTCCAATAATGTTGAAATGAGTAACAATGTAAATATTTTACTGCCTTACTAAACAGAGATTTTATTAGAAAAAATCTTCCATCATTCTGTGAGTTATCAGAGGAAAATTTGAAATATTTCTTATGTCAAAGACATTTTTACTTGCGACTTGCTCAATTCAATTTCTTACAGATTATATTTCTATCTTGGTTTACCAAAATTATTATTTTTATTATTATTCTTGTATCTTTCTAGTACTTTGTAACTGTTGGAAAAATGTATAGACTTGCTGAACTTTATATTTTTACCTTCTCAGTCACAGCATTGAATTGTTAAGCTAGCTGTCAATATGATTTTGTAGGAGTTACATGTAATTTTAAGAAATTATTCTTACCTAACCAAATTTTAAAAACTATGATCATTGTATTCTAATAATCTCTTTTAGGTATACACAACATACACGTAGTTAGAAATATGATGATTAAGTATTGACATGATTTTCTTAAAAGTGTGTTTCTGGTTTAACTGTAAAATATGTAAAATAAATAACCTGTAAAACATTTCTTGCTGTTTGGTCTGTGTTTTAAAAGTGACATGTCCCAAACAGTTTTTAAGGCTTGCTATCAATGATGCATTTGGGCACCATTGTTTGTCGTGTGCACAATAATTTCCCACATCCGAGATATTTTATTGTCGTTTCTTGCCTTGTTCGCAGGGTTTTTTAACAACTCCAAATTGAACAAAGAGCCTCTCTGTTTAGATGTGCCAATTCCAGTTCCAAGAAAAACTTAAAACAATTTCAAAATTAAGTCAATGAAACTTGCTTAACTTCTAAGAGTCTCTTTATTCTTTAATAGCATCTCTGAACTTTAGGCAGAGAAAAGGCACAGAAAATAAAACTAATAAAGAACTGACGGATCATGTGTACTAAAGGCAGCCACAGCCAATTGTCGATGGATACACTCGATTGACCCTCCATCGACACCTCATTCAACAGTCCACCAATTTTTCAATTGATTCATCGGAGTTGGTCAACGCTTGGCCGACTATTGACCGTCTGCTAATCAAGTGTCGATAGAGTGTTGGCCAAGTATCAATTGGGATGTTGATCAAGATGTCAATTGAGGGTATCTATTAAGAGTATCGATTGACACTCTACCACGGATGCCTTATACACATGATCCAAACTGGCCAAACACTGGAACTGATAGCAAGCACTTGCAGTGTCACATGTATAAGGGTATTATAAAGCCACCTTTGGGTGAGCCTAAGGACTTCATGGACACAATCAAAACATAATGCTCTTTGTTCCAAAGGGAAATTGGACCTTAGTAAGAGCTATTTTGCTTCTCTAGCTGGGATGTGATTTTTATAGGCATGCCACAACCCAAATTAATCTCTGCTTCACCTCCAAAGCCGCAGGCCTTTAACATCTATAACTCTGAAATTGAGTGGGGAGATTATCTTTAAGAAAACTGAGAAGTAAATCTCTACCTCACATGGAGTGATAACTCTGCTGCATTGAAAATGGTGGCATATGGCTTATCAACAGGAATCTTGAGGTCCTATTTATTGGGAGTTTCTAGGACAGAGGATATCCAGTTAAAATTAAAGTAACGGGATGCAGGATATTTTTAAGGGGGTAGGGGGGAGAATAGACCAATTTCGATATATTAAAATTCAGCCTAAAACAATAGACACAAGGCTCCGGGGAATAACTACAGAGTTTGTGGGGTTTATTCCCCAGAGCCTTGTGCTAAGGTTTATTGTTTTAGGCTGAATTTTAATATATCAAAATTGGTCTATTGAAGGGATAAATATGTGATACTGTGGAAAGTACAATGGCTTTCCTGTATTCTCATTGGCTGTATTTTCTGTGGCATGGTATAAAAGGAGATATAGGGAATTAACCAGTGGCAGATCTAGGGGAGGGGCCCTGGTCCTCCCCCGACCCCCTCCCCCGCCTATTTTGGGTAAAACAAAAAAAAATCGCAGAAGGAAGAAAAGCCAGCAGGGCAAGCAAAGAAAAAACAGTATCCCCCCTTAGCAAGGTCTGAATCCGCCAATGTTAGCAGGAAATTCAGGCCAAAAATTATCGGAATTGTGAGATACTCAGACTCAGACCCCACCTAATGGGGCCTCAATCTTGACTAGCCCAGAGAGTAACTAGGCCCACCCACCGCACAGTTGTTTTCAAATCAGCTAAGAATTTCTGCATCATATCGCGCTAACTCTAATCTAAAACATGCATGTTCTTACCAAAGAAATTCCAATTAGGGGATGATATCTGCATCCAATTTTAAAATACTCTTCAACATCTATCACTTTCTTGGGAGGAAGATCCAGGAGGTTGCATGAGAAGCCGTGATCTTTTTGGTCAGCACCAAAATTGCGCAGCTCCTGAGGACGAGTATGCGCAGATCAGCTTACAATAAATTTGGAGGTAAAATTGCTTGTACAGTTGCATTCTCGTCCCCAGAGCCCACGATCCTTCTGGCCTGCGGCAGGGATCGAGAGCTCTGGCTAGACCTATTGGCGGGACCCGATTTTCTAAGCATGAGCAGAGTATTCGTTTCGTATTCTCAGCCAATCAGATTTGTCATATTTGACGGGAAGTCCGTGAATCGCGGACTTCCGGTGTTGGACAAAAGTTCTCGATCCCTGCCGCAGGCTAGAAGGACCGTGGGCTCTGGAGACGAGAATGGTACGGTTGGCCATGTTCGTGGAAATCTCTCCGAGTTGAGTGGAAATTCCTACATGATGTCGTTAGATTTATCATCAGTAGCGATCATGGAGACCAGCAAGGATCAATTTTGCGCGGAAACGATGAAGCGCCTCGATTTTCAGAGAAAGAACGAACGGTTCTGTGATGTGATTCTGGAAGTTGGCTCAGGCGACGATCAAGCTCGTTTGAAAGCTCACAGAGTCGTGTTATGTGCAGTAAGTCCGTTCTTTAACAACGCTCTTAACAGTGACATGAAAGAAAGGAAAGAAGGAGTGATCCGACTGGAAGAGACGAGCAAAGATGTGATGGAAGAAGTGTTGGAATATCTGTACACAGGACATGTTGAAATCCACGAGGACAATGCCTTTGATTTGCTTGAAATAGCTGACTTTTTGGTTGTTCCAAGTCTTAAAAAGCTAACGTGTGACTTTGTCTCACGAAACTTGTCCCTTTCAAACTGCATCGATGCCTATTACACTGCCGTGAAGTATCAAAGTCCTGAACTGGAAGAAGAAGCAAAGAATTTTATTTTCGAAAATTTCATGGATGTCACAGAATCTGCCGATTTTCAGAATTTGAGTGTGGCAGAAGTCGAGGAGTGGATATCAAGTGATTACATCACGGTAAATGGGGAACACGACGTTTTCCAAGTGATTGTGAAGTGGCTGGAGGGTGATGAGAGCAGAAAACAGGAGAGCTTTTTCCTGTTGTTTCGTCACGTTCGTCTTCTTTACATGTCACGCAATGATATTTTTAACCTCATTCTTCCGCATCCTTTGGTGAAAGACAATACTGCTTGTACAGGACTTGCACTAGATGTCTTGAAAGAACTCTCGTATGGCACAGAAGAATGCTTTTTTGCACAGCCGCCAAGAAGGTGCCTGAGCGAACACGAAGATGTCATTGTTGCCTGTGGACAAAAGGAAACACTGTGTTACCTTCCATCAGAGAACAAGTGGTACAAGCTGGCAGATATGATGAAACTGCTGCCCCCACCACACAGAAATCAATTTGTTCAGTCCTCCATGAGTGCTTGTCATGGTAAACTTTACATAACTGGTTTTGAAGATGACTATGATAATCTTGTAACCCAGAGATATGACCCTTTGGTAAATTCCTGGACACCTCTTGCGCCTTTCACTGATGAAATTCCTTCTAATTTTCCAGTTGTTGTTAATTTTCAAGGATTTTTGTATACATTTGGAGGATGGCTTGTCCGCAAATTCAATCCTGACACAAACTTGTGGCATGATGTACCATCCTTGAACATTGCAAGAAGTGGTATGTGTGCTGTGGCTGACCAAAACTCTTTGTACACAATAGGAGGTTATGCAAAAGATGCAATCTCTGATGTCGTAGAAGTATTTGACCCAGCAAGAAACTCTTGGAGCAGAATTGCCTCAACTCCTTCCAAAAGAATGTTTGCTTGTGGTGCAGTTGTCAAGAGTAGAGTGTTCGTATTTGGAGGCTTCGGCAGTGAAGCATCAGATTCCAAACTCGTAGAGGTGTATGACCCTGCCACAAACACATGGAGTAGCATTCCCTGGATGAGTGCACCAAAATACATTTATAACTGTGTGAGCTTTAAAGGAAAGATCTTTGTGCTGGGCATGAAACAAGGCATATCCCAGACATCTTCTTTAAAGGTGTATGATGTCGATAGAAATGACTGGGGATTGTGTTCAAGTGTTCCAAATGGTATTCAGGTGTTCACAATTGCTCCCCTAAGAATACCATGCAAATTTTTGGAGGCATCACACCAGTAGGTTATTAAACAGGACAACAAAATTTGTTCTACTGTTCTGGAGTATTTGAGGACATTCCCACAAAAATGTTGGGGTCATGGACTTTGTTTCAGAGATAAAGCATGTGGAAAACTAGTCTGATTTTGAAAAATAGGCAAACGTTAATCAGCATGGTCTCCAGGGTTTTTAGCTTAAAATATCAAAGATGAATCAACGGAGACAAACTATCCTAGTAATATTCTGCTTTTAGTGAATCTGTTATGTTTGATAATTCCAAGTGTTGCCAATGTTTTCACAAAACTTAACCCTTCAAGAGGCATTTGAAACCACCAGACAGATAAACCAAGAGCTAAAAAGAACATAATCCAGTGGTGCATTCTGCAAAAAAAATTAAACTTCTAATTGATAGATTTTCTTCATTTTTTCACTAAACATAGAAAATCACTAGAGAAAATGATCCATCAAATGAAAAATAGGGGTCACCAAACGTCCAAGATAGTTAAATCCAGGCAAAGCTATAGCAATGGCCATCTGCACTATCACTGCTCATTCTATTACTTAGCCATGCTTGATGCATAACCTGGCATGTGAATTTGCATGCACAGTAAGAATGCACAGAAACAATCGGTGCAAATGTCCTTAAAATTCCAGAATGTCTTGTAGAACGCTCAGGGTTGTCACAAAGTTTTAAAGTAAACAACTATTATATCACTGGAGTAAGCAACTGCGAAACAGTTGTGGTCTGGAGGTATGACCCTCTTGGAAGGGAGATGTTAATGCATTCAACTCTCCACTCCCCCAACCCCTCAAAAAATGGATTTAATAAATAACATTTTAACTTAATGTCTTACTGCCAGGGGCCCACATTTCTGTAGTTCAGTATGCTACTGCTATTAGTAAGCAATTTTGGATGCAGTGCCGTTCTTTAATAACATATTCTTGCCAATCTTAGTTACATTTTACTCTGTTTTTGAATTACTGACTTGCATTCAGAGACTTAATCAATGATTTGGGGGGCCAGGTAAATGCCAACTTTTCTTAGGAATGGCCCAGCTGTTGGAGATTACCAACTAGGGTTACAAAGCAGATGCAACTTTTGCTCCCAGCTGGCTTATTTATGTTTGAAAAAGTTGATAGTTTGATATGCAGGGTTTTTTGCTCATTCCCTTAAAAAGAATTCCTAAAATCCTCCAAGCCTCATTATTTTTGTCAAGTGTAATTCAGATTCAACTTAACTTAATTTAATGTGTCCTCCGCATCATAGAGAAACAGAAGGAGGAGGGACCTTTCAAGTTCATGGGGCAAAGCTCTGGAATGGAATTCTTCTAGAAATACATAAAAAGGACACCATCCGTTCCTTTAGTTTGGCCATGAAAACACATTTCTTAGCATAATGTTGTGAATAGAGTTATTCATGTGCTCTGAATTAATTTTTAATTTTCAATAATTGATTTTTATATATGTTATAACTATATATGTATAGTTGTTTTGCAATTAATATGCATACTTTGTACTATTCTTAGTTATTATTATAGACCTTTCCTGCATTCCACTTCAGTCCGTTTGAACAATAGCTCCAAAGCGAGGTTGGAGTGGACGTTTTCATACATTTGCTGTATTTTTGTCCGCCCAGACCTTGACTCAGCGCCATTGTTTGTTGGAATGCAGGAAAGGTCCATTACTTGTAAGAGTTTAGCTCAGAGGGCCATTAGTTCATTAGTTCATACTGTTATGTGTCACTCTCTCTAAATTAAAGTTGTTTATTTATTTATTATTTGTTTATCAGGGAAAAGTCAAAAAAGGTTTTGGCTTCAAGTTCTTCAAAGGGGCAAAAGTAAAATAGAATTTTGCTGATCTCACCTAGATGCCCACAGATTGATTATTTTGTTCCAACCGGATAAGTTTGACTTACCTCTATGTTTAGCTGTTGTCTTTTCAGGGTTAATTATTGTTATGTCTCAGCAGTGGCGGATCTAGGGAAGGGGCCAGTTCCCCCCCCCCCCCCCCCCCCCTTCTGGGGGAAAAACAAAAAAAAAAAAAAAAAAGAAAAAAACAGCCCCCACCACACACCAAAAA
>Ga0126338_10001625_pt1 | contig 14752 bp, 8 predicted proteins | sample OrbCmetagenome_2_FD_92529 | JGI IMG/M metagenome (GOLD analysis project Ga0126338, IMG submission 92529) | Coral microbial communities from Petempiche,Puerto Morelos, Mexico - Orbicella C C metagenome | ecosystem: Host-associated > Invertebrates > Cnidaria > Coral | place: Petempiche,Puerto...
CGTAGAATGCCTATTGTTCTCGGGACATTTACTTGCAGTCGAATAAAAATTATAGGTCTGTAATATTAGCAGCGAAGCGTAAACAGGGACGCTCTGATTGGTCAAAGATCACGTACCCTTTCTTCTCTTAATCAGGGCATTTCACGACACGCAAACATTCAAATTTGCCGCTTCGCCGGTCATGAATAATTAATAATGTCCAGGCATTCTACCCGATGTCCTGTATTTCCAGGGAATAGGAGGCCACTCAAACAGCAAATTCGGAGGAAGTGACAGTGCCGCTTATAAAATGAACTGGACCATGTATAAATGTTTGATGGATGTGGTATAACGTGATAAAATTTCAAAGGATAATAATGCATGAAGATCGGACAAACAGTATATCAGATGTAATACATCCCACTAGGTCTTGCACAGCCATGACTCACTCGGTCGGCATCACTCTCAGCCGTGCAAGTTGATTTACGCGATTAAAAGAGTATAGCCATTCAAACGAACGTCATACTGCCTGCGCTCAGCGTTCTGATACTCTTAGCGTTGTCTCCAATAACCTGCGCCCTCTAGTCGCTTGAATCTTGATTAATGTAACAATCCCAGTCAAGGCATTAAATCTTATCACAGCGTTGCCGCAGTCATTGCGAGAAGTGCTAGATTCGACTTCGTGCGTGGCTTGTTGCAACGAAAACTTCGCGAGCGGCATTCTTTTCCAGGTGTTAGGCAGTTTCTCTAGCTAGTCTTCGTACTCCCAAGCATGGCGCGGCTCAAAACCTAATATCAGTAGCCAGTATCTGTCCCTTTGTACCTAGGTCCTGGGCAGGGAGTGATGAGCTCTAAACTTCAGCTCGCGATATAGTCACGTGATACGGGTCAGCGGATACCCTGTTTTAACAGGTGTCAATAGACCATTACATGGATGTCCAATTTAAAAAATGTACGCTGTAAATCAAGGCTGCATGTCTCGGTCAACTATTACCATGGCCGCCATGTTGTGCGACTTCTGGGTTAGGGTTAGGGTTAATGTTGCGCGACTTCGTCGTCGTGCGCACGATCCCACGAGCAATACCGCTAGCCATGGCGACCAAGAGAAAAGCAGTTCGTGGATTCCAATGAGAATGGTGCTCCGCTATTTTGTCTAGAGCAAACCTCAACGTTGTTTTTATAGAAAGAAGGTTGGGCTTCGCGGGGTCTATCAACGGACCCCTGGAGGGATTTATTGCGCGAGTGCTTCGTTTCAACCGCGAGGAGAATGAGAATTAACAAAATTGCAAAGTTGGTTGCACGACAAATTTCCCAGTGTAGCAGCACCTCAACAGTGTTCTGTAATGTGATATTTTTTCCCCAACTTGAACTGAACTGAACTTGAACTGAAAAGGTTACGTTTTAGAAACAAAAGAGTCAAAACTAAATCTGAAAAAAAAAATCTGAAAATAAATCTGAAAATAAAAAATTAAACATTTCGCCACCTCTTACACCCATCGAGGACACTCACAAACATTGGGGTCCTGAGACTGCAAAGTGCGGACTGGAAATAATTTTCGTAATTCCCGCCAAAATGCTCCAAAATTTCCATGGTTCATTATGTACGTGAAAGGGCTCCTGTGAAATTTCTTGACGAGGTAATGTATTCCAACGGCATAATTTAAAACTAAACACTGAACCATGTTAATTTGCTCCAAACTGGTACTTTTTAACTTTTATTCGGTTTCCAGAAGTTCTTTCAATGGACCAATTTCATCTTTAATATGGTGTATAGACTGGAATGTATGTATACGCTTACAAAAATACGTCAAAGTTGACAAATCATTTATTATACATTTACGTAATTAACTTTAAAACACTAATAACTGTGCAGTGACGAAGGACCTCCTCAAGTGGATAATGAATTGTCATCTTTGGGAAAATATGACGTGAAAAAAAAAAAAATGCGGCATACATGTTCATTCAGCCTTCTATGTAGCATGAAAAAGTCCATTTCATTGCATGCCACAGAAACTACTATAATTACTGAAATCAATCAATGCCATGTCTTGGTTCGTCACCAAACAAACAAGGCACGATTTTACGTAATGTATTCATGTGAAGTTCTACTATTGCTCTTAAGATAGCAACGTTAATGTTATTACTGGAACAGCCTTCTCATGCTTTACTCATGAAGGTTCTGTAGAAAACAGCGGCAACAAGTAATTGTAAAAGTAAAGGTGAACCTCGGTTACTGTTACAATCTGAGATGCCCGGAAACACTCACGTGGTACAATACGTTCAAAACAAAGGTTAAAAAAAAAAAGGTTCAAATGTTGTTTTTAGTGGTCAATGCGCTTAGCTACACCCAGCTAGTTGTACACGGAATTCTATTACAAGGTTTATACAGAAGCTGACATAAGGGAGACATATCACTTGTGCCATTGTTTATTTACATGTAGAAGCAATTGAAGTGCAAAGCAACAACATTTATTGTAAAATTATAGTTAATGTAAAATACTTTGCCATTCATTTAATTAAGCATATTCATTTAATTAAGCATGTTGACATGGGGGCTCATACAGAAATTCTTCAAGAACGCGCCTTCTGTAACGTGTATACCAAACCAGTAAATAGTGTCTTTGGCTTTTTTAGCAGCTCCACTCCGGTATTATGTGAATGTTACTTGATAATTCTTTTACAGTGGAGACTACCATTAATTAAAAAACAGTAATACTTTCACTCTAGTATTCACTGGTGTGGTGTACATTACATGTAAAACAGTGTATATTGAAATGTGAAGTTGGTAAATGATTGAGAACATTCATCAGGTATTCTCCATCATTCACCAACTCATTCTTTTGATGCACCTATCCACAAGGGAAAGTCTATCTCAAGAGAGAAAAACATGCACAAGAAAATACCACCTGCACACGCTAGTTCAATAGACACAGCCAGCCATGTGACTATCAGGTGTTACTACAGCCACTTTGTTTTGGAAACAACAAAATCTTGCTTAGAAAGTTTCTTTATTTACCCCAATAATGGAATTAGTCTTCAGTGGCAGTAGAAAGGAGCATGAGCTTCCACTCTACATGTACCTCATTTAATAATCAACAATCCTGACAATTACACTTAGGTACCATCTTGCTCTAGCTACATGGAACTTAAGCCTACTTTCTACATAATTGCTGTTAGCAACACAGCTGAGCACTTGTGCCACTAAATTCCTGTTTCATTTTAAATGTCAACTGATAAGTACGAACACAAACGTGACCTGAAGGCATGCCACCGCCAATTTTCTCCTCTATCATTTACTCATCTTTGCATAACAGCCTAAGTCACCTTGAACATACACAAACTCTTCTCTGTAATTCACCTCACCAACAGGTTATGAACGATTGTTACTAAAGTATCAAATTCGCAAGAATGAGCTGGCAGTGCACAAGAGATAATATACCAAATCGCTGTCAACAAAACAAGATACCATGTACATGTGCCTTTTCAAAATCACATTTTTCATGCATCAAGGTTGATACACAGAATACAATGGACAATGCTTCAAGCAGCCCAGAATTAATAATACTAATAATTATAATAATCAGTTCTGAGACATTTAACAAAATTTCATTAGTAGCATTTCTCGAGTTCCAAAATATATGCAAATAAGCTTTTGCTTCCCTATGATTGCTACATCATGACTACATCATGACATACTACGAATAAAGATGACAGTGACTTCTGAGCTCCTTACTCTTACTACAGAACATGACTGCCAAAGGGTTAACACTAATCTCTGCACCCTGATCTTGTGTCTTATATGCCACATGAAATATGAAATCCAAGAATATGTTCAGGCTTTTCAAAAGCACAGTTTTGACATACACTTGTGTGTATTGACTGAATCCTGTCAACAATAGATCTTTCCCGCATTCCAACAAACAATAGCATCGAGTCGAGGTCAGGGTGGACAAAAATACACCAAATGTATGAAAACGTCCACCCCAACCTCGCTCTGGTGCTATTATTCGAACGCAATGAAGTGGAATGCGGGAAAGGTCTATTCCATGCAGCTGAGAGGAATATCAGTTGACAGTTCAACAATCTAACATTCCCCCAACACTCTGCTTCACTCAATTATTAGTACTTATTTGATCTTAATTTCTGAGAGCAATCAACACCCAATTTCTCCTCACAATACCACACAAAATACAGGTGCACAGTTTGAGAGAATTGTTTTCAAACTGATAAACACCAAAGAAAAAATTAACTTGATATTTAAACAAATTCTCCCAACCAGTACATCATGAAATGCACGGAAATCAGAAATGGGAATTTGCATGTTGATGCTAAGACTTACAATGTACAAGCATGCAGGGGATACCATCTCACAAGTGTACACATGTGAGTTGGTGTGCTCTTAAAGAAAACGTATACATTGTCTTTTGAGGGTCCTTTCAATTTTGCAATGCATTTACACCATTAAAAATCACTGAAAGTTGCTCAACATACAGTGAAGTCCCACATTTAACAGCATTTCAACACAAATTAAACAATAAATTTTCCAGTCTTTGTTCTAGACTATTCATTTCTAACATTAATATGCTAATGATGAAATATGCAATACCTTTGAAGAAAGGTCTTGCTTGTAGTAAACAGAAGGACTTACAGTCCAATATGTATTTCTGCAACAATAGACTAAAACTTCTGTAATCTAAGCGTTACAACATTGAACTTTCTTTTTATGGTCAGCCTCTGTGGTAGGAGATACAGTAATAGTCTGCACGTTGTTACTTGGTTGGTTTCCATCTGAACCTGGGGAATCGTGGATTTGCTTTTGGGATACAATGTGGTAGATTTCTGAACGATAAAAATATATAAATATCATAATTAAATAATATTGACAAATTGTTGACTCTAGGAACTTCAACATGTTCAAGATAAAGTTGCAGGCTAATGGCTGATTGAGAATTGTACGTAGTGATCACATTATCCACAAACACCACTTGCATTTTATCAAGTTTCAGATATGAACAAAACACCTGCTGTTAAGTCAAAAAACCTCATTACTGCATGTCTGTTACAAAGCCTTAGCATTAAACATGGTAACCTTAAAGCAATGTACAAGTTACAAATACAACAGCTGTATGTTCAAAGTACTAAATTTGTAATGGTCAATATAGTAAACATGGCTACATTTAGGACCACACAATCACTCTATCACACATTACAAATAAAGAAACTGCCAACATATTGGAAGCCAAAGAGAGACAAAAATATGAAACAAGATGTCATTGACTGGGTTGAAGATAAAACTTAGCTTTCAATTGATAAATGTATCAAATTTGATCACTTTAAGCACTTTGTCCGTCAACTATACTGACCTGTTAGAATATTGTGAAATGCCACCTCCACATTTGTTGAATCTAGCGCTGATGTTTCAATAAATGAAAGACCATTTTTTTCTAAAAGTAGTCAAAAAGATAATCATAATTAATGATTACTTTTACCATAAAATTTACATGTAACAGCATCACACATGATGTTCATGTACATTAATGATAATCAATTGCTACAACTACATGTACAGCACAATGTACAGTTAAACTTATTTTATGCTGATAAAAACTAGAGAAGCCAAATTACATTCAAGATAGTGCCTGCTAGATTGCTCATGCACAGTGTTCATGAGATATGGCCAACACTGCCACAATGATAAACAATGTTAACAAACAAGTCAAATTTATAAGCACCATAAATGTACAAAAAAATAAATTATCAGGCAAAAATACAGTTTGAAAATGTTGCACTCAATTTCTGATCTCACCCAACTCTTGATTTCAGTTATATGTGGTCTGCTTTCTGCAGGTTAGTTAATTCTTTTTTTCAATTTATCTCTAGTCCACACTTATTACCAAAAGTGGCAAGAAAAGTACAGTCAAACCCCTATTAAGGTGGCTCCCTACAGTTTTACAATCAAAGGCACACTGAGGACTAAAGTTTTAGTAATCTGGCACACTAAAAAAAAAGGTCTACTTTTTTTCAATAGTTTATGACGTCAACATGAGTACAAAAAACAAAACTGAAAGTGAATTTTCTTGAATTGCCTTCCGTGAAATTCCACAAAATTTGGCAGACTGGTAATGAATATTTTGCTTTAGTTGGAGTTCATTTTTCAGGGAAATCTATCAGACCAGTTTTTCCAGAGCAGCAAAAGACATAAATCTGCAAAACATCTAAAAAACTGCCTTACAAACCCTACATTTTTGGAAGTTTAAAATTCTTATCCTGCCATACTCGATGTACTTTGAAAATTTTGGAAGATTTTACCAAACAAAATTCAAGAAAATTGCAAATAAAGCCATACAAATGGTAAAAAAAACATTTGTTTGGGTATTTGTAATTCAACACTAAATGCCTAGATTTAAAAAATAGTGAAACACTATTTCATCAGTGCTTATTACATTTGATAAGTTTGACAGGACTGTTGTTGGTCATCCCACAGGGGATTTTCTTTCTTCTTTACCCCTATCTAGTTTTGGAAAAGGCCACGGCAGATGAGAGTCTGATAAAGAAAGTCACCATACACACTCATACACAGGTTTATCATTGTATTCACATGATTCCATGTTGCCATAAAACATGCTTGTATTTGAATAAATTGATGTTTCTACTAGACTTCATGCTGATTCCTGACAAAGCCCTATTTACAGTAGCAGCCAACCTCAATTAAGAGGCCCCCTTCCATTTCCCCAAGGGTGGCCAGTTAATAAGGGTTTGACTGTTACTCAAAAGAAAAAGAACCACATGAAATCAAAATTTAACTGAGATCTAAAATTAACTACAACATATAAACTGTACCAAAGAAGCGATTATAACTTCCTCGATTTCACCTCAAAACTAGATATTAAGATTTCCTATTTTAACTTTGATTAAGCTGTTGCCAATCAATTTCACATGCCTGGTAAAAGATAAAATGATGAATTACTTATTGACTTAGTTGGTATTTTGGAAAAATTCATTTCCAGTTTTTCAATTCTCAGAAAAAAATAATCAAGAACCACAGATTTGAGTAGACTAAAGCTTTAGGATTCTTCAAATCAGTGCTGAATTACACCATTTCAGTGAACAGCTACCAAAAACAAATAAATGTTAGGAAGATACAACATCAAATCTAAATACCAGGATTGAAATTCTATACACATACCTGCGAATGCTTTTGCCTCATCTGTTGGAACAGCTCTAAGATGGCGAAGATCACTTTTGTTACCCACAAGCATTATAACAATGTTACTATCAGCATGATCCCGAAGTTCCTTCAGCCACCTTTCCACATTTTCGTATGTCAAGTGCTTAGCAATATCATAAACCAGAAGGGCACCTACAGCTCCCCTGTAATACCTGTTATATATTACAACAAAATGAAAAAGATCGTCACAAGTCCAAATGGGAAAAAAAAAAAGCTCTGTTGTTATTTAGCTGGAGTTCAGTTGAATCTAACGCACATTCTGGTTGATTTATGGTCATGTAGCAATGGCTTAATCTCAAAGTCTTAATCGTAAAGTCACCCCACAAGTGACAATTAAGCAAGTGTAACCTGCTCTCCCACTAACCAGAGGTTACTTGGACTAGGGGATGCCCTTCTTCCCTTAATATTCCCTTAATACTCTACACTAAGATCTATGTATAATAACTGTTTCCCTAAGGACCAGTTATTACGCACATATTATCACATGCACGTAAGTATTTTTTGTCATCATTGCCCAAGGCCTTGTTGTTAACTTATCAAATAAGAATGCACCAAAATTGATTTTCATGTACAAAGGACAATCTGAAAAAAACAGACTCTTCTCTGATCTTTGGTTTCAAAAGGTCAAAGTACTAAATAATTACATCACCACAAAGCAGACATGAAGTATGTTGTTGTTTCAATTTGTTTTTGGCTTGAAATTCTATAAACCAAGCACCAGTTGTTCGAAGGCTGGATAATGTTATCCGCCAATTAAATCACTATCCAGTGCATAAGTGTTAACAAAACAAACCACACTTTCCACTGCATAGTGATTTATCTGGTGGATAGTGTTTTCCACCTTTCAAACAACCTGGGCCAGTTGGATTGCCATGTTCCTGTTTTTCACATGGAAATGGCATACACTTGTGCATAAATCCAAAAATAATTATCTAATAATCTCAAACCCAAAAACAAATGAAAATTTATATTTGCATTTGAAGTAAAGAGCACTTGACATGTAGTTGGATTAGATGAAAGCTTGATCAAGTATTCTTCATTCCCATTAAAAGTTTGGTTGAATCACAGCTGACTGTCACAAAGTTTTGAAGTAGGCAGCTTTATTGTTGGATTAAAGAGCTGATTGTGTCATCTTTTTTCTAAAAAATTAGAAAACTAGCTCAAAAGAGAAGCTGGCTGAGCTCAAGAAGTAGATGGTGATTTTCAGTGGCAGTTGGCTACTTTTGACAGCTCTGCAGCCTAATAGATTTTAACTGTCAGAAACAAAATGGTTCCTAAATACAGCTGCATGTCATTTTCAACAGTGCCCAATATCAATATCACATCCTTTACCTGTGGAGCAAATTTTGGCAACAATAAAAAAACTGTCAACCAAAGTTCCACATAGCATGCAATATATTGGATCAAATGCAAACTTTTTAATCACATAAACTTACATGTACATGTATTCACAAGCTACACTGACATGATTCTTACAAGCAAGAAATACTTCATTGACAGGCAAGAAATATTGATTAGGTCTGTATAGGTCTATATAGCTGTAGCTTTTACTGTAGAATTATTAAATTTGAAAATACACTCACATTGTGCATGTATTTTAACACATTTCAAATTATGATACCAAGAAATTGTGGAGGGACAAGTAAAAATGTATAACCAGTTATGAATATGCACAACCACCATATTCTAACATGCTCTTCGTCCATTAAACACTTCAAATAATTATTATGATACATTCCATAATGAAGCATAAATTTGGTTGACAATAATGACAGTTAACCTTCTCACTTCATAATGACAATTACATGTGAAGTTGAGACATACGATTAAAACTTACGCGCTTGTTATGGCTCTGTATCGTTCTTGCCCAGCTATGAAACAAAGTGTGAAAAGTGAAACGAATAAATGTTACCATTTCGTGATCGATATTGAACACTTGCACAAAGGCAGTTTCAACGAGATCAAAGAAATCTGTACATTACACTACATGTATTTTGCCGTATAAAAATGACACCGCTTTACGCCCAGGCTTTTTACAAAATGATGCATTGCCCTTATTTCTGGGTTTAAATCTTGCGGAAAACCAAAGCTACCAATGGCTTCCGGGAGGAGCTATGAAACAACTCCCCCTTGCGCCTTGGAAAGTTACACCAGTTCAAAAGATCGACCGAACTCACAAGCACAAACAAACGAACAACTGGTACACAAAATGCCAATGTCGTCTCACCAGTGTCCCAGATTTGGGCCTTGATAGTTTTTCCATCAACTTGTATACTTCTGGTAGCAAATTCTACACCAATTGTGGACTTGGACTCCAAATTAAATTCGTTTCTCGTGAACCGAGACAGCAAATTTGACTTTCCAACACCAGAGTCGCCTATGAGAACAACTGTTAAGAACGAACCACAACATTAGTCATATTAGTCTACAACTGAAGAAATATTCCAGCCGAAAGCATAAACATTACTTATTACGTCAATACCTTTAAAAAGATAGTCGTATTCATCATCCTTCGTCCCCATTGCGGTAAATTTCAGTTAATCCTAGATAAATAATACGTCTTTCAAATCCTGCGTCTCTTATCACGGCCTCCTGCTCCGAATATTTTTTGGCAGCCCAAAATAGCTGGATGAGATTGAAAAGAAGACAATCACAAGGCTTGATGGCGAAAAAATCAAGAACGAAACCAGAGGATGACAGGGATTTTCGATAGATTGCAGTTTACACTAACGGGCCGAAGCGATACAAAATGGCCGCCCTTTAGGACTCGGCTTATGCTTCCAAATTTGGAAATGATGTAAGCGCCTGGGAACGAGTCTCGTTGTCATGTCTCACGAAGTTTTTTTCCGGCTTCATTTTTAATGTCACGCCAGTAGTCACGCCAGTACGCTTTCCACGGAAAAACAACCGAACGTTACTTCTAAATTTAATCACCTCAAGCAAGAATAATTTTCCCTAGTATAATTGAGAATTCCGTGGGGAAAAACTATGAAAACGAACTTAGAAAAGCGAAAATAATGATTCGGTGTGAGTTGTTTTACTTGATCGCTGACTATAGATATCATGACAGATATTTTTAACATAGTTCTTTCTTCTTCTTTAACAAGAAGTTCGCATCATTCATCATTCACCCGGTACCTATATAAATGCTCGCAAGTGAAGCTCAGGTTCCTCGCAAGGGCACTCCACGCATCGATTTGCACGTACTTGGGAGGCTGTGTGGAGGAAGCCTGGGGGTGGGGTGGGGGTGGGGTGGTTAACTTCCGGTTTCAAGCACGAAGTTTAACAAAATTCACGTGTCACGTATACTTTTAGAGGCGTTTAAAAATGGCTTTTCATAAATTCACGAACCACGTAAGTCTTTTACTTGCTTTTCACACGTCACACACTCATTTTCGCCCTCATCGGGTGTGTCACGCACAAAGGCTTAGCCATGGTCTTTGTGAGCAGCCTTGCTGTCTAAAATTTAAGGTGACTGGAAACAGCTTCCAGAATTTTTCAGCATTTCTACTGTGATGGATGAATGCTTTTTCCCATTTTCAGTTACCATTACAAAAGACATTTTCTTCACGTTACAAGTTGCCATAGCAACGGTCTAAACTATCAAAAACACCCTAAATTTTATTATCCGAGCTTGTTGACCTACAGTTTGTATTACCAAATTTTTATCAGCGCCAGTCATGGTTCAACTTTAAACAGGTTTCAAACAGTTGTGGGGACCCATGCATTGGTTTGATGCCAGTATTTATCGACTATTATACCAGTAATGTCAACGATTAACTGAAAGGGAGCGGAAGTATTTCGATTCAGCAGGAGGTGTTGAAGAATTTTTGAAACCGTATTGAGCCACCATACCTCAATACACAACTGGTAAACAAAGTTATAGTAATTATCGAGTTTTCATGCCACAAGTCCCTATGTTATGGTAAACGGACTGCACCTTATATTGACCGTGGAGAGTAGGCGAGCAGGCAACACTGCCCTGAGGTTTCGGTTGGGTGTCTACCCTAAGGTGGTACTTCAAATCAATCTCTCCTCCGCAGAGACAAGGAGCCCATGGATTCCTGCAGAGACTCGTTCGTCATAGAAATCCGCCGTGCGAGGTATTGCAGTTGCAAACCCATTCCCATCAGCGCCCCCCCCCCCCCCCCCAAAAAAAAATAACGATGAAAAACCAAACTTAGCAAATGAATGATCTAAATCTATTCATGCTTAATTGATGCACAATATCAGATCTAGTCACATGAACATCTCGAGTTTACGATAATGAGTGTAGCTCATTTCGCGATTTCTTCTCTATAGACAGCCACAGGGATTATTTGATCAGAAAATCTGAGAGTCGCTGCCTGACAACAAGAAATATTTTCGTTCGCCAGTGCAAATCAGTTTTAAATAGTTGATTCAATCAGTTATTACTAAAGGATGGAAGTATTTTCACTTCCGTTTTATGTTATAGTTACAGGAAGTTACGGTGACGTAATGGCTTGTTTACGATGAATGCAAATTTCCCGCTAAAAAAAATTTCTCGGTAAAACCAGAGGCATTTTGCAAGACCGGTGATATATTTTTGGCGGTTTGACTACAGAAGGCTCCTGACCCAGCATAGAACAGCCGTTTTAAAAGGCGAAAATGGGGATTTTCTCCGGAATACAGCACGCTTTTATTGTCCTAATTTTCGTGTTTGATCTGGGAAGAAATGAGCTGTATCCATCTATCCAATGGACTCCTCTCAACCCAATGTAAGTACGATCCAGGCAAAGGGTTTGATTTTTTCTCTTAACCTTACAAAACCTTTCAAATCGTAAAGAGAGGTCGTTAAACGTGTCTAGAGTCTGTCTATCGGTTCGAAAGCCTAAGTCGGCGATGAAGATATTATACTCACGCTACACTCGATTGCAAGTGATAAACGGAAACAAAAGTTGCCTTCTCCGATCCAATACAACGAGAAAATGAAATTTTTGTAGAACGTTTTATTTATACTGAACAACAAAAATGATTATTACAATTGCAAAAATGCTAAATACGAATCAAGGGGAAAGAAGAATATTTAATGATTGGAACTTGCAGTTACGTTTCTCAACTGCGAGGTACGCTTAGGCGTCACACTCTCAAGACGTGATCGTTTTTCTCTCCTGGCCGTGAGTCAAGTCGCTCTTAGTTTGAGCTCCCTGATCAATAACCTGTTTTCTTTAGTATGTCTTGTCCTCTTTTGCAGTGTCTCTTGCTTAATGAAAACAGAGGGCCTTAATTAATTTGCAGTGTTGCCGAGAAGTATACCAGCTTGTTTTGCATGAACGGAAGGAGAAATTTCAATTTCACTTTTCAACTTGAGTGTTTATTTTTGAATGTTTACTTCTTTGTAATAGCTTTACGGACTTGTCGCGTACCCACTGATCTGATGTAACGGCCCTCACACAGTAAAACTAGGCTAACCTCAAGCTAGGAGATAGCATTTGAAAATTTCCCTCTAGTCACGAGACTCTTAAGTGAAGTATAGGCTTGAGCAATTTTCTTTCTTGTCAATGCGTTCACACCCTTTCCGCTTTGTCAGTATTATATTGGCGGAAGTGCTGGGTAGATTTCCCGTTTCGTCTGAAGAACGTAACCTACTGTTTTATTGCGATTGAACCTGCCATTTTCGAGAGTTAATAATTTAAAATGCTTGTCTTGCAAAGAAAATGAATTTAGCCCGACGATAGAATTCCCGGTGTGCAATTACTTCGTTGAGATACTGACTATCAGTTCGGATTTTTTTTTTACTTAAAAATGCAGAAATTCAGGCGTATGTTTATCCAAAATCCAATAATAAAGTCATCAAGTTCTTGGCCCTACAGAACAAAGTGTTTAAATATGCTTCATGGACTGGTTGAATATTGATTGGAGAAAACCTTTCTCCTTGTGTTTTCCTATCTTTCTCAAAGCCTCAAGCCTACGTCCGTCAAACAACGGCTTCACGAATTAAAGAACTTAAATCATATATATTAACTACAGGGATTTGGAGAAGGTTTCCGCGTTTTATAATATTGTGTGAAAGTGTTCGCCGGGTTTCTGGCAATTTTCTGTTGTTATTTTTTTAATCATTACGTCATCGTTTAAGATATAGAAACTGCCATTAACGAAAGAACCCAAACTGTCAAACAAGCAGTCTTTGAGTCCTTCAGTACTGGCTAATGATAAAAATTCGATGATGAATGTATTTCATGGAGATTTCATTTTAATTTTCGCAAAACTCAGAAACCATGATTATTTAAATATTGCAACCTAATTTTATTTTGTGGTTATTCATCACCCGTTGTTCCTGTCTGGCAACTCATGTTTGTATCGTGGAAATTATTTTCTGTTTTTCGTATTTTCATTTTGAACCTTTGTAATAAATCATTGACGAAATTTCAGATTAGGAAAAAAAAAGCATCAACCCCGAAATAAGCACTAATTCCATGTTTCATCTTGCCTGGAGGTAAAGTTAGTACAAGTGAACACAACCGCGGGTTGACCCCACGTGACTTTGTATAACAAATAAGTGCGAATGTTGTGATATTTATATTTTAGCAGCTGTCAAGCTGGTGACCAGTTCTTACGGTTGCTAAGAAAACATATTTTGATTCTTTCCAATTTGGACAACAGATAATCGTTTAGTAATTATACTGAAATTATATTGAAATACTGAAATTTACCTCAATAGCTAATAGCAGTCATAGGGAAGAAGACAAGATCTGTTATGGCGACTTCCCGACTGGGGGTAGCGCAGGAGGTGTTTCCATCAGTCCCCCCCCCCCCCCCCCCCCCCCCCCCCTTTATAACTAAGTGTTACTCATGTTGTTCCTAATTGTTTTCGCTCTTGACTTTTCTTGCATGCAAAGTAACGTATAAAATCATGTTCTTGTGTAAGTTATATATGTAATAAGTTGGCGACCAAAACTTACGATCTGGCGACCAAAATATTTCCGTTAGTCGCCAGCTAGCTCCCGAACGAAAAAGTTAATTTCGAGCCCTGAACTATGAGTCTATTATTTTTAGTGTGCCCAGCTGCAGTTCAGGAACTACATTGTGATCCAATGTTGTGCAGTACGAAATCATGCCCTGGTCAGAAAGATGCAACTTGCAGGGTGAATTCGTGTGGCAAATGTGAGGCAGAGTTCCTTGATAAGAATGGCAGGAAGGTTGACTGTAAGTATTGGAGTTTCTTAATGAACTTGCAACTGTTAGAGGCTATACAGTAATTTTCACAGGAAAATTTTCCAAAAAAACATGAATGGTATTTTCAATGGTAATTCTGTTAATTCCCATTTAATAAACCATGAATGGAAAAGCAGAACACTTTCCATTCTTGGTTTTTACCAATAGAATCATCAATGGATATTATCATGGGTATTATAAAAAACACATAGTGGTTTGTCTGGGTCCCAATCATGGTTTTTACAGGTTTTAACATTATGTAAAATGTAAACAAACCATGTTGGATTAAAGTAAATAAACATTAATGTTTTCCAATTAACCATAAATGGTTTAGCAAGAGTAACCATAGTGGTTTATTCTAAAAAACAC
>Ga0126338_10001626_pt1 | contig 14752 bp, 14 predicted proteins | sample OrbCmetagenome_2_FD_92529 | JGI IMG/M metagenome (GOLD analysis project Ga0126338, IMG submission 92529) | Coral microbial communities from Petempiche,Puerto Morelos, Mexico - Orbicella C C metagenome | ecosystem: Host-associated > Invertebrates > Cnidaria > Coral | place: Petempiche,Puerto...
CCATTTATACACCTGGGTGGAGAGAGGCACTGTGAGAGTAAAGTGTCTTGCCCAGGAACACAACACAATGTCCCCGGCCAGGGCTCGAACCCGGACCGCTCGATCCGGAGACGAGCGCACTAAGCATGAGGCCACCGCGCCTCCCTATGATATTAAAATGTAATCAAATAGTATACACGTGGAATTCCAGAATAATTTCTCTTGCGCTTTGTCAAAATTCAACTAAAAACTTTTAGAATTTTGAGAAAACGCGCGTGAAATTATTTCCTAATTTCACTCGTCACCATTTGATTACCTATGGTTATTTCCATTACTGCTACTGTTGCTCAAAGTTTTAAGGCACGACTAAGGAGATTTACTTTGTTATTGTGGGTTAACAGGCCAGCGAGCTGATGATTCCAACAGATGAGACTGCTCGGCAAATGTTTTTCTTGGAAGCCTTCCTCACTCATCAAAAGCCATTACTGCTCATTGGTCCGACTGGGACAGGAAAGTCCGCCATCACCAACAACTACATTCTCGGGATGCCGAGAGAGAAGTATGATTGACTGACTTACAAGAACTGGTCCTTGGTAGACATTGCCTCAAAATTAATCTCATTTAAGAGTTTTATTGACTAGCCTGGATACACAGAATAAAGAACGTTTTAAGAGTGGCAATTTAAACCATGGAAGTAAAACCTGTGATTCAACACTGGCATCTTTTTGGAAATTAATTGGAATAAGAAGCAGCTCAATTTTGTTTTCTTTTCCGAAGTAATCAGAACATTTATTGCTATTTAAATGTGCTTTCAAAGGTAAAGTGGAGTTACAAATTGACCTTTGTTTGGAATTGAAGCAGAAATCGTCTTTTTTTCTTCCTTTCAGGTTTCTTCCAATCAACATTAACTTTTCAGCTCGAACCAGCGCTGGACAAACCCAGGACATCATCATGGCCAAGCTGGACAGGTAACGACAAAACACAACACGATTACTTACTGATATGTAGTGTTTTTTTTAATGACATTACACCGTAGACCCAATCTCTCCTTTTTGTGCACCGTACTTTGACGTGAGAGAATTTTTTGCCCTAGTGTTATCTAGTCTGCTTTTGTTTTGATATCTTTAGAAGAAACAAATGCTACAATTTCGGGGCCTTTATATAACAACTTGAGTTCGAGTGGACTTTATATCGTTCCCAGACTCCTCACTCCTGCCTGTTGCTGACCATTTGATTGGTGTAAAAACTGATTACCAAAAGAGCGTAATCACCAGGTTTGAAAAGTCGCGGTGGGTCTCAAGATGCCTGCTGTTTGAACCAAATGAGATTTAGCTCCCAATACCACACGCCCCTACTGTAAAGCTTTTTACAGAACTTTCTTCACAAGGTACGTTAATGTGCAATTGACGTCTCCCTTCCAAATATAAACACAGCCATTTTTTTGCAACACGAATTCTTTCCGATAAATAGGCCAACCGAAAGAACATTTTGAACGAAATAAACCAGAAGGTATTTTTGGGATTTTACGATTTACTGCGGCAAAACCTGATAAAGTTGGTTTTTTAACAGGCGTCGCAAGGGAGTATACGGTCCCCCTCCCGGCAAGAAATGCGTTGTGTTTGTTGATGATCTCAACATGCCGTCCAAGGAGAAGTATGGTGCCCAGCCTCCCATCGAGTTGTTGAGACAGGTGAGATTAAAAGTTCATTAGGTCTTCGTCAAATCTTCTTCGAAGTGCCTGAAGCCCGACTCGTACTATTCAATCAGAAGTAGCATGATTACTTTGTAGGTTGCCCCTCCACCTTGAGGTCTTTAGGGTACTCACTGATTCGTCATGTTTCTTAGCTACCTCGACCCAAACTGCTGGCTCAAAACATTCTGCAAAAGGGAATTATGAGAGGCCAAGGAATGGGTTTCTCCTTTGACTCAGCAATTTCTTTTTTCTGTTACTATCTGCCATGCGCACGTTCAACCAGCCCTGGTCAGTCATACACTATTCATGTAAAACACGTTATGTGTAGAAATATAATCTATAGGCGCTTTCCATTCAACCAAACATTCCGGAACTTACCTAAGGACGGAAATTTCATCGAAAATTTCCGAAATGCGAACCATTCTACCGAACTTCAAATGGAACAAACTTCCCGGAAAGAAATGTTCGTACATTTGGCTTTAGCTCCCGAGGTTGTCCTCTTTTTTAGATATTGAGAAAAATGTTGTTTCATTCGCCACTGGAAATTTCCGGAAATGCAACTCGGAATTTTAGGTTGAATGGGAAGCGCCCCATGTTCAGAAATACCGAAGCTCTCGAGAACCACCCTTTTTAGGACAAGTTAATTGTTACATGACGTGCTGTTCTGTAATAACTTCTTTTGTCAGACTGTTGTGCGTATTTTGCTTGATAAATAACTGGGTTTTTTTTCTAAATTTTCTCGTCAGTGGCTGGATCATTCTCACTGGTATGACCGTAAGGACACTTCTAAACTGGAACTGATGGACATGGTAAGCATGCATGTTTTTGTTTGTTCGTTCGTTCGTTCTAGGTTGTGAATCTTTGAGTTAATATGACAGTGTCATATTCTTACCCCAACTAATTTAACATTGATGTATTTAGAGCACAGCCTTTCAACTTCCTCTTGCCTAAAATGATAGCCGATAGCGCAAGACGTTTGCTAGCTTTCCCTAAATTGCTTGAAAGCTGGTGGTCTACACACTGTGTAGAGCTACTTTGTTAATGAAATCCACTTTGCCTGTGTGGGAAGTTTCAGTTACAAGGGGAATGGATGTTGTCATCTACATGTAGTTGAGACCACACACTGTTCTACTTGTTCTGCTGCAAAGTTCAGCTGCACCATTTGGATATCGCAAGTGGTTGTTCTCTTTAAACTTTGTACCAGGCAAGATAAACTAGCTGTTGTGAGTTATTCATATTTCTTGTTTCCGTGTTTCGTTCAGCTCTTCGTTTCTGCCATGGGTCCCCCCGGTGGAGGCCGTAATGACATCTCAGATCGATTCACCCGACACACGAATATCATATCCATTGACTCGTTTGATGACAACACCATGACTAAAATCTTCACCTCCATTGTTGACTGGCATTTTGCTAAAGGATTTGACGCGTCCTTTGGAAGGCTGGGAAAGGTAAGATTCGTCATTATCGCTTGCTGGTGAGGGGCCCTGTAGATTAGGCAGCCTAGGTATTTTATCTTGATATAAATAATAATAAATAATAAATCACTTTAGTTAAGTGTCAAAGTGGTTTAGCTCTGCTGTACTAATTGTGGACACTGAAATAAGCAAACAAATATCGTAAATTAAACAGAAACTTGTTAAAAATCCCGGTTGGTAGGAGGCTGACCAGTTGGCTATTTACAAAGCGTGGAGGAGTTGAATCTGGGAACACCAAACACAAATCCATCTTGTGGACTTCGGGACTTCCGGATTATAAATCCAGCGCCCTAACCACTAGGCCACGCCGTCTATGGGGTTTCTCTCTGTCACTGAGCAGTTATACTATGTTGTCGTTGCAGCTGACTCATGTGATCGTGATCACGTGATCTAAAGCTGAGTTTTCCTTTCCCTGCCTGAGTCGCTGTCGAGGGTAGTTTTGAATATGTGTCATTAAAGTTCATTAAATCGTAAACCAGGAAAACGTTTATTTTCTGAATCAAGGAAGAATACCCAAAGAAAGAGAATTTTCTTTATTTTGATATTTTCATTTCTCAGCCAACTAGAATCAAGTTAGTCCAGGAGGCGCGGCGGAAAAGTTTATATATTTTACAGATTTTTTTTTACTTCAGAGTTGTGCAGTTATCTAGATCTATTCAGTATATACCTTACCCATGCTGAATATTGTTTGGAAATTGGTCATTTCCGAGCTTGCGGACGCCAACTGCTTACTTACTTACTCAAGGCTGCAATTTTTCTCGCTTTGTTTTCTTTACAGATTCTTGTCCAGGCCACGATGCACGTGTACAAGTCTGTGGTGGAGAAATTCCTCCCTACTCCTAGCAAGTCGCACTACGTGTTTAACTTGCGTGACTTCGCGCGTGTCGTGTTTGGCGTGCTCCTCGTTCCCTCCACGCACCTTCAGGAGGGAGACAAGTTGATCCGACTGTGGATCCACGAGGTGTATCGCGTGTTTTATGACAGACTGATTGACAGCAATGATCGAGTCATGTTCTTTGACATGATGAAAGAGACGACGAAACAGCAGTTCAAGAAAGACATGGACAGTCTGCTGGAGCACATTGTACCTACAGGGCAAAAACTCAAGGACGATCATATCAGGTAGTATTTTGCTGACAATAGTCGAAAACATTGTTGAGCCCTCAATTTTCCTGACTCATTTGTACTGTTATTGTAGAAAGTACTCTAGATAGCTTACATCACAGGAATCAGGAAATTGCTTCTTTTAATCCAGAATTGTCTTCTGCTTGTATTTCCCAACGAAATTGTTAGTTTTTCCATGTCTTGATCTTGAAAAAAAAAAAAACACTATTTCGTATTTGAATATGAAACAATTGTTTTCGTTTTCTTATGCCTTCACGAAATGCATCGAGGATTACATCTGTATGTTTTAAGTTGTAACGCCGTACCCTATGTCAACATCTGTTAATATTTAAGCATACAATACATCTTTGAAGACGACCGTAAATACATTTCTGTTTGTCTGGACAATTTGATTTACATTTTTGAAACTTTTCTTCTTCTGGTGATGTGGTTAGTGTAGTGTTGATCATTTTATGGTATTTCTTGTTTCAGGAGTTTATTTTTCGGTGACTACATGGTCCCTGATAGTGCTGAGAGAATCTACGACGAAGTCACGGATTTAGCGCACCTGACACAACAGATGGAAGGGTGAGTATTCAATGCACAGGAACACTGAAGATGTTTGGTTTTTTCGTTGCGGTCGTCATGTCTAGTAGGGGGACTACTCAGAGTCGCTGAGACAATGAAAACTTATCACATTGAAGAAGAGAACAAAGGATTCCAACTTAGCTCGTTTCATACCACACCTTTTTGAGCATAATCTACAGTGTGAGATGGATAATATGAAATCACATTGGAGAGCCTTAGTTTGAGTCTTGGTAATGAATAAAATAACTTGGACATCATAGAATGCGGAAGTATACGAGTGGAAGATTGAGTACACTCACTGAACTTGTAATGAACTCTTGGAGATGGGACAGAATGGAATTTTAGCCCGGGATTTCGAGCGCCGCAAGCTAATTTTGTCACGAAGAATGGCAGTTTTCCTTCATCGACTTTAATTTACGTGCCGTGTGCAAGTTAAATGGTTTAAATGTAGTCTGCAGTAGAGGGCTTTTCGTCGTCTCGATCTTCACTCCCAAACTTCCTTGTCCATATATGACATGCTCTGATTGTATGTTTGTAGGTATCTTGATGAATTTAATCAGATGAGCAAGACACCTATGTCTCTTGTCATGTTCAAGTTTGCCATTGAACACATCTCACGTGTCGCTCGAGTGTTGAAGCAGGACAATGGACACGCGTTACTTGTTGGTAAGCACGATATTAATTACTCTCCGTAGTCTCGTGAAAAGAACCTAAACGGAGGCAGATTATACACTACGGTACAACCCCTATTAAACGGCCACCCTCGGGGAAATGGATAGTTGCCGCTTAAAAGAGGCCGGCCGTTTAACAGAAGTAAAAACAATTGAAAAGCCCTCATCGGGACTTTGATTCCTGGCCGCCTAGTAGGGGTTCGACTGTATTGTATTTATCCTATCCCAATATTGCGGGCAAATTAAAGGAGCTTACATGTAGTTATGCATGGTATATTTTGAAAAAGTACGCCTACATTTTTCAAGTTTGTCATTTGTAACCTGCTCTAATCCAGAAAATTCTTGTTCTTTTATGTTTTATTACCTCGTTAGCGTTTCGTGCCTAGTTAGCCTTTATGTTGAGTTTTTCCTTAATTTAAAAGCAGTTTTTCAGTCAAAAATATAAAATATTTCACATACCGTGACATGTCTGGCCTCTTATTGTAAAAGTCAAGACTTGAACGGAGAATTTCTTTGACACCTGACCTTAATGCAGAAATTTGATGAAGGATTATTGATGTAATCATTAAAAAATTACGACTTTGGTAGTTCTTGTTGAATATGCTTCAAAGTTTTAGCAGAAGCGTATAATGCTTGTAAACTTCTGATTTTATTTATGACCGCTTTATTTGCATTGTGTCCAGGTATCGGTGGAAGCGGTCGTCAGAGTGCCACACGTTTAGCCACCTTCATGGCGGACTATGATCTGTTCCAGATTGAAATCACGCGAAACTACACCAAGAGTGAATGGAGAGAAGACGTCAAAAAGGTATCAGTAATGGCTTGTCGGGCTAGTTTGCCTTTACATTCGTCAAATTGTCACATTCAAGCAATTTAGCACCACGTTTTCATTTTATCTACGAACGACGTGAATCTCATTTTTGTGGTGTGCTGTTAGCCGTTTCCACCTAAAAGAAAGTCCTAAACGTAGCAAGCACGAAAAGGTTTTCCATTTCACAGATTTAATTGATCTTTTGAGGATGATGACCTTAATCAACGACCTTGCCCGCTCGGGTAGCCAATCACAGCGCAGGATTTGATTCATCTTGCCCGCTCACGGAACTAGCCATATAATAACACGGATTACAAACGACGAACTTGAAAAAATTAGCCGTACCTTTTCAAGATACGCAAAACCTGGGACCTAGTTCCTTTATAAACGCTTTCTCTAAGTCCTTCCTTATGTTTGAACTCACTCTATACTCCCTTTGTCATTGTTTCTTTAGATGTTGATCAAGGCAGGTGTGGACGGTAAACAGACAGTGTTTCTGTTCAGTGATAATCAGATTAAGGAAGAGTCATTTGTGGAAGACATTAACATGATTTTGAATACTGGTGATGTACCTAACATCTTCCCCGCTGACGAGAAGGCTGATGTTATTGAAAAGATGCAGACAGTAGCTAGAGTAGAGGTGAGTAAAACCCCAGTGCGTATAATGATACGTTTTGTGTAATTGTATAGATTGTAAATACAGCAGCCTTTATCAGTCAGTCTACTAGCTGCGCGAGCGCGCGCGCTGCCAAGCACTGACGTGCGCGCACGTTCAGTTGTGGTTTTTATTAGTGACGACAGCAAAACGTTCTTGTGACTTTTGCAACGAAAAAATCCCATGTCTCGAAGGCGGTAACCGCTCCAAACCTATGTCCTTCAAAAGAGTTTTAACGAAAAAAAGCACGGCAGTAAAAAGGTCGCTTCTCTCAATGAAACAACGTCACCATTTTCTAAGATAACATTTGTCATTTCCTTTCGTATTTAATCATTTTTTTTTCCGTACAGCAAGACATCATTCCGGGAAGGTAACGTCATGTTCACAAACGTCTGTAACGCTTTCACTTTTCTCTCTCTCTGTCTCTTAGGGCCGGAAAATTGACGCTACCCCTCTGGCGATGTACAACTTCTTCATTGAGCGCGTTCGAGCAAATCTTCACGTGGTGTTGGCTATGAGTCCCATCGGTGATGCCTTCAGAAGCCGAATGAGAATGTTTCCTTCACTAATCAACTGCTGTACTATCGATTGGTTCCAGGTAAAACTTTGTCCCCTTCAGTCAACATATGTATGCTTTCTTGTATCGCTAAAAGGGGATCTTAAAAGGGAAAGAGGACGCCCCACGTTAAAATAAACATTGTGTTTAGGTCGCGTTTGAGGTTCTCTCTTCTTGTGGATTTTTTTCCAGCCTAGTTCCAGACAAAGTTTGCTTTTCAAGTCAACGTGTAAAATTCTTGGAAAGATTCTTAGGAATGTAAGAGATTCATTTTATTTTTTGGCGTCTGTCCGTCTTCCCTAATTATGAAGCTTTTACTTTAGATTGTATCGTATATCTGAAACAGTACAGAAAACGTAGCGAAAATGTTATAATTCCCAGTGCGTAATACTTGGAGTAATTTCATACAGTTGAGATCTGCGAAAGACAGTGATAACACAGGGCTCATTACTAGTACATCTGCAAGTATAATTTTCATTAACATTTTGTAAATTTTGTGTATTTTAACATTTATAATTGAATATTGTTGTTTTATAGTAATGAGTTTTTCTAAGGAATGTTTTTCTTATACTACAGGCTTGGCCTGAGGATGCGCTGGAGATGGTGGCCAATAAATTCCTTGAAGAAGTGGACATGACGCATGAGGTTCGCAAAGAGTGTGTCTTCATGTGCAAGTATTTCCACGAGAGCGTCAGAGAATTGTCTGACAGGTCAGTCTCTTATCAGCTTATTTCTTTGCTTCAGTCTGAAGGTGACAGTGTTTTCTTGATTGTCTACAACTGTTTTAATGTTAATTCTGGGTATTTGGTGGCATGTCACGACAGCCAGTCGTTCCTGCTGTTCGAAATTCTTGTTTAAAAAGACAGATGAAACTCGCGATTTGTTCAAGTCGCCTTAATTGTGTTATACATTGGTTTTCCCTGACTTGTTAATGGCCTTCGTAGATTAATTATTTTGAGTCTTATACTGTTTCAAACACTTAAGGATCAAAATAATTAATCTACGATGGTCTGTTATGTATTTGGATAGACTGATTTTTCCGCATAGCCAAGGTTAGAAAATAGGAGGCCGAACTCTAGTTTAGGAGCTATCAATAACAAAAAAAACTTTGATGTGCGGATAAACCTGCGTAACCTTGTTTCAGCCTTAAAATTTTATTTGTTTTGCGATCCTGGTTTTGTTTCTAGTCCAGTAACTATAGAGAAGGCACGCAGTGCAGGTTACGCATTTTAGCTCCGATAACAAGTACGATGCTCTTTCCCATTGATTCAAAATCATTGAAAGGAGCTACCTCACGGTTCGCGCATCTTGAAGAGTTAAGCTTAAATTTTTCTAGTTCGTCGTTTGTAATCCGTGTTAATCTTCTCCATCCTTAACCATCCTTGTTCCTTTGTGGTTTATTGTTATGTCTTTAGGGTTTCTCTATCTTAGTAAACTACCTTCAATTAAAGGTTATTTTGGCCAAAATAACTCAAAGCACCGTAAGTGAGCTTCTTCAAGTGTACGAATCGAGAGCTTAGATCACTAAAATTGAGCACCGGAAAAAAAATTCTTGAAATGTTTGTAAGATGTTTTGGATCTCAATGCTTTACCATGTTATCGTTTTGGCAACATTTTCTTTCTCCTGTTTTTGCACAGCTTTTACCAGTCCTTGAGACGTCGAAACTACGTGACGCCTACATCGTACCTGGAACTTATCATGACGTTCAAGAAACTTCTGGACATCAAACGCCAGGAGATCATGACTCTTAAACAACGTTACGTCACTGGTCTGGAAAAACTGGACTTTGCTTCCTCCCAGGTGTCCGTCATGCAACAGGAGCTAAGTGATCTGCAACCGGAACTGATTAAGACTTCGGCGGAAACGGAAAAGCTGATGGTTAAAATTGAACAGGACACGGTGGAAGTGGAGGCGAAAAAAGAGGTGAGAGTTATATTGTAGCAGGGTTAATTTGTTTCTCTTCACTTCCATGCGTTCGCAAACAGAATAGCCTGCGAGAGCATCAGTTTTTTTCGGCTCTTGTTTCACGCGCCGACAAAACAATAGCCGAAAAAACTGGATGCTCTCGCAGTCTCTAGGTTGAAGAAATCAACCTATATATTTTCTCTAACTTGCTTTTAAACTGATCCAAATGATTTTGCCATGATTTGCCTCGGACAAATTTCTTGTTTGATCAACGTGCCGCTACTTAAGATGACGAGAATCCATACTCTCACTAAGTGACTGCTTTAATTTGTTATAAAGAGGTAATAAGAAGATATGAATAAATCAATTTTGTTTCTTTGTTTCATGGCAGGTGGTAGCAGCAGATGAGGCGGTAGCCAGTGAAGCTGCCGCAGTGGCAAAAGGCATCAAAGATGAATGTGAGAGTGATCTGGCTGAAGCCATGCCGGCACTGGAAGCAGCCATGCAGGCTCTGAATACACTCAAGCCCAGTGACATTAGTATGGTCAAAACTATGAAGGTAACTTGTGTTATTGAACTCATTAATAATTCATCAAGTTTAAACAAAGGAAATCATGCCCGTGACAGTGTTTGGATATCTGATCTTAATTAGCATAGATTTTTACGATTTTATTTTATTTTCTATATGCATTTATTTAGGGCAATTCAGCTTCAGTTGATTTTTCAACAGTAATGATGTGTTTGGTTTGGTCGTTTGCTGGTCCCTCTTATTGGTTTCAATCTCCGTGCAACGTGCTTCGACCAATCAGAACAAACACACTGTTTCTTTAGCCAATCAGGAACAAAGATATTACTATTCGTGACTTGCGTCGATTTTGGTTTTCCCGCAGTTGGCTCCAGGCTACATGTTTTGCGTCGAGTTATGATTTGTTTACTGTCTTATCTCCATTTGTCCTTTAAAATTTTGTGTTGGGCTCTAGAACACTCATTTTGATCTACATTTTCACATCTTCAGGTAGTGCGTTCAGTTAATCCTTTTTTTCACATTCATTCCCATGCCTCTTCCCTTTCTATTGTGGTTCAAATGTCTTTGTAACTACTAACGCCTTGCGTACCTACATTTAGAACCCACCCGCCGCCGTTAAGCTGGTCATGGAAGCCGTGTGTATCATGAAAGGAATTAAGCCCGAACGGAAACCCGATCCCTCGGGTTCGGGACGGATGGTGGAAGACTACTGGGGCCCGTCACAGAAGATGTTGGGAGACATGAAGTTCTTAGAATCATTGAAAGTTTACGATAAGGACAACATTCCAGCTGCTATTATTAAAAAGATCAGAGAAAAGTAAGTAGAAATTATATACAGTGGAAGCTCTCCTAAGCGGACATCCTCGGGACTCAAAAAAAGTGTCCGTAACTGGAACTTGAGGACTACGAGAATGATTCTCGTAAACGGTCTGTAAAGGTGTAAAGGATAGATGGCTGCTTACGGGAGCTTCCCCAGCTAACACTAAACATTGGGAATGCAAAAAAATACCACCGTGTTAAATGATTTTGTTGTTTTATTGCCTTATGCAATGCCGCGATAATGGCGGTAACTGTATACGGTGCTGTATACTGGAGTATGGTGATTATAGAACAACATTAACATTAACAGTCTCACTGCAACAAAATGCAGTGATACTTACAAATGTTTATGGGTATCTTTCATAGTCAGGCCCAATATCTTTTGGGTGTCCGCTCACGGAAGCTTAAAAACAAAGGAAAAGTCCAAATCGTAAGCCCTCAAAGTGTCTGCGGCCGTGTACGGGAAGGAATAAATACAGAGTTTGTAAGGGAGTTCAAACAGGGTTTGTGAAGGTGGTCGTTAGTAGAGCTGTCCGCTTACGAACGCCCGTTAAGAGAGCGTCTACTGTACTAGTTACGGTTATCAATTGTATCTGGTTCTGATGTCGTTCTGTCATTTCTCTTCGCTGTCCGTTTTCTAAACAATGTCAGACCCAGCCTAATAATGGCAACAGTGCAGCCCGTTTCACTTTTTCAATCATTAACTGAGAATTAAATCAATATTTTGTGTTGTTATTTCTTCGTCTTTAAGGTATGTAACCAACCCTGATTTTGATCCTAACAACATCCGGTCAGTGTCTTCTGCCTGTGAAGGATTGTGTAGATGGGTTCGTGCCATGGAAGTCTACGAGAGAGTAGCTAAGGTAGGTCCATTAACAAAACCACTAAACAACGTTTGTTGGCTATTAACGCTCCTTTCCTCCATATTGGAAAAATTACCTGATGTCGCACCGCGTCAGCAAAGGACTGAGGCAACGTCCACACTACGCCGGAGGAACTTGAAAGCGCAGCTTTATTTCTACGGTTAGGCCTACCGTCCACACTAATCCGTCACGAAAACGGAGCTTTTCGTAAACGCTCTTCAAACCGGAGGAATTTGAAAACGCAGCTTTATTTCTACAGTTAGGCCTACCGTCCACACTAATCCGTCACGAAAACGGAGCTTTTCGTAAACGCCCTTCAAACCGGAGGAATTTGAAAATGCCGGCTTTGCGTTTTCGTGTGGACGGAAAACATTTTCATGAAAACGGAACTTTTCAAAAACGATGACGTCACGATAATCACGTGATTTCCCTGACCGAGTTTTCCTCAAACACAAATACAAAATGACCGGTCATCGTTGCGTTTTCAAAATCCTCCGCCGTAGTGTGGACGGGGACTAAAGGGTTCTTTCAATTTTCTCAGAAATTAACAATATCAAATTTGCATTTAATGCATTAAATATCTCGAGTGGTGGACTCTTTTGAAGATGTAAAAGGCCCTGAATGATGTTGTTTTTTTCTTTCAATTTGTTATGACCACAAGTTTGTGAACTTGTCTTGAGTTCTTGAGTAATCTTTCGACATCCAGTGATGGACATAACGTGGTAAACTAACGATGCAACCTTATAGGTTCCAGGATGGAAAGTTATTTTATCCGTCTGTGATTTAGTTTCCTGTGTTTTTCTCTTATAGGTTGTTGCTCCTAAGAAATTAAAGCTTGCTGAAGCAGAAGCAGAACTTGCAGTACAAATGGAGAAGTTAAATGCCAAAAGAGCTCAACTCAAGGAGGTTAGTTAGTGTCGTACTGTCGGCTCTCTATACTTCATGTAGGGAACTAAATGAAATGCTATAATCGTCATGTTGTTGTCCTGTGGCCTGTGTGGGTAGTGAGAAAGTTAGGAAGATCTTCATAACAAGTTAAAGAAATAAATACGGAGATTATATTCCTTGGGTGTTGAGGATGTGTTACATAAAAGACCCTAGTCAGCCTCCGCCATTTGCGATGCCATCGGAATTATTCATATTGCATGGTGAACCGAAATCGTATTGCTGTACTGTAATTTGTGTTCCTGAAAATATGTTTAATTATCGTTAGTAGTTTCACAGTGATTTCCATCGTTTCGACATGGCCCAAATAAAATATAACAGCCAAACTCTCGCATGTAAACGAAAACAAAGGTGTGGCTGACTAGGGCCATTTAGCTATGTACTTACGAATAGTTTATGTAAATTCCAGGCAGCCTGTACTCTAATTTTACTTGTAACAACGTATTCAATAATTGTGGGAATAGAGAGTACAAATGAAGATTGTTCTTGTTCTTGTTTATTTAATCGAAACTTTGATTTTAAATCTTAATCACTTTCTGCGTTTATAATTTCCTTGATGTTTTCTTCCCTTCTAAGGTCGTTGATAAACTTCAAGCATTGAATGATGAGTTCGACGTTATGACCAACAAGAAGAAGGAGTTGGAACATAACATTCTGATTTGCGAACAGAAGCTAGATCGAGCAGAAAAACTGATTGGGGGACTGGGTGGCGAGAAAGACCGCTGGACCGAAGCTGCGCGTGTGCTTGGCGACAGATACGACAGGATCACTGGCGATGTGCTTCTGTCCTCAGGCGTGGTTGCATATCTGGGACCTTTTACTGTCGACTTCAGGAATGTAAGTTAGATCAAATTTTTCATTTGACTCCTCAAGCAAGCTGTACAGATTACACTCAGAAGCAAAACAACTCAAATACGCTAGATTTTCACGAACCATTCGCTCTATGGTTGCAATTTATGTCCCAATGTTTTTAATTTCAGCATTGTACTCTTAAGCTACATCGCATATTTCTGTGCAAACCCAATACTTATTTACATTTTCGTTTATTTATTTCGACTTCCGATTGGTTCTTTACGTGATTTCAGTTATTTCGGCACCATCCTGTGTTCATACCATCACTATAGGTGATAATTTGGACTTGATTTCCAAAGAAAAACAAAAAACACTTTCCATAAAGCCCTTTTAGTTCTAGAGCAAACTTTGTCGAAGTATCTATTTCAAGATCAAAGTTCATCACAAGCATTCACATTGAGAGGTTATATCAGGACTTTTTATCACATTTTGTGTCGTCCTTAACCGCTCACAGGACTGTATATCTGGCTGGGTAGAGCAGTGTAATGTGAAGAAGATTCCTTGTTCAGAGTCATTCTCCCTGAACGCAACTCTTGGCAGCCCTGTGAAGATCCGTGCCTGGAATATTGCCGGTCTCCCTGTGGATTCCTTCTCGGTTGACAACGGAATTATTGTGGACAACGCGCGAAGATGGCCGCTTATGATTGATCCGCAGGGTACGTTCGACACTTCAGATCGACAATCTAATTCTCATCGCTTTTTCCTACATTTTCTATACGCAACCTTGGGAGAGTTTAGATTATGATCAGGTGTTGTATTTTCATAACCTCACTACTGGAATTTGCTGTTAAATGGTGGGCAGAATTCACAGTTCGATCACTGCAACGGTTGGTCCTGGGTTATTACTGAATTTACGTTAGCACGTAACTCTTTAAGCAACGACTAGGAGGAGACTAAATTGCATAACTACATCGTAGATATGCTGTATTTCATGAAGAAAAGTGGCTTTTCAAGTGTGGCCATTAATTTTCGCGAAGAGTATTGTTAGATTTTGGATGATTTTGCTAAACTGATCTTTTTAACTATTTATGTTTGTAGGTCAAGCCAACAAATGGGTCAAGAACATGGAGAAAGAAAACAAACTGTCAGTAATCAAACTTTCTGACTCCAACTACATCCGCACCTTGGAAAACAGTATTACGGTAAGAAACTGAACCATTCATTCAATCAATCAATCAATCAATCAATCAATCAATCAATCAATCAATCAATCCAATCAATCAATCAATCAATCAATCAATCCAATCAATCAATCAATCAATCAATCCAATCAATCAATCAATCAATCCAATCAATCAATCAATCAATC
>Ga0126338_10001628_pt1 | contig 14736 bp, 10 predicted proteins | sample OrbCmetagenome_2_FD_92529 | JGI IMG/M metagenome (GOLD analysis project Ga0126338, IMG submission 92529) | Coral microbial communities from Petempiche,Puerto Morelos, Mexico - Orbicella C C metagenome | ecosystem: Host-associated > Invertebrates > Cnidaria > Coral | place: Petempiche,Puerto...
TCCAAGCAGGATGGAGGGCGTGGGAGTACTAGAGGATGTATATTTCAGTGTGCCGGTAATGACAGCCTCCTTGGCAGACGTCCTTTGGGTTCGCGAGGGAGGAGTGGGCGAAGAGCCATAAGAACATCTGCACGAGGAGGCTACGATATCAGAGGATATCTCGTGTCACTTCTTTGAAAGTTGTCTGCATATTTAGGATGTATTGATTCAAAGGGGACATTTGGGAGACAGATGTCATCCGATACTAACGGATATTTCCATCAAATAAAAGAAGTTAATATAAAAAGGGCCCGTTACAAACGTTTTACATGTAAGTAAACAGGTTATTTTTGTCTTCCAATTATAGCCCAGGCGAGATAAAGAATATCCGGCTAATATACTATTGTTTTTTATATAGATGGCGATAGGAAAAAAATATAAGTCCAGTTCGGTAACATATATCAAAGAGCACTTTGTGACTCACTCAAATATGTAATCTATTTTTGTCACTTTATCATAATTAATTATGCATGTTTCGCCTAGTTGTTATATGGTCCCCACGGTTTTTCAAATATTCTGCAACTGACGATGATGTTAGTAACATCGAAACATGTCTTATAAATTAAAAAAAGTCGCAATCTTCATAAAAATTACGATATCAAAGAGGGATTCAAAACGGCAACCCTTACCGAGATCATTTGCCTGATGTATATAGTCTATTTGCAAGTATTTAAAGTTGACGGGTATTAACAAGACTCAACTCGGAAAACCTCGTGTTTACTAGCCCCTACACAGACCTTCTATTTTGTCTTGAGTCCGTCGAGATCGCAATTAAAAAAATAACTCGTAACAAAAAAATAAGCGTATGTGGACAGACAAAGTGGTCTAAATGTTTACTGGTTACCATGACAACCATGCCAGTACAACATCGTTCTATTCGCACACGGAGAAAACTAATAAGGGATTGATAACATTACTTTCTGATCATGCCGTAAAGTTACATGTAATAAACGAGCAGCAGTGATTCATCAGGTTTTGAAAAAATAAAAATACGCGCTATGACTTTATTGAGTTCTTCAAAAATATTCCTTGAAAAAGATATATGTCTGTCGGAGTTCGTGACAATTTTATTCTTTTGTTGAAAAATGCAGATTAACATACATACAGTGTGGTAGAGGTGTCATAAAATAGGCGAAATAAAAGGTAAGGCTTTCGTATTTCAAATTGATTAGCCAGCTGGTTATGTGATCCCACGAGATACTGAGGGCATGATTTAATGCGAGTTTTTGCAAGCCCTTAAAAGACAGTCACTGTAAAATGACTTTAAAAGCCGCCTTTGAAGTGTTCCAACAATATTTCGATATCAACCGAAGCAAAAAGACAGTCTCTCGGCCTGGTTTCCAAGGTCGCGCAGGAGATGAGGGTCCGAGGTCTGGGCTGAGAAAAGTCACTTTCCTCTTCGGGTAGTTATTGGGTCGAACATTTTCTGATGAAGTATTTTATGTTGTTACTCATTCCTGACAGGTTTCCTTGGGTTCTTGTTTTCTGTTTTCCTTTAACTCACTGTTTTGTTTTGAACATGTTTAAAGTTTTCTGCTGTTCGCTTTTTAGTGTAGTGAATTTCGCAGGTTCCGGCTTTTAATAGCTGACTTTATTAACAGCCGGAAAAAAATATTTCGCAGAGGCGTGAATTAAAGCCGGGCGATCTAAACTAGAGGACCTAGAGGAAATATTCACACACGAGTAAAGTCCGTTAGGGAATCAGTGGCAGTCCATGCAGTGTAGTAATGGTTCATGCAAATTATCTTTACTCGGAAAAGCAAATTACGTTGAAAAAGTTAATTACTGTAGAGTAGCCCTAAACACTAATCACACTTCGGTGATCAAGGTTTGCCCACCGACAACAACGTAATATCTTGGAAAAGCGGTAAATTATGCTGATTCACGTACAACGGGTGGTAACAGAGACTTTCAATATTGTATTGTGTAAGGTCACTCAGTGTATTGATGAGAAATTCACAGGAAGTTTTTTTTTTTTTTTTAGGCGAACACTTTAAGTTGCTCTTAATTTGCATTTGAAAAGCTTCAGCTTGTTATTTGGTTGGTGGGCCTATTTGTATTCTAAATTCCTGCCAGTCTTTAACAAAACATCTGTCAGATTACATTTGCACTCCTTTAAAGCACGGTCTATAAGTAATGAGGTGCATGAAATATGGCGAAGATTAAAAATCATCCCACGTAATTTTTCTCTCTTGCCGAGTACTCTACATCATCCGGTGACGGTGAAACGGTCGAAAACACCTCGCATGTTTCATGACAATCGGTATACTTTCGAGGGGAACCTCTGAGTCTGTAAAGTTCGTCACCAATTTTTTCACAGGAAGACATTATTCTGCAGTAGTTCAAACGTCACATGCGGAACCATGCAAGCTTTGCTAAGGTAAGTTGGATTTCGTTTTGTTTAGAGGCATTCAAGGACTGGTCAAATGAGGCAGTATTTCCTTCGGCCGGACCAAAGCTAGTAGCAAGAGTATTGAGATGAGATCGACATAATTTTGATCATCGGGGGCAAATTCGGTGCCTTGTGTAAACATGGATGAAAAGGAATCTAGCTGTGTTATGATAAACAGGCTTTCACTCTTTTTCTTTGATTTTGCATTGTTAAATGCGGAAAAAATGAAAGTAGTCGTGCGTGAAAATCTCTTCTAATTTTAAAAAAACTTTTTCGCCCATGCGTTCTTTATTCGGAATCTGTTTTCTTCTACAGTACATGTGCAGTTATGTTGCACAAATCTCTCCATCAGTTTTTATAGCCAGCCGATTAAAAATTTAAAGGTTTATCACCAAGCACGTTAGATCAGACTACAAAAGTGTCCTCGATCACATGTCGTAAAATGCAATATGGCAGCCTTCTGATGACAATATTGTTCTTGCAACGGATAAAATTCTTTGGATCGAAGAAACACTTGACTACAACTGAACTGTGAAAAGTTATGATGGAACAATTCATCTTCTGGGGGAACCTGTCAGAGTGATCGCAATCTCGAGATTTATATCTTCCAAGTGACTGGTAACGTATCGAATTAGTTTGATTCACACAAATAAGCATTTAGTAAGCTTTGTTGTCAGGGTAAGGGAGATTCCGTCAGCGTTTCACGGTCGTAAATTTCAACTGAACGCTAAAACCCAGCGCAAAGTAATCGGTTTAGTTTGTAACAGTTCTACACAGTCATCGAGCGGTTGACGAGAAATCTGTTCAAGCATGGCAACTAGGTGTTATTGATAGAAATCGACGATTCTTATGGAAACGGATAAATTGGCTTAAATTATTCTTTCAATTTGTTCAGTTATTTTTCTGCTCTCCAAGAAGTCCAAGAAGTCCAAGCTAGAACGTAATACACTGCCAAAAATTCCCAAAAATTCATCGACTTCCCTCGCTCCAGTCCTTCCCGCCAGAATATTTACAATCGGAGCGGGAAAATAAATTGCTCCCTTGGAGCTCGCTAGGAGTCACCAACGGTCCAAATTTTAGTTCAAGTTTCGTTTTTCGTTTCCCTGCAACTGCCGTTAAAATTAAAATGCAACTGGTAAGTAGGAATTCATGAGGATATTGATCGCAAACTGATTTGTGTTCTTTATTTGGTGGTCATCATACGGTCAATTGACTGAAACGACCCATGACCAATGAATGGTAATCAATGTAAACCATTCGAACACATCGTTGATTTGTTTTGTTGATATTTATTAATCCTCACGCCTAACGGTTTCGTTCGCTTGTTTCCCATCGGACCACCGATGGTTTGTTTGACATGCTAAATGAACAAGTTACCTTATGTAGCTACTGGATCAAGAGTTTTCATGAATGCAATCGAAGTCTCGCCGGCCGACGACCCCACCATCGCACGCTTACACTTTGGAAGTGACACAATGCCCAACAATAGGTGCTAACTTCATTTCATTCAAATTTATACAGCTCAGTAGCATGAAACTGTGAAATGTGTTCAAACATAGAATACAGTTATACGCAGGGAGGAAACAAGCTCTTCCTGAGAAATGTTCCAAAACAATTGTTAACAATGTCAATTTTGTCATTTCACATTATATGAGTGCCTGCGAGTATTCACACGTTAGCGAGTTCTTGCCTATAGGAGCTAGTTTTGATACATTGGTTTTTTTTTTAGTATTTATTCATTAACAGATGTCTTGTCACATACTGTGGCAGGCCATGGGTATGACTGGTGGGTAGGTCAGTAGCCAGAGATAATTCATTGTTTTAATTATATACATAAATTGTGGCAAGTTTCTCTCTTTTTTAATTTTCAATTTTTTTTTTCCACCTTTTTCCACTCTGGGGATTGTTTCACCAAGAATATAAGGTTGTTATTCAGATCAGTCTCTTTAGGCATTAATATTATTAATGCGACCTGTATACCAAAATTCTTATTTGTGATTGGTTTTCCTCTGGCCTCTTTGTTATGTGATTTGTTGTTCCAGAAAATATACATACCCTTCCTCATGGAAGGTTTTTTAGTTTGAACCATGCTCTACCCCTCTGGAAATCTTAGTGTAACTTTATACTTTCCTTTCATTGGTTATTTCATATTTTGGCTTTTAAAATACATACCCCCTCAATTAGTGGGGTCATTATGGATATTTTCTGGAGCTGCTCATTATTATAGCCCAATCATGTGGTTACTGATTAAATACTGACATTTGCAGTCTCAAAGGTAGAGAAATTATTTTAAAAAAATCATAGAAACATCCCACATTGTGGTTAAGATTTAACCGTTTGACACTTCAGGAAGTTGAAAATGTATTTATTTACTCCATTCACTGTAATATGTTTGACTCAAATCTTCTTTCCACCTTCAGAACCTCACAAGGTTTCTTAGCAAGCTGCCCTGAATACTGGAATTGACCACAGAAATCCTATGGGAATTTCAACGCTTTCAAACAGAACCATAAAACTCAACAAAAGTGACGAAGAGAACAGTGGGAAACCAACAACAACGACAACTACAACAACAACAACAACAACAACAACAACTACAACAACAACAACAACAACAACAACAACCATGCCAACAGTTAAACCTCAAAAAATTACCACTCCACAGCCACACAAGGCATATCCTGAAGGAAGTATGTATATAATTATTACAATTATCATCATCATCATCATTATTATTATTATTATTACTTAGAGCACTTTTCAATTGACTGTCGTAAAACCAAAACCAAAGTAATTACTTACTAATTAGACTACTCAGTCAATCTCAAACCATAGAAAAACCAAAACCAAAACCAAAGTAATTGTCTGATTACTTTCGACACTCAACTGAAAACCGCTCTATTGGGTATGAGGTAAATTGGCTGGGGCATATAATTCAAGGAAATACCAGTATTGATACTCTTTAGAAGGAAGCTCACTGGAAATTCTGGGGAGAAAAAGGTTACAAAATCCAAAGGAAAGTTGTTCAAGGTCAGGGTTTAAAACTGTATAATTTTTATGTTATTTAGCTTAGACAACTAAGTTTTTTTTTCAAGGGGCAATCTCTTACTCAAAAGTCTGATTTTCCCAAGTGCATAGCTGAAAAATTGTGAAAGATTTAAAAACTTTGAGAATAATTTCATTTTAAATCAACAATGGTGAGAGTGAGTAACTAGCAGATTCTCAGATTCTTTTGCTGTTGCCCCTTCTTTAATCACTCAATTTTCCATTATCATTTTTAGTACCATGGTGGGCAGTATTTGCCGTTGGTCTGATAGGACTCCTAATTGTTGCCATTTGCTGCTACTGTGTGTGCTATCGCCGATGTTGCAGGGGAAAGAAGAAGGAAGAAAAGAAAGCTGTCAAGGAAAAGGTTGACCTGAAAGCCGTGCAAATGCTGGCGGCAAGCTATCAGGAAAAAGTTCAACCATCTGTAGATGAGTTAGATTACAACAGTGATGAATTCCAGTCTGATGGTAGTTCTGGAGTTAAAATAGGTATAAATTGATTGTGCTGAGACAGAAATTCCCACAGTTGAAACTGTTCATGTTTGCAGGTTTAGAGCACCAGCACTTTTTTAGTTTGCATTCTGACTCTTTCTAGTCATTTACATCATTTTTGACATTTTCCCCAATTTGTTCAGTCCCAGGAAATATCCATACTACCCCAAAGAGGGGATTGGAATTTCCTGGCAGGAGGGGCATTCTCTAAGACCAAAAATTTAAAAAAATAATTTTGTGTAGTTCCAGAAAATATCCATACCTCTCCCACAGAAGGGACTTTTCCAAGACTGCCCCCTCCACTACTCTGGAAATTCCAATTAAGCTTGATACAATTATTGTATCAAGCTTAATTCTTGGAATTTCCAAAGCGGTGGATGGGGGAGTCATGGATAAATCTCTTCTGTTTGAGAGGTATGGATATTTTCTGGAACTAGACATTGCTCTGATTGAATATATTGGGAGCAGAATGGTTTACAGTTTACAGGGAACATTGATTCAGAGCCCAGGCTAACTTGTCCATGTCAGTTAAGTGTTGGGGGCAAACTGAAAAAAAATCCTTGTGGTGATCTGCAACAGAGAGTCACTTCACCTTAAAATACCAGCCCAGTGACCTCCCACCTCAAGAATTTATCAAGACTTTAATTTGATTCTGTTTGTTACTGGATTCTTTACACAGGTCGGGTTCACTTTACCCTTGACTATAGCTTCAACGAAAATTCTCTTGCGGTTGGAGTTATAGAAGCACAGGATGTCCCAGCTAAAGATTTCAGTGGAACTTCTGATCCATATGCGAGAGTAATGTTATTACCAGACAGAAAAAAGAAATTTGATACAAAGGTAAGCAGAATTGAGACAATTTGTTTTATGATGAGAGATCAGAGTCACACAAAAACAAACTTGACCAGTCTTCCTTGGGAAATTCTGGGGGAAGTATAGCTTCTGTAGGTCTGCCCCTGCCTCTGCTTGGACCAAAAGGGCAATTCCAAAGAAATATAATCTCAAGTAACATACATTTATTTTGGCTAACTTGAATACTATGTCATGTCACCAATCCAAGTACTCTCTGGGCCAGCTTATGAATCTTCATTCAAATCTCAATACTAACTGCATTTGATACTCACTAATACATTCATGTTACATATCTTTAGGTTCATCGGAAGACTCTAAATCCAGTGTTCAAGGAAACATTTGTATTCAAGAACATTCCTTACAGTGACATTACAAATAGAACTCTCTGTATAGAGCTGTATGACTTTGACCGCTTCTCTAGACATGATATCATTGGAGAAGCCAAGCTTCCTCTTATTGATGTAGATTTAGCTTCCAATATTGATGAGTGGCGAGCTCTGATACCACCCTCATCATCAGGAGGACTTACAGGGGTGAGCGCTACCATGTAACTAATGCATCCCACAGTATACTTTGGAAGAGAGAACACATGCCATTTTATCAAATCTTTCTTGAAGCACTCCAAACATTTCCAATCAAAACCTAGCACAAGAAAGCATAGCAGGTAAAGTCTGTATATGAGCCAATTGCCCATCATGCTGGCGCTTATCTCCGGTTTCAGTAGCTTGAAGCGACTAGGAGTATTTCTACTCCATCCCTAGATCTTTGATACAGAAATGCCTGTGAGAGTTACATTTATTTGTTAATATATTTTTTGAGAGACAATCAGTAATCAGGAATGAAAACAAAGAATTCCAAAGACTTTCAAAATAGCACCAAATTTACTTTTCAAGAACATATATTTTAACATATAATTTATCACTACTTTGGCAACATTCATTCCATTTCTCTTCTTTTTCTAATAATTTCATATTGATTTTTCAGGGTTCCAAGTCAGAGTTAGGTCAGCTTTGTTTCTCACTGCGGTATGTTCCTGCTGCTGGTAAACTTCAAGTGGTCATATTAGAAGCTAAAGATCTTAAAAGCATGGATGTCTCAGGATATTCAGGTACCTAGTGATATCCTTTTAACTAGAGAAAGAGTAGTCTGAAGTTTAAATACATTAAATCTGTCACATCTGGCACATAAGGCCTCTACAAAGTCCCACCTAGCTGCTCTAGCTTGGGCTGATCTTGTGGCATTCTCCCATCCAATAGTGAATAACAAGACTGACTACTTTGCTGCCAATATCATTAATTATTAATTTTAGCCCCTTTCAGCCCAACCTTGTTCCCAGGGAGAGATGAGAGACCCTGGGAACAAGGTTGCTTTCAGCTTTAAATCAATATTTTAAAACTCCTCTTAATTACTTCTAGCAGTTGCTCATAATTAGGTTTTTGACACAGTGTTATGCCTTTACAGATCCCTATGTCAAAATAGCTCTAATACAAGAGGGAAGAAAACTTAAAAAGAAGAAGACAACTGTAAAGAAAAGAACACTTAATCCTTACTACAATGAGAACTTTACTTTTCAAGTTCCCTTTGAGAACATAGAGCAAACTTCTTTGATAATCTCTGTGTTGGACTATGATCGTGTTGGACGCAGTGAGGTGATTGGTAAATGTGTTGTGGGTGAGTTGTCATCTGGTCCCAATCAACAACACTGGATGGATATGCTTGCATCACCACGGAGAGCAATCGCACAGTGGCACACTTTACACAACTAGAGCTTTTTATAACAATATAGTAAAATAAACAGTTTTAATACTTAATTAATTTAAAGTTAAAGCCATGTATTACAAGCTAAACGCTCAAAGCACAAAGAAGTGTTTTCTAATTTTCTAGTGTTCTCAAACTGAGACGGTACCAAAAGTATGCAGTATAATACATGATGTCATAAATGGTTTTCGCTTCTTTACATGCATGATAAGAATATCCACATATAGGGTAATAAAACATGGTTTTCTGTGGTTTGTACTCTGACAAACCTTTTCTAGCCAGAATCTAAACTGTATCATGTTAGTCACCATTCATTTCATATTAAATACAAAATGTATAGCAACAGTTTAAGCTAATATAAAATTTTGTTAACAGATATAGGCATAGTGTTATTTTTTAGGTTTTCTAGCATTAATAAGGGCCACAAGTGGTCATCGCTTCCTCAAATAAAGGTCAGTCAATAAGAAAAGAAAAATATGCTAGCATGTAAGTCAGGTTGTTTGGTAAAGAAAAGTCATGTTTTTCTCTTCTCGTTTGGTGATCCATGAAGGAAAGGCAGGGCTTTCCCTAGTTTTAAGGAGGCAGAAAATGGGAAAGAGGTGATCATATTGCCAAAATAATAATATAATACAAGTAGTGTTAATAATATATTAATAAATATCATGTAAACTTTTTAATACTTTTCTGCATCAGTGGTTTAAACTGCAGTGTTGTTGTGTTGTGTTTGTTCTTTTGAGTTTCTGAAAAAGCTCAAACAAACCTTTCCCAGTCACACACTATATTTCTGATCTTAAACTGCATAATTCTTTGAAGGACAAAATGATAAAATGATTTAGGATATAGTTGGCCCTGAGAAACAAAATTGTTTACAAATCGCGTAATGATAACTCCTGGCAGACTGGGTTTCTAAGATGACCTGAGGATATCTGCTGAGTTTACAATAAAGCTGTACTTTTTTATCTGTGCATGTACAATAATATTGTTTATCAATAGTTCATATTACATGAAAAGTTAATATAAGTTGTTCTTGGGTTTGAAGAGAATCGATTTAGAGTTAGTTTAAACACAAAAAGAAAACTTCCATCTTCCAGGAAACATACTTATATTATTACAAATAAATCTATAATACTAAATCACCCATAAAGCAATCCTATTATTAATTGCCAGTATATAAATAAATGAGAGTCCTGAACAATTACCATTTTCAGTCCACTCCTTGACCAGTAACAGCTTGTAACCATGCCCATCCAAGTTGAAAAAAATGGGGGAGATTCGCCTGGTCCAGGGGAGCCCAAACCAAGATATTTCATAGTTGTGTTCACTGAGATCATATGTATACGTCAGGCTACAGCCGCCATATTCAAAGTACAGGATATGATCTTAACAAACACACTGAAAAAGATGGTATTGAAAAAAGTCTAGCTTTTTAGTGGTATTTTTTAGATAATTTGAGTTTAAAAGAGAACATGTTTTGGGCATTTGTTTACAATAAACATTTGATGATGTCAAGAGATTACAGTGTGTTTGCTATATGGTGTAATTTTGTCTAGTTCATTTGGTGGGTTTCTGAAAGATTTAGCTCTCGTCCTGGCCCGGCTCCATGGTGATTTTGCTACTGTGTGGCACTATATTCTTTTGGGCCTTTATATTTGTAAATCAGCGGAGTTTTTGTATTTTGTGGGAACTAGTTTTTGCGATTGTATAAAAACTGGTTTTTCTTGCTGGGCACTACTTTTGCAATTTTCGGGAAGTCACGTTAATTGAAATTACAGCATTTTCGCATTTTTTGTCAATTAAACTGCAAGCAATTGTCAAGTGAAACAACATGGAGAGATGCAAAACACAGTAATCCAGTAATCAATGTCACTCTCAATTACATGGTGCTCTTGTGCAGAATTGCAGATTGCCTCATCAATGGAGTACCTTCAGACAGTCCTTTCCCGTAAACCTTTTTTTATTTCTAAACATTTTGTTTTTCATTTCATCCGGTTTTGCTTCTGAATGAAAGAGACATTTTAAATAAATGGCAGCAACAACAATCTACTTGTGATGTTTGTATCATTGTGTAATTTCACAAGTGGAGTAAATTTTTTGGGGAGAAAATGTTTGCTGGGATGTTTTTTTTGTGGAAACTTTTTTTGCGGGTCATAGAAAAAAACAAAAATTAAGTGCCACTTTACCAAATTATTGTGATATTTTACCAAAAACACTAGTACCCTAATGTGGCATCTCAGTAAATAACAAACAAATGATTTGTACATCTTGAACAAAGTCCTGATTACAGTTTCTCTATGGTTTAATTAGGAGAGAGCAAACTCAAGAAAACATATCACAACAAATTTCAAAGTATTAAACAGATATTTACAAAAGCATTGTAACTGTAGATACATCAAAAAGAAATTCATGATATGTCTAAACCAATAATGATAGATCACTCCTCATCACTATGCATAGAATTGACTGTTTCATCAGCCTCAGTTTCTGCCATTTTAATGTAGGATACCTCTTCACCAGAACACAACACAAACCAGAAGGATAGATTACAACAATCTATCAGTGATGCTCCATTTCTTTCTTCTTGGCTTTTTCAGCATCCTCCAACTCAAATAGAAGCTTGTGCCCCTAAGAATAGATTATGAACAAGACACATTAAAATTTGCTAGCATACAAAAATTAATTTATGCAGCCATCAAAAGAAACAACAAGAGTTTTAGGAGTACACCTATAACTTGCATAATTCACAAAATTGAACTCATTCAACTTTGGGTTCACGTTGGGTTTTAGCGGTACACCATTGTAACTTTGATCAGTCATCATTCACTGGTAGCATAAGAGATTTACAAATTTGCTAGCCTTTTGGCTCTATACAGCACCTTCAGTTATTTATATTTTAAGGTGATGTCACACAAGCCGATTCTTAATGCAAAGCTGTTCTCAGTACTAAAAACAGATACCATGTAGTATGTCATACAGGGCAACTTTTAATGCAACAATTCATTATGGCCACATGTTGCAGATTTTTGAAAGTCATACAAACACATTCACACCAACATCTCACATCAACCCCAACAAGCCACAATGAAAGCACTAGTAACAAAGTCCCGTTGGTATTAACATATAATCCATTCAACGTTGGCACCAGATGGATCTTGCTTGACAATTTCAACATCTTGTCCTCCGATCCCGAGGCACACAGGATTTTCCCCAAACTTCCGCTGGTATCATATCAGCATGAGCGAAACCTCAGTGATATATCCTCGTACACTCTGCTAATGCCTCACCATCTCCCACTGATGCTGGTTAATTGCCCTGCCAACGGCTTCTTTGCCAGACGTGCAAGTACATAACTACTCAGACTTTTCTACAAGGTCCGGAGAGCACACATAACATCTGTGACCACTTCACCTGTCAGTCTGAAAATGTTGTGTATTGCATTTCTTTTTGTCACTGCAATTGCCTATACATCGCAGAGACTGGAAGGCGACGACGGGAATGTTTCAGCGAGCGCCTCCCAAGCATTCAAAACCAATCACCTGGGTTTCCCGTAGCTGAACATTTCAACTCTGCCTCCCACTCTTTGGACGACATCATGGTCTGTGGCTTGACACAGTGCTCTGGCAGTAACATCAGCCACAAGCAGCATGAAATGAAATGAATCTTCAAGCTGGGCACGCTTTGACCGAACGGACTGAACATTAACTTTAATTTCTTGTGACTGTGGGGCTAGCGTGTATTAAACTTACGTACGCTAAAACAATGATTTTCCTATTTGTTTACTGTGTACTTCATGCGCATGCTTTCTGTTCATGCGTACGTGTACAGTTTTTTGTATGGTGTGGCTAAATCCACCTACTGAAGAAGGGCTAAGCCCCAAATGTTTAGTTTATCAGAACAAATTTGACACTTTTCAGAGCATTTTGAGCCTTATATACAACTTTTCGGCAGTGTCACACATTGTATGAGTTTTTTGCTCATTCCTGCTGAATTCAAACATTGTTTGCCAAATTTAAAAGTTGTGGCCAGTGTTACCTTAAAATTTGTCTGGTGTAACTTATCATTGTCAACTGTTACTGCAACAAAGTTGCATTAAAAGTTGTCTCAACTAACACAGATTAAAAATCTGTGTTTAAAATCAGCATTAAAAATTGGCATGGGTAAAATCACTTTTACTGGCTACAGTGCACAAGCTCCTTTACAATAATCACATGAACATAATATCATTACTAACTTACCAGTAGGTCAGGCCAGTCATGTTTTGCTCTCCACAGCATCCAAAACACCATTGTTCCACCAAACAACTTGGACAACAATACATGGATTCTCTTTGGCCTGGGCATTTGCGTCATTGCACCCATCACTGGAATTAAAAGGACAGAATTTTTCTAAATAAAAAGTCACAATTTTCTGCCAAAACAACACCTATACAACACCTAGTTTACATGCTCAAATTTTTCGTTATTTTCAGGTCAATTGTGGCAAGCATTGCATGAAGTTGACAGAGATAAGTAAAGACTGATTGGCAGTCTTTATTTACTAAATAAAAATAAGGACAACTTTGTCAAATCATATGGTCAAACCAGTAAAGTATTATAAAAAAAATGGTTTAGTTCAACAAGATCTACAAAGTATCCCTCTCTTTCACTGTAAAATGCCTGTTCTTTTATCCACATCACTCTTTATCATCCAACCACATTTACCCTGCGAGATAGAGAGTCCCTTCCCTCTCTACTCTGTGAGAGACAAGAGGGAACCTCTGCTCACAAGTTACCACTTTTCTATCGTGCATGCGGAAACTATGCCAGCATGTTACATAATCATGCTTTCTCATGCAAAACGTTTAAATGCCATCAAATTTGTAGTTATTTTAAGGTCAATGGTGGAAAATTACTTGAATTCTGACATTTCCACCATTTATTTGTTAGAGAAACTACGGAAATTTTGTAAAGTTCTAAGAAGTACTGAGGGACAAAGGAACAGATCTTTTTGCGTTTCCTAAACTGCTAATTAGCTGCAGATAAACAAACTGTTTGGGGGAAATTGAAAACTAAGCTTAATAACCTGCCTAGATACTCCCTCACACCATGCTTCTTTGACTACGAATAGCTTTTTAAGGTGAATTAATGTACAGCAATAATTTCTGGAACTGTGCAAACAGCAAAAGATCAAAGATTGTCAGTTATTGGCAGACAAAAGTTTTGAATTTGATGTGTAAGTGAAAAATGTCCATGCAGTGTTGCCAATTGTAATTTTGTAACCAGTCACAGGGCAGTAATGGCTGACAGTTTCACAATTGGACAGCGTTATGAATCCTATCTGTCATGCAACGGGTTAAAACTTGTCAACGCAACCAGTATTTTTAATTTATTCGTCCCTGGTTGAGGACGGCGACTAATCAGATGATCGAGCAATTGCAAGCAGAGGTTCTCTCTGGTCTCTCACCAAGCAAAAGAGAAGGGTACTTCTGTCTCGCAGGGTATCCACTTATTGTTGATTAGCCCTACGTATATTTTTGCTAATTTTCCTAACAGGATCATAGGGACAGTGCCAGGAAGACTTGCCTTGCTTATAGCATCGCTCTAAAATCCAGCCGGTAAGCTAAACAGTAACTTACAAAACAAAGGCCAAAGACTTTTGATACATGTATTTTTGTCTTCACCCCGAGCCTTACCAAAACAGTTCGCAAATAGTATGGCAAGGGTTTGGATTACGCAAATTTAAGAGTAACATGGCAATTTATCGATTCCATGTCGTGTTTATGAAAAGAGAAATGTTAATGATACATACCTCTTTTTTTAAACAGTAACTGAGTAGAGAAAAACCCGATTTATACACCGACTATCGCAGACTAAAACTTCCAATATTTCCAATATGGCGGTTGCAAACACTTGATACCAGGTCTCTCGCGTAGTTCTTTCCAGTGCGGATTTTCCGAAACGAGGAGGAACGGGGAGGGGTGAGTGGGGATGGAAATGCCGGCATTCTGAACATGCGCATGCAATTAACCCCATTACAGGGAAAGGGAGAGTTCGAGGACTCGACTGCCCGGCTTATGATAGCCTGCAGAGCAGGCGAGATTTTTTCGAGCGAACGCTCACATCGTAAAAAGTTTAGCCACCATCTTGAATTTTTCATGAGGTGGAAGACTGGGGAGAGAAA
>Ga0126338_10001629_pt1 | contig 14729 bp, 5 predicted proteins | sample OrbCmetagenome_2_FD_92529 | JGI IMG/M metagenome (GOLD analysis project Ga0126338, IMG submission 92529) | Coral microbial communities from Petempiche,Puerto Morelos, Mexico - Orbicella C C metagenome | ecosystem: Host-associated > Invertebrates > Cnidaria > Coral | place: Petempiche,Puerto...
ACTGCGTAAATATTCAGAATATGAATTTCAAGTGTTAGCTTTCTCTTCTGTTGGAAATGGACCAAAAAGTTCTGTTCAGGAAGTGAGGACAAATGAAGATGGTAAGAAGTGAAAGATAGCTATCATGTTGAATTTCTTGAGTAACAAAGTATGAAGGGTACAGGTATAATGTACAATGTAGGTGTCATCTGGAAGCAATGTGGGCACTGACTTACCAATATGAAAGCCAAACAATATGCAAATTCATGGTGACAATGGCAACGTCACCATGGGTCAACCCCCTAGCAGGTGTTCTTTTGGAGAAGGAAAAGAGCTAGAATTACATTTTTAACAAGATCTCTAGTCCAGATATGGAAAGAGAATGGTAAAGAAAGGCAAAGATCTAAGCTTGCAACCTGTAGGGCCTAACTGTAACTGAAAGTAAATGAACTGCACATACATGTATCCTGGAATGCTATCCTCAGCGACTGACCAGCAGCCAAACTCCTTGTGAACTATTAAGATAAACTAGTAGTAATCAAAGATTAGAGCAGTGCGTTCACACGTGTACTTTGCATATTTGGGCAACAAAGTTTGATCAACTGACAGATAATGATTTGCTTGTGAAGTTGAACTAGCGATGAGTAAATTATATCCTGCAGCACTGAGCAGCAATCCCTTAAAAATGTTTTCAATAAAGTTTTAACTTTTACTGAACAAAACGCTTTCTAGGAAAGACATTTTATTTAAATATTTGCAACCTCAAACTTCAATTTCAGATTACAAAGACTTGTGATAAATATTTCTTAAGAAAATAAATTTTTGACCAGCTGACCCTGCCAGACAGTGCATCACCAATGCTTATCTCAGTTGTAAATTTTACCTTGTGTTTGTATTATTTTACATATTGTTTTAATACATAAATGAAGGTTAAATTAGTTCTAAACACAAATCATGGCCTTTCGGCGAGCTACATGACAAGGAAAGTTTGTTTTCTGACAAGAAATCATGGTCACTTGCCAAGCTAGTCAGAGCTACGACTCGGAAAATTCTATTTTCTAACCACAATCATATCCTAGCCATTTGTTGAGCTACACAACTTGAAAAATGTGTTTTCTGACCACTATTCATGGCCATTTGCCGTCGCTGATCTGCGAAATATTCACTCTTGATGATAAGGGTTGAGTTATCTTCATGTACTGTCGCAAATCACACCACCAAACTGCCAAACTGCAGCTTTGAACACTTGCTACGAATCTTTTCACGTGACTGTGTACATGCACACATAATGTAATTTGCTCCTGCTGTGTGTGTGTGGGGGGCCAAATTGGTGAACAAATCTGTCCCAAAAACTCTCGATGTAGACTGGATTAGGATTGTGTTACACTTTGTGAACGCAATACTGTAATCCAATCAAGCTCACACAAACAACTTAAAGTCAATCTATAGTACATACATGCGCATATTATGTTCTTTCACTGCAAGTTATTGGCACCTTCAGCATGATGGCAAAAACCTCACTGAAAAGTTACAAATACTGTGTTAGCAGGCTTTTAAGTCCAGTATGGTTGTTTTCATTAAAATAATGCCTTTTCTGTCATGTTTGTCCCATCAGCACCCAGCGCTCCTGTTTCCCTTGGTTATACTCATATAACACCAAGTAGTTCACATGGTCCAAGGATACACCTTACCTGGAGTAAGCCAGCAGAACCAAATGGAGTTATCAGGGATTACACTTTGTCTTACAGTCACAGTGGGAATCCACAAAAAGAGATTTCTGGAATAGATGTGTTAAGTTACACAGTTAATGTATTAGGTGGAGTCCAGTATCAGTTCTATATCAGAGCTGTTACTATCAAACCTGGATCAAATGCTCCATTGACTGTAGATATCCCAGTGTATAGTAAGTTCAGGGTTTTGTTTGGTATTTGGTTCTTCACTTTTTCAATTACTTTAGCGACACTTAGTGTGTATGTGTATATTTTGACCTGATATATTTAAAGAAAAAATTATTTACAGGGCAACTCCAGAGTTAGTCGTGTGACTTTTCCCATACTGTTCTGTGTTACACGTGTGAATTAATTAATTTCCATTTGAATTGGTAATTAATACCCTGGGGATTATGCAAATAACAGTATAAAAGAATTTACACACTTTTCACCTAATCACTCTACTCGAGGCTGCAAAAGCGGAGTGGTTGGCGACCCACCCTCCTACCCAACGAGTAAGTCGGGCTTGATCTAGCTGTCCGCCTCTAGTTTCGGCCTGTTCTTGGGCTTGTCCTAGACCAGGGCGATTCCCCTTAACTTATTACCATGTCATTAATAACTTGTCATTAATAAGTTGTAAAAAAAAGTGTGAGTTCTTATAATTATGAAGGTGTTTACTGTAGTATACCGTTTTTTTCATTTCCTGTTAGCCCCGATGGCTCCAGTTGTACTTACTTTGATGGAGAGAGACGTCAACCAGTCAAGTGTTAAGATTCGTTTGTGGCCTGTAGAACAAAGGAATGGCCCAATAAGGTGATCTCTCTTATTATTCATTACTGAGTGTTGCCCAAATACAGTTTTTTGAGGCAGCTTGTTAAAAATGTCCATACAGTACTTTCACATAGAAATCTCAAGAATGATCGAATTCATCGTAATTGGTGCTGGCCTAATTTGCTCTGTTACTGGTAGAACAGGATGGCAATTTAGGGAAGTTCAAGCTTCATTTTCTTTCTCTTCATTTTATGTGTCATATAACCTCTCTACTTCATACCTGTAAATGCATTAACACGCACTCATATATTACGGTCGATATCTACGTGCCTGCATTGTAATTATTTTTAGCTTTACCTAAGAACATCCACAGCAAAAAGTCCTCAAGAACAAAGTACATTGACACCCTCCCCCCCCCCCATTAGTCACCCGTGCTCTCCATTGTGCGAACTAAATTGAATACATGTATACACGTACAATTATCAGGGCTTGAAAAAAAACATAAATTCCAGCTTGCCCTTGAGACAAGTAGCTCTCAAATTTTGCTTGCCCTGGCCAAGTCTTAGTTCACTCTTTTAATGATATAGTTGGTGGACAACTTTCCTGATCCTTTGCCCATTGGGCAAGTGAGAATGAAAATTTACTTGCCCAGAAGGACAGTCTACTTGTCCAAGACAATGGGACGGCACTCTTTTCAAGCGTTGAATTATGCATGTCATTTCTTATAATTTCTGGCTAACAGTCTACCAAAATGAAACATTCCATGGACAGTCCGGCTGTAAATAATCAGTTCTGTGCAGTGACAATTGTTTGAACACATACCATTTTCGGTTATTTGTTGGTTCATTGTTGGTTGGCTGACTTTTGATTGTCTAGATTGTTATGTAGATGTGGATTTCCAAAAATAATGGTCTTCATTCAGTTACTAAACTCATCCAAACGTTATCAGAATGCTATGCATGGTTAAGTTCGATATTTACTAATTGCACAATGGACTGCGCCAACCATCATACATGTAATTCAGCTAAAATCTCAATTTGCTTAATTTCAGTGCTTATCAAGTTATAGTTCTGAAAGTAGTTGATGGAGCTGAAGAACTTCCAAATGACTATCGTTCGAAATTGAAAGACGTAAACAATGCCACCGAAGACAACTTAAACTTTTATGTTGCTGCTGAGATCCAAAATGTTCCAGTTCATGAAGAATCTTGGGAATTTACTGTTGGTGACGACGAAACGAATGGAGGTTATGAAAATAAGGGACTTGAGACAGGACAAGACTACGTCATCTACCAAAGAGCTCTCACATATGACAAGAATGTAAGAGAACTTGAATAAATTAATTTACTCTAATTTATTAGTAAACCACCATTGGTATTTTGACTTGAATGGGTGGTACAAAATAAATTAATCCTACATTGGTATTCTAAATGGATTCGTGAGTTAAGGACCGGCCCGAAACGTCTGCTAATAATTTGAATTTAGGTCAGAATTTTATTTACAAGGTACAAATCCTTGCAATAATTAGTAGATTGTTAGTATAAATTTTGAAAAAAAAAAAAGAAACCGGCACAACAAATTCAACAAAATGGTACCAGAGCCCACTTTGGAGGTGTGGTCAAGTTAATTCCAAAACCATTCATTGAGAAATTGTGACACTTTCTGGCCAAGAGCCAACTTGGAAAATCTACAGGCACCCAAGGGGTAAATGTATGTGGGCCACAATACAATGGCCTAAGCGGGTCAAAGGCATGATATGGCTTTAGCATCTTTGTATATGCACATGTACATACCATATTGAAGTTTGCGGACCCTTGAAGCAAGATACGTGAATCTATACCTGCTGATTATCACAAGAGTCGACCCACACAAGAATTAGAGACTGAAGTTAACATTAATTTTTTTTTCCTCCTTAGTATTCTCTGTAGCTTGACGAGCATTTTACGCGGCCTTTGATCTAAATGATAAGTGCTCGTCTTGATACTAGTCTTTTCGTTTAATCTAATGAGAGCCACAGAAAAACACCAAAACTGGTCTCAAGCTGCATTTAATTATCGCACGTAGTAATGTCTCTGCAGCTGTTTTTCACTGAACACAACCGTCAGTCTTCGCCAGGGAAAGTATAGGATTCTAACGGCGATGCCATACCTCGAATAGGTAAGGCTTGAGGGAATGTTTTCAGCACAAGTATTAGCGAAAGAAATATACATATTTACTTGACAATGACATCCGACGATGTCAAAACGTCGTGTATTTCTTTCGCTAATATTTGTGTTGAAGATACCGTAACTGTAATTATATTATTTAATTCATAGTTGTTAAAGGCTGCGGAATGTTTGCTAACCTTTTTACGTTTCTTTTCCCTAGGTTATTTTAAGCGGAAAAGTCAGCAAAGTTGCGAGAATATCTGTCAACAAAGGCAAGTTGTATAGTTCATCGTAATACTTCAGTTAGGGTAAAATCTCACACTATTCTATCTGTTTTTGAAGGGCGTCTAACTATTACTTCTAAGACCAATAATTTCCAATGGTAATGGCAAGCATATAAAAGTAAGTCGAAATGGCACTTCCTTTTTAAGCGACAATTTTTTTTTATTTCACAACTAATTAACATCGTTTTTTGGATTTTAGTTTTTACTAAAGATGTTGGAGCAACAGAGAAAACCAAGGGCTCTAATTCTGTCAGTGCTGCGGCGATTGCTGTTCCTGTGGTGCTGTTAATACTCCTTATACCAGCAGTTCTCATTGCAGTGCTTTTTTATCGAAGGTATGCTATACATTGGTGTGCCATAGTGAGACCAGATTATTTAAGCAATAGACCACAAGTTTTTATGACTTATAGGCTGATAAACCACGCGAGATGTTGGAAGAACACGAGAAGAATTCGTAAATCACTCGCCTACGGCTCGTGATTTACGAATTCTTCGAGTGTGCTCTAAAATACTCGAGTGTGCTCTAAAGTGCTCTAAAATGCGTGATGCAGACCTACAAAAGTTTCAAATCGCGGCCATATCTGACCAGTCACGTGACCACAACAGAAAAAAACCCTTAAACTTAAAAAGCATCTAATTCCGAAACTTTAAATTAGTGTCAATAGATTAAGAACGTCCACATGCTTAATGCTACGTATGGGTTTTATGAAACAGTCATTATCATAAAAGTTATGAGGTAATCAACACCCGTATTGACAGACTTTCTACGTGTAAACAGTAATTCCACACGTACGATCATAAAGAAGGCTAAGGTATTTCTGATTCATAAGAAAAATCGGAAGTCTTCCTCTTTTCTTTCAAGTTTTAGGAATTTAAAATTTTAACGCGCGGTCTGGGACTGGCTCTAGTTACGCACGCGAAATCATTTTTTTTTTTTTCAAAGCAAACTTTCCCTCGTATAAAATTCACCATTTAGCACTGCACAACGCTCCAATATAGCCTTACTCTAAATATCGCCTTCAGCAAACCCTTAACAACTGTTCTAAATCTGTAGTTAAGAAGGACCCCCCTCAAGAGTTGTCATCGGTTTAAACATTTCCATGTGTTTATTTGAAGACTGCTCTCTGACCTTTATTTGCTTTTTTACGGGAAGTTGTTTTTGCCCAATAGTTTCCGAAATATATGTACATGGACAGTTAATATATCTGAACCTTTTTAATATATTTTTTTAAACTGTTTTATGATTTTCAGAAGGAAGAGGTCAGAAAACAAAAGCAGCAACGGGAGGGCGACTCCTTTTCAACTTGGAGACTTGAGAAGTGAGTCAACGGATATTACTTCAAGCTCAGCCAATCTGGTTTATGAGAATTTAGTTGATATTCGACCGTCTGAAGAAGGTACGGTGTTGTTAGTACTGTACATAGATTACACCAAAATAGTTGTCAAGTAGATCCTTTCTTCAATATAACCTTTCTACGCCAAAACTCCATCGCTTTTGTTGTTGAATTTATTTAATGGTATTGAAACTCTGTTCTTGTTAGCCCTTGTTAGCCAAATAACTTACAGTACTAGAAACAGATAAAAGTGTAGCCACCAATAGTAACAAAATAAAACAATTGGATAAAACGTTTATACTTGACTAGGTACTTCAAATGTCATGGAACCATCTTCCCCTAAGGAAAATGAATTGATATACAGCGAGGCTGAAGATGGTAAACCCAAACCAATTCCTGTGGCTGAGTTTGCGAGATACTTCAAGAACAAGTCAAGTAATGGAGCAATTGTTCTGCGGGAGGAATTTAAGGTAAGCTTTTCTTTATTGCCTCACTATTTTACTACTGACTGAGGGAAATTGATGCTGTTTTTAAAGATCACGTATTGCTTGTTGGTTTTAGTGGTCTCTACAATCCAGAGTAGAGTGGTTTTCACTTCAGTGTCGAAAGTAGTTTGCATTTTATTTGGTTTTGCATTACTACGCTAAGCGATTGGCTTAAAAAACTTAAAAAACCGATCTTTACCTACTCGCACACATTTTCCTGGGTTTCAAGCTACAGCACATGTACTTGCTTTGAGGTGTGATTGGTACACTGGAATGCTTACACTGTATGTCCTTTGTGACTGGCCAGAGTGATTACTTTAGTTTTGGTTTTACGGCACTCGCTTGAAAAGACCTCCCTGTCAAGGGTATCGTATTGAGCATTGAAATTATTGAAACGCTTTTCTATAACATTAGGATTGCTGCTAAGCTGGTAATGGCATGATAGATGAGGCAAGGGTTAAATCAGGTGGGGGTCTATCCTAACATTCTATGGAGAGCAGTCGTGAGAGGTAGGGCTGCATCTGCCAACAATGTAACATGAATGCTAAGTTGTTCTTTTTGTGGTATTTTCAGTGCTCCTCTTCTCTTGTTGAAACATATACATGTATTGTTCATTCTCTAGAGTTACAAGTGATTCCGTTATGGTATACTAGTAAACAGATGCTCCAGAATATCACTCAATAATAACTGCACGTTTATGACAGTATCCAATATTGTTTCTGACCAAACCATGGGCATGACAGTTCTGACTTTCTGAACTAAACAAACCAAATAAGGTCTGGTACCTGTTATTTTCAGAATTTACCAGGAGGTATGCAGTTTCCCTGGGAAGTTGGCAAGAACAACAAAATAAAAAACCGTTACGGAAACATAACTACCTGTGAGTACATATTTACCAAATAGAAAATGGTTTTTCGTGTTCTCTAAGAAAATGATGGACGGGAGTGCGTTCAGCAGTTTTCCTACACTTCAGATTAATTTTCCTTAGTAATAAATACTCATTGCACTGAACAAAACTTTATAATAAGACGAAACTGAAAACAGTTGGTGATGTTCCTTTGCTACAAAGCAGAGCTATCACATGATAAAGAGTACATGACACCGTCGATTTGTGCTTGCAGCTGAAGGACGTTATCAATGTCTTCAAATGGATCCTCGAGAGGAAGAGCTGAGTCGAGCTTAACTACCCCAACAACTCCTGCTTTCCACCCTTTTGAAACATAGCGCTTTCTCTCACTGCTAGTCAAGGGGCTGTGAAGACTTACTATTCTTGTTGATTAAAGAATTATATAACAAGGTATTAAATTTCGCGTAGTTAATTTTCGCGAAAGCTTTTTTTCGCAGGTCTTCGAAAATTAAGTATTGTCCTTTCAAAAAGGATTTTCACTTTGTTTCTATCGAGTTTTAGTATAAATCTACTAGCGTTCTTTCACGAATGCTGTTCTCTGATTGGCTACGCTACTCACTATCTATTCTGTGATATATAGTGCGGAGTAGCGTAGCAGTGTTCAGTTTTTAACAAAATGACGGCCGCTTATTTGCATTTTCGAGGTTTCTGTGAAGAGGATTTAGATAAACTCTTGAACGACTAATAGATTTATACTAAAACAATTAGATTATTCGCCCTCGTCAACACGTTAGAAATCACGCGATAGAAATCTCGAGCTCATAATCTAATTGTTTAATAGAAACACTCCTGAACGTTTAGGAGAAACACTCGCCTGTGTGCTCGTGTTCCCTGAGCGTTTATCGTTCTCCCAGACTTCTACTCGGGTTTCTATAACTCCACAGAAACAGGTAAAATGTTTATTTATTTTAGTAATAAGTAATATTGTATATAATCGAACGTACAAGCTCTATAAAAAGGGATGGATTCACAATTTTATTGTAGACTAACCATATTTGTACTGAATATCGAGCCTTGTCGAGCAATACCAAACATCCACTGAAGTTTTCCAAAAATCCAGTGTGGTTTGCCAAACATTGTACCCAGACTTCACTTTTCCAACACTCAAATGCGCCTTAGACCATTGTAATTCCCAAATGTAAATATTTTAAACAAAGCACTTCATAATTAATGGAAGGCGCTTTACTTAACAGATGATCATTCTCGTGTTGTGTTGGAGAAAGTAGAAGGTGACCCAAATTCTGACTACATCAACGCTAGTTATATCCCGGTAGGTAATAGAGATTCTGCTACTGACATAATCACATAGATACCATGGCGTTTTTGTCGTTTTTTAATATAAAACGAGAGAATTTATAAAATAACGAGATAAGAAAACCAATTTGCTAGTATTTCTATCACATCTAAAATTACTGTGGACCTAGACCATACAGACCCATTATTGTTCCATTATTGTGTTGCATAACTGAGGGATAGATTTTTTTTGTAACGAAAGACGTTAGGACAGAATTATTTAGAAAAAGAAAAACATGAAGTAAAAAATGGTAACTAGAGGTGTTACGCCACGGAGCGCCCTGTTCTGTACAGTGATTTCGTAGCTTCTGATGTCAAGCCCAAGGTTGTGTCAATCAACAATGTCTTGTTGTCTCTCCTAGACTTTTGATGAGGAAACTATGTGCTACATTGCTACTCAAGGTAAGTGAAAGACTGAAGAATACGGTCACACCTAGTGGCAGATCCAAATCTGCTCGTAAGAGAAGGGGAGTTAATTTGAAATTTCCCTGGCTTAAGGTGGCTTTTTGGCTTTTTCAGATAGATCATATCGAGATCTTTCATTATACGGCAAAAGATTGATTCTAAGCTAAGTGATAAGCGAAAAACGTTTCTTTCCGTTTGATTACCTGTAATTGATATCTGGCAACAGGTTGTCACGAAATATATGTCTACAGAAAAGTGCTTTGTCCAGTTGCTATTACAGTGTACCATCGTATAGAGTTGCGTAAAACCAAAACCAAAGTTATCACTCTGACCAATCAATAAGGACGCAGACAAACAAATGAACCAATCAAAATTCGAAGTAAATCAGCTCTTCAATGGGAGGCGTACAATCGGGAGAACTTATACCTTTGTTTTAGATCTAAACTTAAGCTCATATCTGGGGGAGGAGGGGGTTGGGGGGTTGGGGGGTGAGATAATATCAGAATGAATGTGGCACTTGAGATCTGGGAGGAGGTATATATGTACGGTGAAACTGTAATCCGATTTTTCGGTATTGCCTTAATAATTAATTTTTGCAACGTCAAATTTTCGCCAACGAAAGTGATGTCGTGTATAAAGGCAGCCGCTCATATTACAAGAAGTGTTGAACACATTTTCTAAAACTAGTTGTTACGAATAAAAGCCCTTCTAAAATCATGGAATTTTGAAGTTGTCACGAAAATCTCAGCCCCCATATACCGTTTTATACAAGTTTGTTAGAGGTTATTCGTAGTGCGTTTTGAACGATTCCTTATTATTCCACTAAGGTCCAACTTCTGTGACGTGTAGTGATTTCTGGCGAATGATCTGGCAAGAGAAATGCGTTACGATTGTCATGCTAACCAACTTGATTGAGGTGGGAAAGGTAGGCTTTTACTTTGCTCTTATATTCACCAATACTTGTTTTTATTTTTAACCATTTGTCAACGTGCATTTAATGTTGTTCGTTGAAGTCAGACAAGATTAATTAGAAGGGACTAGTCTCTTTTTGCAAATAGTTGTCATATTTGTGCAGATACTTTTTCATAGTTTGTATTCCATGTGTTTCGCAGGGCAAGTGTGACCAGTACTGGCCAGATAGTACCACCAAGTATGGCTCTATTAGAGTCACTTTACAAAAAACTGAGAACTTTGCTGACTACGTTGTTCGAACATTTGCACTGGTGAAGGTAAGGCAAGCTAGAATAACGAACATTCTTCCATGTTTACCTCTGAACAGGTAATTGACAGCTTTGTTGCGGTAAAAATTCTGTCGCAACACCAATTTACTTTTACTCGAGCATGTAACGAGACATTTTTCTTTTATGAAAAAAAAAAGGTTGCGATACGGTAATATCATTGACAAAATAAACCGAAATAGCAAGGAAAAGGGTAAAATAAGTAACTAAAATCTCACAAATCGCTAGTGCAAAAGTAAGACCAAAATACACCGATAAACTAACTTGTTGTGACGACCTTCTAGTGAAGAATGTGAAAATGTAGAGCGATTTTGATGAGGAAACTCATTGCTCCACTACCAAGGAGTAACAAAAACATATCACAAGCAAACAGATCAACAATAGAAGGTTACGTTTGAAAGAGAGCAGAGACATACAAAACAACGTTTGGTACGTATACAGATAATGCTACAAAAAAGCCTTTTGCTACTTAGGGATCAGGAAAACGAGAAGTTCTTCAATTTCATTACATTACTTGGCCAGACAAGGGTGTTCCACGGCGTTCTACAGCACTACTGGGATTTAGATGGAAGGTTCATACTAGACACCAGGCTACTGGCGGCCCACTCGTCGTGCACTGCAGGTATTCAGAATTAACGAGCTATATCTTTCTCTCTCTCCTCCGCAGAGGCTTCCTAGAGGTGGGAAAGTTGGTAAGGGATGTGGGAGGGCGCGCGGGGAACAAGATATGTAATCTCTTCCCAGCATTTCCCCACGCTTTCTTTGTTTTCTCTGCCAATTTACGAACTGTCAATCTATACGGAGAGGGTATCACGAAAGAGGCCTCTGTCATACAGGTGTTATACCAAGATTTTACTCGAGACAAGATCTTTAACAATTGCATTTTTTTTTGCCTGTTTGTTAACAGCCCCTCAGTAGGAATACATATACTAAAAACGTAATGTAGAGGACTGTTACTTTTAGAAAACGGTAGAAAATCCTGCTTTATTAGATGGGTTTATGACACTGGCGTGCTGATGCCAATAAATCAAGTCCATTTGTTGATGAATCATCTGTTTTAATACCAGTGCTGGTGTTGGACGAACTGGTACGTACATTGCCATTGACGCCATGTTGGAAGGTGCCAAGGAGAAGAAGAGCGTGTTCATTCAGAATTATGTTCAAGTGATGCGGAGATGTCGCCCTCATATGGTGCAGAAAGAGGTAAGCAAGCTTTAATAATTTTGTTGCGTAGCAATTAGGAGTACATGTAATTGCCAAGAGTTAAGATCTTTTCATCGTTTTCGCCATTTTCGTCGTCAATTATCACCATTGTTGTCACTATCGTTGTCTCTCGATATTGCTTTTGTCGTAATTATAACTATTGCCATCGTTATCGCTGTTGTCTGGCTCTTGTCATCTTTGTTGTTGTTGTTGTGGTCAATTTCGTTGTCACTGTTGCTATCTTTGTTATTTTCGTCATCGCGAATGTCGTTTTCGTTATTGTTTTCTTCCTTGTCGTTTTTCTTATTGTTATTGTCGTTGTTGCTGTCGTTTTCCTCGTTGTTTCATTGTCGCTGTCGTACTACACTACGTATGGTTACCGCGCCTTTCAATAACATTCGGACTTTCAATTTCAAAGCTCAACCGACAAATGCGTTTTTAGCTACCGTCAATCAAATATTCGGTAGCTCCTCCCAGCTTCCGACTACGCAGTTGTCCGTTTCGTAAACGGTCGATGCCAATTTCGCGACACTTAGAAATTTTTTAACTATCAACGAATTTTTCTCTACGAAATTAAAGAAAAAAGAAAATTTGTAAGTAACCACTCAGTATTGAACCCAAAACCTCTGTTTCCTAACATCCCTCTTCTACCACTACACTACCAGGTTGATTCTCCAAATCTCTGCAAAATTTAATTATAAAACGTGACTTTCTTAAATATTAATGATAGAGTTGCCCCAACCATCAAATAAAAGTTAACCGCAAGCAAACCAGTGTGAATATGAACAATCAAGCATTTGACGAGTGCGTTATACTCAATCAACAAATTAAAACAAGTTTTCTACCTTGTCCTGGCCTATACTAAAGCAGGTATGACATCGTCCATTCTGATAGGCTTGGTTACCGATGATGGCATCGACTGTTTACGAAACGGAAATCAGCTCCGACTACTGCCGAGCGCGCGGTAATCAAATCAAATCGTTGAGCACAGCTCAGACAACATAGTCGGAAGCTGGGAGGAGCCGCCGAACATTTGCTTGACGGTAGGGAAAAACGCATTTGTCGGTTGAGCTTTGAATTTTTGAGTCCGCGTGTCCGCGTGTTTCATTGTCGCTGTCGTACTACACTACGTATGGTTACTGCGCCTTTCAATAACATTCGGACTTTCAATTTCAAAGCTACACTACGTATGGTTACTGCTATGATGACGAGGAAGTAGACAATGACACTGACTTTGTCGATGATGGGAAACAGCTATTCTTACCAGTGCTTTCATAACCTACATGTTATCTCTCTTGTATAGGAGCAGTATGTATTTTTGCATCAAGCAGTGATGGAAGCTTTGACCTGTGGAAATACAGAGGTTGCCCCTCAGGACTTGAGAATCGCAATGAATAAGCTTGCCAGAACTCATAAATCTTCTAAACAAACTGGATATGAACGAGAATTCAAGGTACTTTAATTAAAATTCTTCCAGTTTCCAATTTTTCACTGATGTCCTGCTTGTTTTTCTTAGTCACCTACTTGTATTTTTTTAACAGAGACAAACGATGACGTTAGACATTTGTTTTGTATTATTAGCGTCTGCAACTTGTCAGTGACTGCCAAGCATCAGGAGAAGAATCAGTGGCAGCATTTAAGCCATCAAATATTAAAAAGAACAGGTTTCCTAACATTGTACCATGTAAGTATTGCCTTGCCTTACCTTCAAATTGATTTTCATAGGCTTTGATATTGCGATAATGTACTAGTGATTTTGCAGTTCACGTAAATAGAGAACTTAAGCAATGACGACGGCGACCCCGAGGACAACGCCTAGGAAAAAATGAAGTTATATCTGACCTTAGAATTGTCGAGGTCTGTTCAGTGCGTCTGTTTGTCTCAGAACTTGCTCAAGCTAAATATGTAACGCCAGGGTTCAAAAGACGGAAACTTAGCCGCCGTCGTTCGCGTTCTCCATAATACGCAGAACTTAGTCATTTCACGTTGTTGTTTTGCAGAGGACGGCAAAGAAATGTACCTAGATTTATAACGCACGTGCACAGCCATTGTTCTACCGATTAAACCTTCTGTTTTGTGGCGTTCTCGTTGCCGTTGCCGTTGCCGTCGTGGTTTTCTTAAGTTCTCTGATGTCTTCAGACTGACGAAAACCTCAAAATGACAACGTAGTTACATTAGGAACAATAATGCCAGGCGAATAACGGTGATAATAAATCTGATATTTTGTGGTCTTAATTTCTATTCTAATATCTACAGATAGTGCGAATGTAGAGCTTAGCAGCGTAGTCCTATTACTACAGAAGTAAACTGTCTAGTGTAGATTTATTTTTTATGACATTTGTTATCTCAATTGGTTATTATACTAGTGGATAGTGCTCGAGTGTTCCTGAGGTCATCTGATCCAGCGAAGGATTACATCAACGCTTCTTTTGTCGATGTAAGTGAACGCAATAAACAATTCCTTTTATTTGATGTAACAAATTCTTCAAATACATGAGGGAGGATGAGATATCCATGTTTCTCAAACTCATTGATAATACATCATGTTAAAATAAAGAAAATCACAACCGTGAAAGAGGTTTGGATACCCGGCCTTAATTAGCATAGATTTTGACGATATTACTTCTCCGTTTACTCCTTAGTTTTTGTTTTGATTGAGAAGATATAACAAACACTCAAGGCAGTGTTTCATCGGCTCTCCAAACACCTCGAATTTCGTCAAAAATACTCCGCTGCGCGTCGTTTTTTCAACTCTCTTCTCGGTGTTTGGATAACCCAATGAAACACTGCCTCTCGTTTTTGATATATTACTTAAATATTATCTAATTTTAATAGAATAGTGGTAATTATTTTTAGGTAAAGTCTGCATGCGAGCCAAGTGGCCCATCAGGCCGGAGCTTATCCCGGTTTCTGTAGCATGAAGCGACTAGGAGTATTTCTACTCCCCCCTGGATGGGATGCTAGTCCATCGCAGG
>Ga0126338_10001630_pt1 | contig 14725 bp, 5 predicted proteins | sample OrbCmetagenome_2_FD_92529 | JGI IMG/M metagenome (GOLD analysis project Ga0126338, IMG submission 92529) | Coral microbial communities from Petempiche,Puerto Morelos, Mexico - Orbicella C C metagenome | ecosystem: Host-associated > Invertebrates > Cnidaria > Coral | place: Petempiche,Puerto...
AAAGTTTAAATATCAATATCTGGTTAAAAGGGAGAAATATTGCACTTCCGAAGAGAACAGAAACACAAGAACATTTTGAGGAACTGGAGAAATAACTCAAGAGATGTTGCATCATGGTTCAAGCTCAATTGATTAAAACAACCTTTGAGAAAATGCAAATCCATCCAAAGTAGCCCCCCCCAAAAAAACACAAACAGGCCTACAGATCGATCAATTTCCCTTCATTACAGTTACACAGTTCTGAAATGTGCGGGTGGCCCAGTTTTTGTTTTTGTTAATCGTAAACAAAAATGCAATGATCTCTCCCATGTCCTTGCAGTCTCATTTCTTTCAGGCCTGAATTGTGACCACAACTAAATTCCCTCAACAAGCAGGGTTGAACTTGTTAAACAGAGTAATGCAGTTTCCATGGAATAAAGGCAAATAAAAAACCCTACCACATACACAAAATTTTGCAAGTTATTCTTGCAAGTTCAGGTTGCATTTCAGCCATTACTAATACAGAATATAGCTGGACTCCACTGATTCCACCTTACTTATTTTGAATTCAAAACCATTTCCCTTGAATTTTGCCCTTCAGTCATTTACTATCAGCTATTTCAAACTCCCACTATCTTGAACTACTTTCCGTCTCCCATGAGAGTATGAAATAGACGGGTTCGTGTGTACATTACTCCTTTAGGAATGGAACTTAAGAATAACTGCAACATTTTTTGAATTTAGCTATAGATATTGGATACATATTTTTAGGCTAACACAATTCCTAGATATTTACAGCATTAAATGGCTGTACCAAATTCACAACACAAACCATGGCAACTTCCAGAAGACAAAAACAATCCATTTTTCATCTGTAATATAATCCAGTGATAAAGACATTTTCTCTTGTCATTATGCCTCAATGTAACTGCCCAAATTAGCATTTAGCAAATGCATTTCTGTGCTAATATCACAAAAACAAACTTGTATTGGCCAAGTGACGAGCAAAATTCTATTCCAAAATAACCATGTTTATATATAACGTCACTTAGGATAGCAACATGCTTGCCAAAATATTTACCCAGAATTAGAACGGTTGAAAAGTAAGACATGGTTACTTTCAAAAGGAATAATCATGCACTTAATAGTAATTGGCTGTGAAAGCCAAGGTCTTGTGCAGACACATGTCAAAGAACTTATAGGAGATGAACATGCAATCTTTACATCCAAATTCCATCCCTTAGGAACTACATTGTTCGAAACAGTCAAAGCTGTTCAAGCAAAAACTACCAAGACTCCAAATGATTGCTCATTTTTTAATCTCATCTCTTAGATATAATTTAACAATACATTTTACATGGGAAAGTCTTGCTATTTCTATGTAAAAGTAACACATCAATTCCATCATACGACATGTCACTCCTCTGCTGACCAAACTATCATTTACATCACACCAATCCTAGAAGATAAATCATTGCTACACCTTCCAAATTCTGCAGCAATTTAAGAGCAACATTAGGGAGTAAATTCTGGTGGATGAAAATAGCAACAGGGCAAAACATAGTACCTCACGAGTTTCTCAATGTCACTACAAAAGACAATGGACCAATATTACTTTAAATACTAAGTAATTTGGAAGGGTAGCAATTACATGCAAAGTATCTCACATTATCTATGTAGCTTCAGCTTTCGATAAACTGTTTTTACTTAAAGATCATCAACAATACAAAATAAATGGAAAATAAATCTATTATATCGGGCTAACTAGCAGACCCTTTGAAAGTTCTCCCCGACAATTTATGAAGGGATGCATAACACATGACTGGGAAGCTTACTACAATAATTTGCAGTAAAAAAAGCTTAGGAAATGAAAGGTTCTTGTTAACATTGAGAAATAGGAAGCATGAAACTTGCTATATCAACACATTCTCCCAAGACAACAATATTAGCAACTGAAATGCCTAGCAAACAAGATGATAGATCATTGCACGCTCTGAACCTATAAATTATGCTACTTATTTTACGGTTTGACTCTCAAATTGGCGCACATTGGGCTCGTCTCTCGGACAAGCTGTACACTACACCAAAAATAATATCCTACTACTTAATAAATTTAAACAAGTCTTAAACATTAGTTTGCTTTTCTTAGCAAAAAATAAAACAATATGGCAAAGAGCTTTGACTGTAATTTAATCTATTATAACAAACCTCAAAACACGTGCGAAGTCTACAACGAAGCAGTATTTTTGGGCGGGTTAACGAACTATAACATTGGAGTTACTGAAAGATATTAAATCCTAATTAAGCTGTTAGAATCGTTAGATTCAAAACCTTGACTTCACGGTACTATCTTCAACCACTCGTTTCTCTTCAGATCTGCAAATTTTCACAGTTTACAGCGAACAAGTCATCTAAATTGTATGAGAAAGCAGTTTGTTTTAATCTAGTTCCGATTTCGCACACTCGAACAAGATTAAAACTCACTTTGTAAATATTTGCCGACTGCGGTAGAACGTTACGGACGAGGACTTAGACGCCATTATAAAGACAGAACAAAACTTCGATAGTTCGAATTCCACGAGTTAACTGAATGAATATAGATTTCGTCCTATTGACATAATACACAGTAATTCTAACGCATGTCTGAAGATTTCTACTTATATAAATATCATGGCTTCTTTAACTATAGCCTTCGATTTACTCTCTCGTGTGCTCACTTCATTTTCTACGGCTTAATTCGAACTTAACCTACCAAAGAGCCGACATTGCTTCTTCAATACTTCGGGAGTATTATTACACTGTTGAGCTTTTCATAACAATCAAAAGATTATAATAAAAAATTAATGTCTTTGTGCTGATGTAACCGAGCGAGATCGCCCCTGCTTAATTCGAAAATCGCTAACTGGCGTGTTAGGCAAGCCCCACCTAGATCTGAAAAGCGACACACCTTCGGAAAATTACACCGATTTCGGGTTTTCGACCGAATTCCTTCCCGACGGGGCTGCTTCTACCGAAATGAACAGATTTCTCCCAATTTCAACGGTCGAAATCCAGCAATAAAACAGGCGTCGAGTGAATAATAATCAAGAAGATTCAAGAATAGCTTTTCAGTCACGAATCGCGAGTTCGACACGCTCGTAATTCCCTCGCAACGGAGGCCATGTCCAAAAGTACAGCAATCGAAACGAATACACGCTTACATCACACAACCTCCCTTACTGAGCGAAAACAACAGAGCCACGTCTTGCAAAAAAGCAAGAGAAAATAATAATTACAATAAGGAACCAACGTCCCTGGATTGAACGCCTAAAGTAATTCATTAGTATTCGCTAGGTTATAGAAGCGCTTTGTTTGCTCAAAGTTCACAGAAAACGAATTGGAAAAGCTTACAGTTTATTCTTGTGCCTCCTCGGCCTTTGGTGCATCGCCACCATCACCATTCTCCACCGGGGCTTCAGCATCATCCTTTTTCTCTTCTGATTCTTTGGCCTCCTCCTTCTCTCCTTCTGCTTGTTCCTTTGGTTCTTCGGCGGGTGTCTCTTCCGCCGCATCTCCGTTTACAGCAGGCGTTTCTTCCTTATTCTCCTCGCCCTCTTTCTTCTCTCCTTCTTTTTCGCCGCTCGTTTCGCCCTCCTTCGCCTCTGCAGCGGGTTCTTGACTTTTGGTACGCTTCTTCTTTTTCACACTTAGCCTTGATTTTGGTCGCGTCTCCTCCACTTGCTCTTCTGAACACAGCTCGTTCCAGTCAAGCCAGAAGTTGAGCTTCATCCGGTCGCAGAAATCTACCAGGTTTTTCAAATCTTCCTTCACAACTTTAGCCAGCGGCGAGCTCTCGGCCGTGTGCAGAAGGCATGACAGGAGCCCAAACATCGTGCAATCGATAGTCGAGGGATCAGAGCCCATGAAAAACTCCTTGTCGTCGAGGAAAGAAGACAACGCACGTAGATCTTTCTCGCCAATAGCATAAATTTCTTCCTTGTTGTGCTTGCCGATCTCATGTGCTTCGAGACACTTCACACATTTGCCTTGATCGAGCTTTGGGCGTACATTCTTTCTGACAACATCCAAACCTTTGAAGTATTTCTTCGTCTCCGCGAAGTTATCCACCCATCTATAGTACATCAGGCTCCAGAAAGTGTTTTCCTCTGCCATGCATTGGAAAGCTCGTGAGCAAGCTTTGTCCTTATCGCTAAGGTTAGCATCCGCGTCCACTTCGAACTTGGAATTAAGGAAGCTTAATAGATTGTGTTTCTTTGTCTCGCCTTGGTATTCGAGGTACGGTAACTTCTGGTCTGTGCCAGTTTTGTAAACGTTTTCGTAAGGAATCTTCATCATTCGGCAGTAGGTCTCCACTTTAATGCAGGCGGGAAGCGGCGAAGGAATGAAGTTCCACGGGGGATGTTGATAAAGTAAAACTTTCGGCGGCAAGGAGCCATTTTCTTCTTGCTTTTCGCCTTCAGCGACCGCGTTCGCTTCGGCCTCCTCTGGCTTGTTTTCATTCGCTGTGTCATCCTGCTTCTCTTCGACATGATTCTCCTCGGGTTTCTCAGCCTCTTCGCTTTTAACTTCGAGTTGCTCCGGCTCAACAGGCGGTGTGATAACTTCTGTCGCCATCTTTACGCTAAGAAATCAGCAAAGTAATGCTCAATGATCAAGGCTTCGATCAGCTACAACGCCTTTCTCTAGCGAACGAAGGCCAAGCCCAAGAATGACCTTTAGCTTACTTGAGAACCACGCGTTATTAGCACGTTTCAAGTTTATAAATTGACGGTATTGTCAAAAATCTAGCCAATCACAAGCTGGCTTAAATTCACGAACCAATCACGTGCGCTGTTGCTTAGGCAGGCAAAGTTATGGGTGTGAGGTCGAGCAAAATGCCGAAGTGGGGTGGTGCTGGGGCAGACATATTGGACAATACAATAGGGCAAATGTCTTTTTACTGAAAAGAAGTGCCAAACTGCAAACAAAGGACATAATTTTCGTTTGACATCTCAATAAAAGCGTGTAAATGTTCGGCATGAGCGAAAATCCTTCCCAGAAAGACTCAAGCAGTCCGATTGTACATTTTGTTTTGGAGTTTTTGTTCAGTCACGGCGTGATATTTTGGCGAACTGATGGCTGTATGATTTTATCTTGCTTCTGTAATATATTGATTGGATAGAGAGGATCGGGTAAATTAGTCCTACTCGAAATCGCATTGATGTTAGGATCAATTACGCAAAACATAACACCCCGACGCTGTGGTATGAAATGAAAGTGTCTTGATAACGGCGCGAAGATTGCATGCCGATCAAAAATTATTTTGATTGTTGATTGAGCAACTTTACGTGGTAGGGGGGGAGAAATTTTAATTTAGTCGTTTTTCACACGTTTGGATTAAAATTTACAGTATTGGGCGGGATTATGCGAAGGAGATAAATATAGCCATAAGACAAAAGAAGGATGACGCAACCTGAACAGGGAATAAGTTACGACTCGCGCTGTGGTTCCAGTTCAAAGTTCCGTTTGAATATTAAGTCCGAAATTTTTGCGTTTCACAGAATCGGCCAAAAAATAAAAACAAAAAGTGAATACATTAACCTTGCAATTTTTCAAAGACCCGTCGATGCTCTTGACAATTTTTAAGTTTGATCAAGGAGAGCGGTGAAGCATGAAAATGATAGAATATCCATGTTCAAGATTGGTGGTTAGCGATCATTTTAGTAAAAAACAATAAAACTTCTCTGGAAGTTTGCGACCCAAGAAACCGGCTGAATGCAAATTTTTCTTTTCTTCGTTCCGCCAAAATTTCACAATATTGTCAACATTCTGACGCAAGCGAACAAAATCGAATTTTCAATGGTTCTTGATGAAATGTTCAGAAATGAACGCGACAACTTTATAACAATACGGGAACTGGAAGTAAACAGAATTTTAACTGTCTGATGTTTCCGCCACACCCAGTAATTTTTCTCTGTGCTGGAAACAAAAAAAAGTCGACGAAGAGAAACTTATGCTGTGCGTAGATCAATAAGAAAAAGTCAAAATTAGTTTTTGCAATCAACTAGGTTAAAGGTTATGCAAGGAAATTTCATAATCCGGGAGTGATTGAACACTGATTATAAAATGTAAACAAATTAAGTATCTAACTCTGCTAACATAAGCACGTTGCTCCCAAGTTTTCTAGTAGTTCCCGTGAAAAAAGCTCAAGTTCTAAAGGTCATTTCACCGGCTCGCTATAATTACATCACTCGTTAACATAGATATGTTGTAGATCTTTCAGAAACTTCAAGTTACCGAGTTAGTTTACACACGCTTGAGAGTGATGGGTACATTTGAAAGATGATTCTAAACATGGTGATATTTGGCTAATTGCGTTGTAGCGTTGAATGCTCTCGGGCATTTGTGCTATTTTAGCGTATTTTCGTGAATTCTTGTCGATTACATCACGTGCTAAAGATCGATCGCTACAAATTCCTGCCATGGAACACCCGGTTGACACGTGACCGCATGTGACCAGGGTATGTTGGAAATTTTATTATTCACGTCAAACGCCTGCACAATGATGCTGATTGCAAAACTGCAGACCAAAATTGCTACACGCTCTTTTTTTTTTTTTTTAAGGAAGCAATCCGTGGAATTTCATTCCAGAGAGAGAAACAACACTTATCTGGTGATAAGCTAATATCGGATAATGAACTATTGTAAACAAACTATTTTTGTTCCAAGAAAAACAACTTTATTTGAACTGAAACAATACAGGGTTCATTCAAGACCATTCAAGGCGCTAGAGTGTTTAGAGTTGCTCAAGTGCCTTCACTTCCGGCAAGAATTGAAGGGGAGGGGGGAATCATCCAGACCGCATTAGCTTATCACCCGGGTTATCAATCCCGGGGCATTTTCAGACTGTCTATCAAAGGGATAAGAAGACAATCTTCCACACACACACACAGAACAAAAATCAAATCAATTCAGTTTTTCTAATAGGGAATCCAAAACGGAATACTTAATACTAAAAGGATCTCTTAAAATACGGGATTTATAGATTGTCCGGTCCCTCCCCTCCCCCCTCCTATTTTAGGGTATGTACTTTGTCCAGGACGTCTCGGGGAAGTGAAAACGTCACCGAAATGTTTTGGAATCGTGACCATTATCTGCCAGCGCCTGCTGTTAATCATAAGGGCATTGATTTTCTCAATCCTGACAATGTACGTGGGGTAGGTCACGGAGCAAAAATGATCACGTTTCTTCCCTTTAGGATATTTCTCGATCACAAGTTCCAGGGTGTGCACGGGTTGATTTAACCTTGGATGCTAGTGTCAGGTTTAGTTCTTGCAGAAGGTTGTAGTTGCCTAGAATCGTCTAGAAGAGTCTTCCAGAATCGCCTGACATGCATGAGTAAACTTGCTACCTTCTATCAGAACGATCGGGATATATTGAAGAGTACTGAAGAGCGGCGAAGATTCGCGCGGCAAGGGGGAGTGCGTGGGATGGTGTCTTCTTCGGCGGCTTGCGGTTTTGCGTCTTCAGCAATTAGGGCGGAAAGAAAGGAGAGAAAACAATGCAAGATTGATCAAGCGGCTAAAGGTCTTTTTTTCTATTGTGCTAGATATTTCGGCCCCCCTGTGCACTTTACACGATTCATGTTTGATGTTAGAGTTACCCGCGCGTGCATGACACGCGTGTACCTGTGGATTGACGCGCGGATGAAGATAAAAGTCATCCTATTGTTGATTTGTGATGTATATTTTGCGTGTGCTTCGTCCTCTGTCACCTTGGATAGCCTTGTAAATTGCAAGCTAAATTTGCTCGTATATGTGCTATGTCGAAATTATTAAGTTTGTTCGACCCAGCGGGGGAATGGAGACTCCTTAAATGTTTCTCACTGAGAAGCTTGCAGTAACCTTTCAAGAATAAAAAATATCATTTGATGCCGCTTTGTATGCCACTGGTCAAGTTCAAATCCTAAATTTATTGTTATCGCGTATCTTCACATGACATTTATCTTGAGTGCTTCAACTACGCCCACTATGACATTGGGGGGAAGCATTGCGTGACAATCCGCAACTGTAGGTCACGCACGTGATAGGCAAAGGGTCACATGACACTGTCTCTCTAAGTCAGGACATAAACGTACTATAACTAAGTCTAAGTATGAGTAAAACAGTTTTAAGTGCAAGGCCAGCATTGTGAAAATAGAATAGGGAAGATTTATTATTTATTTTTCTTGCTCTTTGCTTCGCAGACTCAACCATTTACAAGTCAAAATTGACCTGTTCTATTTTCTTAATACTTGCCTTACATTCCAGATTGGTTTGTTTAAACAGGCAATGTTTGCCAATATTTTTTATTAGGTAAAAAATTTTGTGTTAAATGAATCGCGAAAATAACGAAAACAAACCCTTGCAAATAAAAACTTATTATGGTATTTTAATACAGGAGGAATATGTCTTCCAGTCGCTTCAGCCACGCCGAATTACGGGTTTCAACGATCTCGTGACTGCCTGCGGCAGAAAACTGGTTTACTATTTTCGTAAGAAAACTGAAGTAAAGACCGATTGACTATGCCTGGATTATTTAAATCAAAATATTTCCCTTCCGGGCATTCCTAAGATTACGAAAATTTTCACAGCACCGCAAGCGCGAATTGCCGATTTTTGACTCGTGCGGTTTTAGTATACCTAACGTCTAAGCTTTAAATTAATTATGTAATAAAAGACAGTCTTGCGCAATTGCATTAACGCAAACCGATAGATTATTTAAATAATTTCCCGGCTGAACAATCACGAACTGACCATTTCTTTGAACTTTGCAAAGTGCACTCAAAACATTTTATTATCATACATAAATCAAACAGGCGTCGATAATGGCTAGCAGATTTTAGCACCAAAAAAATTCATTCTAAGCTATCGTTAAAACCGGGAAATGTCAAAAATTCACTGATGAACAATCCACTACAGTTTTCTGGAGCCAAAAGCTTGAAAAGTTCCAAATGCATAGCATTTAAGTCGCTTTTAAACCAAAGTAATGATATTGTATTTACTTTGGTTATTAAAATGTCAAGAATTTCATTCTTATCGCTTTGTGCCTTGGGGCATAAGCCTATTATCATAATAATTCGCAAATCAAGCGTGTTGTTTCTGTTCTGGCTATGCCAGAGTTGAGCTTATATATACCTGTGTATTTGTTTCAACAGCGTATCTCTGATGGCATAAAACGAGTTCAGCGTTAAATTTTTGCCCAAAAGTTGGCGATTGTATACGTTTTTAGAGAAAAGGTAAAAATGTTCGGAATTGTTGATATCTAATGGAACAGATATCGGACTCCAGTTGCATAAAATAACAAGCGTTAGACTATCTTTAATATGTGACGCCTTTCGGTTTCCCGCCAAAACTTGAGTTACGCGGAAACGTGCGCACGCAACTGTTTTCTTTTCTTCTTTTTTCCGAGACGTCTTTCGGTTGCCACTCAAGTGGTAGTTTTTCAGTGCATGAAGAGTTTTATGGCACAAATGAACAAGGTGTTTTTATCATCTCTGACCAATGCCAGGAAAACAAAAAAGTAATTTTTCCTGAGTTCTAAAACACAAAAAGCTTGGAGCATAGATTCTCAAGCTTATTGATCTAAGCCCGTTGATTATCCGGACAATTGCATCTTTTATGGAGGCTTAGCTATTGTCAAACAGTTCACAGAAAACAATGGTTTGAATGAAGGTTGAGCAGAGTGATGATTTCAATTAGGTAGGAAACAAATAGCTAAAGAAACAATAGTAACGTACTCAAATAGCATTTCAATACCTATGCTTTGTTTTTAGGACAAAACCGAGAGCGCCATATGCAAAGCACGTGTAGCGCAGATGCCCCGCGTGGTCACACTCCTACACGTGACGACACGAAAACGCGGAAAAAACGCGGGAAGCATTTAACGGACGCTAATCAACCCTACTAACATTCAAGCCGTGGCTAGAACAAACAACTAAATAAATAAAATTTATCAATTTTTTTTTCGCTTTATAAACCATCCTATCATCATGCATATCAGATTTTCCAAAGCATAGACTTTGCAGCGATCGAAGAACATTAAAATAGTCGATACAATTTTTTTTTTTCAAAACAAAAGGGTTGAAAACAAGAGGTATTAGAAATATGTCAACAGTCAATACAAACAACAGGATACAATAGACTGACTGACTGACTTGATCCAGTCTTCAAACTAGAGATAACTTTATAGTTGTGGCTTTTTCTTATAATTACAGTATAAAAATGTTAATAAATTGCGTCAAGAGAAAATAACTGATTGAGAGACGCTTTACAAATGCAGTTTGAACCGAATATCTTTGCAAATGATCTCATTTCTAGAACACCTTTGTATTTCCATGTTCTTAGGCGTAAATCTTAGCTCAGACGAAATTCACTATTCGAGCGAGTCCTGTGGTTGAAGAAGGTTTGTGCAGAATAAGACTATTTAATTCTACATCTTTCGAGAGAAGAAAACCACTTTGTTTAAATTTTTCCTTTAAAAACTGTTACACGCGAAAAGCCATTGGACACACGTGTTTTGTCGTTTGTAGGCAAACAAACTTAGAAAAGCCTTTGTAGTCCTTTCAAGGGAAAAATCTTTTAATGTGATCTGTATACGTCCCGAGGCCATTTCCACCTGCTAAATAGAATCTGTTGTGTTCATTCGGTGTCCAACTGTCAACTAATTAACCAGTGGCCTTGTAAATTAAGTCAAAACAACAAGCTGTCGTCATGAATTGTGTAAACAGAACTCAAAACAATTTGGTAAATTGAGTGTTTTTCATTCCTGGCGTGACTTACGATTGTCGAGTTCACGACAAGCCATAGTTTGCATTCTACATTTAGCTCGGTGTGCAATATTCCTAATTGCTTCACTTTGGGCTACAAAGCTCAGCGTGAAAGCAGATATATTTCAAATATACTACATCCCCCGAGTAGAATCCTTCACTCAAATTAATTCAATACTTTTCGACGATTCAAACTTCCCTACATCGTTCAATACTGAAATATCTCTTTTTACATACCTGCAGAAGTCATTTTTCGTCTAATACTATATGTAGTGTCGCTTCAATGCAGACAGTTTGTAACTAATTAACAAAGTACAACGAACATTCGTTGATAAAAGAAAAAGGCACCCTATGTATCTCAAGCGCTTTTTAATGAACTGGTAACTTAATCTTCCTTCACCAGTAGCGCAGAGATCTAAACATCGTAAAACTTTTTTGTCCCGATAGTCACCGCTGGTAAGATATGAATGTCGCTCATTTTGTTCGTAAAGTCGCCGGCAAATCTTCGGATCGTTGGAGCTTTCCGAACTTTTCCGATTCTTTTGCTCAATCAAAACCATGCGCTTCGCACACTAGACTATGCAACAGGGAACAGTTAGTTTCTATAACGATGTTTATAAAGTAATCAGTCGCTTGCATCATTGCAGGCTCTTTGCTCCTAACCCCTTTGAAATTATATTATTATGGCCGGGCTTTTTGCGGTACTTAATACACTGCCATATTTGTCTCATACCGATCTTGTGATTGAAGGTAATGTAGTACTCGAGGCAACACCCCTTGCAGTGGGGATTTGACCGGACTTCAATTTGTTTTGGGTTAATACTTGTCTCCGTGGTTGTCGCATTTGAGGACTTTGTCTATCCCACCACAACACGAGTAAATTGATGAGTTTCATCCTGTTTTAAAGTCTTAAATTGATTGTGGTATGACTTTGTATTATTTGTCCGGATACCTCCTACTGAACTTCCCCATTCTTGTGGTTAGAAATCAATACTAGTCGCCAGGGGTACTCCCAGAAAAATTGGGTGGGGGTGCGCGGCCTGCATCCCCTTACCCTATTTAAGACCAAAATCTGCGATTTTCCCCAACCTATTTATGAGCTTACCGAAATTTGATATCCTCCGGCTTTATGACAGTTGCGGCTGGCACAGTTACCCTAAACATAATTTATGAAAGGCTTTTGTTGATGGTCTTATCGATAGTGATGAAAAAGTAGCTTCTTCTAAAAAAACATATCCAGTTCAAGACAAGAGTGCAAAAACCATACCCTATTTATGACCAAAATAGCCAAAAATCGATACCCTATTTATGACCAAAACGGCTGAAAAACCGTACCCTTTGGGGCCGCACATATACCTATATTGCCCGCGAAGGGATTACCTCGGGTACTAGTCTACCTTAGAAGCCGTGAGTACGTAGTACATGTATTTAGCTATGAGCATTCAAGTCAGTCAGTAGATTAGTACAGAGGTAGTTGCTAGTCAGCTAGGTCAGCAAAAAAACTATATAGCTTGAATACGCTTTCCACGGTTCAATCTGCTGTTAATCGAAGAAAAAAAGCATTTTCTGCGATAACGACCGCGTTCAAAGAAGCTCAATACGTTACTACACTGTGCAGTGTTTCCTATAGAATTTTCCTTGCGTGGCAGAACTTGATTCCCCCAAAATGCTCTTTAAGAAATCGCTTGCTCAAAAATGTACCGTGTTATCGATAGAAACACAGAACTCGTAACGACCCATTATCAGATAACAAATCATTTTCCTTTCATTTTCTAGCAGTGTAAAACAAGCATAGAAACTATTGATTTTCTGGCTATGTTTCTGTCATAACACACTCTTGAAATTTTAGTAGAGCCCGCGCTACGTTCTCTCACGAGAGTTCCACACCCTGTTTTCAGAGCAAGAAAACCCGGAAAAATCTTTTTCTACTAATTTCTCAGTAATATAAGCCTGTAAATCTGTAGGTAATGCTTGTGCAAGAAAAATTCAAGTTATACTGACCAAGAAATTCTTATTACATCGCATGGCGAGCTTTCGGAGGGAAGCAAATGGTCTTTGCATTTGACAGAATGAGTGAGTAAGTAAGTGTTTCTGAAAAACGCAGATATTTCTCTTCTTTCGAGAATGTTGGCATGAAATGGCAATCCAAGAAACGCTTGCGCATGCGTGTTTCAAAAAGAATGCCATAGATTTATTTGCGGGGAGGGAGGGCTGTTTTCATTGTGAATCGGGCAAAATCAGTTAAATTGCACACACGGGTCGGGTTCGAAGACATCTCTCCCTACCCCACTCGCCATCATAAGGCGAGAACTGCGCTGCACGGGAGAACAGGGCGAGACAGAAAGCCCGCCAGCTGGAAAAGCTAATATGCCTTATGTTTTACCTATTTACGTAGTTGCAATAAAGCGTTTTGCATTTTGATGTGGAAAACCAATTACCTTCAACAGCAGTTAGGTCACCAGCTGATTCATGGTTTTGTTTGCAAACGAACCACGGCGATGAGTAACATTCAACTGAAGTTTTTGCGCGAGAATAGACCTATCCTTCTGCTAAGGAATTGTGACAGGTTTTAAAAGACAAATCAAGTTGCTTATTTGCACAAGCATGCCTTCAAATTAGTGATAACTTGGGTCTAAACATGCTAAGTACAGACCACTCTTGAATTTGCATGACAAAAACTGTATTAACGGTTAAATATCGTGTCGATTTAGTCAATAAGTTTTGGTAAAAGACGGTTTAACACGATTTATCTATGAAAGGCTCTATTCACTAAAGTATTTAATCTTCTGGGTAGCTATTGTGATCAGCTAATCAGGGCCCAATTCATTCAGGCAACAACCGCCCATGATAGTGACGTCATTGGTGGGTTTTTCTGCGTATCACACGAAAGACGAGAACTAAATTCTCCGATGATATATACCGCATATGTCGGATCTTTCTTAATTCTTGGCCCTTTAAGTTACTATAGTTCAGTCGAGGTAAAAATCGCGTTAACACAGCGAAGGGAACCGTTACTTAAACTGAGACGCTGATAAATAATGCATACCGCTCGTTATTAGCATTTAATAAGCTTAAGCCGCACTCACAAAGTTGTTTGGTTAAACATAAAACAGCTGCTTACAGTTGTAGAAAGGTTTGTTGACCTCGGGCGTTTCTACAATAAAACCGCAAGTTGGAGGTTTTCTGGCGTTGCAATTTCTTAGAAAGCCCCAACTCCCTCCCGCTGGGTCCGGGCGCGTGGGCGGAGAGGGGATCATCTCTTTGTCTGCGAGGCCTTCATTTAGCAGGATTAAACTGAGTGGACGCTCATTTTAAATAATAAGAATTCGCTCGGAACAAGGGGTCTATTATGACCATGTCAAACGGACATGTGATGTTCCATTTCTTATGTTTATGTGCAACATAATAAACGTCAAAATTTAGCGAGATATTTGATAATTATGGTTTACAGTTACCTTAAATTATGGCCTTCCGTACCGTTCAGAAAATTGCCATTTTAAAATTAAGGAGAATGGAGAGATTTACACCAGACTGAGGTTTAAATCATGTAAGGACCAAGCGCTTTATAAGATAGTGATGCGAAGCCTGAAGCTTATTAAATATTTAATTCAGGTATGTAGGAGGACTATAATTTTTAAACCAAACATTTTCCTGTTAAGATTTTCCCACGCGCAGTCGACACGAGCCTTATCGATGATCATACGAAAACTTGTGAGAATTCAATTTTACGCATTTCTGGCGTTCTGGTTGGTCGAGAGGAACCACGTGACCTTTTCCGGAATCACGTGAACTGATCCATGCGTTCTGATTGGTAGAGCCTCAGTGGCCAACTGTGCAAACACACGTTTTAAAAGTCTTGGAGCCCTCGATACAAATTGCGTATGTCTGCCACCTCTCTCAAGGAAAAAGTTTTGTTGGGTGGTGGTGGTGGTGGGGGGGGGGGGGGGGGGGGGGGGGGGG
>Ga0126338_10001633_pt1 | contig 14719 bp, 3 predicted proteins | sample OrbCmetagenome_2_FD_92529 | JGI IMG/M metagenome (GOLD analysis project Ga0126338, IMG submission 92529) | Coral microbial communities from Petempiche,Puerto Morelos, Mexico - Orbicella C C metagenome | ecosystem: Host-associated > Invertebrates > Cnidaria > Coral | place: Petempiche,Puerto...
GTAGCAGTAGCAGCAGCAGCAGTAGTAGCAGTAGCAGTAGTAGTAGCAGTAGCAGTAGCAGTAGCAGCAGTAGCAATAGCAGTAGCAGTACTAGTAGTAGCAGTAGCACTAGGAGTAGTAGCAGTAGTAGCAGTAAGAGTAGCAGTGACAGTAGCAGTAGCAGTAGCAGTAGCAGCAGCAGCGGCAGTAGCAGTAGCAGCAGCAGCAGTAGTAGCAGCAGCAGTAGCAGTAGCAGTAGCAGTAGCAGTAGCAGTAGTAGTAGTAGCAGTAGCACTAGGAGTAGCAGGAGTAGTAGCAGTAGCAGTAGCAGCGACAGTAGGAGTAGCAGTAGCAGTAGCAGTAGCAGCAGCAGTAGCAGCAGCAGTAGCAGTAGTAGTAGCAGTAGCAGTAGCAGTAGCAGCAGCAGCAGCAGTAGCAGTAGCAGTAGTAGTAGCAGGAACAGCAGCAGCAGGAGGAGCACGTAATTCCATTTCTGATGAATCATGTGGGATTTTCTGCAAATCTCTACAACATAGTTTTATTGAAGGCAACGGAATAATAACTTTTCAGGTATTTCGTTTAACTTGATCGAAAAGTGATCAAAATTTCAATTTCGATCGAAATGGTCAAAATCATCGCAAGGGAAGCTGTTTCTATGCTTTTTTGCTATGCGTGTGAGGGAAAGTGGTGTCATTCTAGCCGAAAAAGGCTTTGGCGAAATATCGGCGAGTGATGGAAAGGTTTTTCGTTTTTCTGAGTGAATCATGTGAGATTTCCTGTAAATTTCCACAATTTAATTTTAATGATTTAAACCTTTATCCAGAACGGAAATTGTCAATATCTTTTGTTTCATGCTTGATAACGTCAGTTGCTCAAAATTACCTCAAGCCTTGTTTACACAACCTGTCATGTCTCTCACGCGCTGTATTCACGTGGATACACTTCTCATCCTTGTTGCCTTGACAATTCATTTTATGAAAGCGAAAGCGAAGATGAATTGAGTTAATTTGACGTAAATATGAATAGGGTCTTCTTTTGTGTCAATATTGCAGATGTACAGTGTATTTATCCGTAAGCCGGATTTTACGAAAAATGACTACATTGTAGTTAGGCGATCTTACAGAAATCGAACAAGTATATTTGGAAACGAATATATTTGGTTGGTATGATGACATTATGATCAAGTTTAATAATTACACAGAGATGGAGAACTGTAAATAATGAACTTGTTAAATATCAAACGTTGTCAGAAGTTACTTTTATCTGAATAGGTACCATGTATATGCAAATTTTGTCTCCGCACTAATATCCGCATGAACTATGGACACCTGTTTCACAAATGTAAAGACTTGCAGACAGCCGATCTGGAACCAATAGCACGGCAAAGCAATTGTTATTACTTCAGTTTATGCGCACGATCGTCACTTTGCAAATTAATCAACAACAAATTCCCTGCGAATTGTTGACGCAGCTTCGCTATCCAAGGTTTGAACTGCTGCCGGTTAGAGCGAATCACTTACTGAAGGTAACTTACTACCAAAGAGACTTGTTATGGTTAGCGAAATGTCAACAAGTGCTTACTTTATTGAAAACCTGATAGAAGGAGACCATAAAACTATTTACAGATATATTTCTATATGCTTTTTCTATACGGCGTAAAGGCGTGAATCGTTGCTGCTTGCTGTGGGCGGTAATAGACCAGATTAGACGCACGTTAATGTTGTTCAACGGTGTGGGTTATTTCGCTATTCTGGGTTAAACGTCCGCTGTTATCGGCACGGAAGTTTCTTTAGGAATATCGCTTTGGTTGGATGAAAACCTATTGCATGTCATCACAGTTTATGTATCACGCAGTTTCGTCGTTACCATTTCTGTTCTGAGCTCAAAAATCGGTCTTTTTTGAGTCTTTTTAGCAACAATACTGTCTACTTCATTCAACTGAGATGCCATGTCTTACATGCTTGTGTTGTGTGCAGATGAGTGCAAAATTTGGCGAAGGATGTCTTAAAGCTTATTTTGGCGTTGCGAGTAGAATTTGCCCATGTTCAAGAGAAAGTGTTTTTATTTTACGGAACTCCGCGAAAACGCGGAAGTCGTTCGTGAATTGAGTTTGTTGTGTTTATGTAATTATTGTGCACTATTCCGATCCAGATTTTTTTTTTCTGCGAGGATACAATACCGGACAGTTTATTTTCTGCGAGCGTATGAAATTTTGAGGATTTACAATATTTTGATTGATACAGTTGGAAATTCGAAACAGAGTATGGCCTCAAAACTTGGAATATCAACGACTCTTTCTTGAATTTAACAAGGTTGATGCTAACAGCTGTTTTACCGAGAGCATTTTGTTTTCGCACGCGATTTCATCCTATTTGTTTTCAGAACTCATCTAAACGGGGCCAATGGTTTACAGCTTATTATTAAAAAGTTTGGTTGCCGAGGGGGTGCAAACAAGATCTGTACCCGCTTGGAAAGAGACACTCGTAACAGGGAAGAAAATTAGTTTATTTTCGCTTGCGGCCTCGAAACCGCTGCGCTCGCTTTTGTTTTGGAAGAAAACCGCAAACTGTTCTGGTTGGAGGATTCAGACCTTTGTTTTTATTTTTTCAAACGTTATCTCTTTCATTGTTGCATTTGATAAATGTCAGATGAGTTCAAATTTTGTATTTCCGCCTTTGACGTAACCCTCTTAATAAGAACTAATTTTTAATCTCAACAATCAACACCCTTAAAGGATTGGACAGCATTCGCTGACAAGTTTGTTTTAGTCTTGAAATTGCAAAGAGTGGCAAGAATCGATGTTATAATTCCTCTTACGATATCTTTGTTTTGTAAAACATATGCACCTGAGGTTACGATTTTTAGCGACATTTAAATTCAGCAAATGTAAATCAAATCATAAAAATTTTTAAATTTTAAGCGCTTGCTAACTTTACAGTAGAAGTTTAGTGTTAGTAAATCAAAAACACGAGCGATTTAAATAGCTAAATTAGTACAAGCTAAAAATAGTGATGTTAAGTTAAGTTGTTTAATCAAAACAAGGAAACGGAAAGTAAAATATGGCATTTTATATGCTATCTTGTCACATCGTTGGTGGAAAAATTATCGAGGTTTTTGTGTTGCATCATTACAGTACTGGCGCTTGTTCAAAATTTCGCGATTTGTATATTTTAAGAAAAATTGCATTTGCTTCTTTAACTTTCGTTCCACGTATTGTAAAAACATACCTAAATGATATTTCTTTGTGGCTAAAAATCCAACACAGGTTCTTATTTTCGATACTGTCGACTCACGTATGAAAATTTAACGGTTAGCTACTCGAGGTTCGTCGTCAAAACGTCGTCATGGCAACCAGCACTGTACGTTTTGAAAATTTCTGTTAAAGTTTCTACTCAAGACTGTCGCCACCAGGCATAATATAACAACAACAATAACAACAGTAATAATAATAATAGTAATAATAATAATAATAATAATAATAATATAAGCAGGCGAATATTAACGTTAAAAGCCGACGTTTCGGCGTCATCGTGACACCATTCTCAAGGTGAATAAATAATGCGAAGATTTGACTTATAATAATAATAATGATGATGATGATGATGATGATAATAATAATAATAATAAATTAATATTTTAAGAGGAGGCCTCCAATAAATTATCTTGGAATTAACACTTCGATGAAAAGCACATTACAAGCGACAAAAGGGAAAGAACCAATGTCTGCCAATCAGAGCGAGAGATACAAAAAAGATAAATATATGGTTGTAGCTTTACAAATGATTTTCGGGACCTCACTCCTGTACATATGGCTCGGTGAAATTGTTTTAGGAAAAAAAAAGTAGTCGGTGTGAGGAAGCATAGAACCTGCACGAACAAAATATTGGATATCATTCTTTGAAAAAGATTCTAGAAACTTGATGTGTATTTCTGATTACATGTCCGGATGTGTAAGTCTTTAGTTTTGTTTTTCATTTATCTTCCTGTGCCAACAGACAAGTTGGAAAACATTTCTAGATTTATTTGCCATTTATTTTTTACTAATTAGCCTTAAATCACCGGCACCGCAGTAACTGTCGGCAAATGTGTAATTAGTGTTCGACACAGTATCAAAAAATCTTAAAGTTACACCCGCAAACTTTGGTTTAGCGCTTATACGGCGCTCCATATATGGAGATGCAGCTGCTTTAAATGCAGCATCTTAGATAAGTTTGCTCAGCAAATTACCAAACTGTGAGTCTTTAATTGCGTCTTATCTTAACTGCACACAATATTAAGGTGGAATATCACAACATCGACAATACGTACAGCACCAATTAAAGACAAGCACTTAAGTCAGTCACTGCATGTCATGTCGACCTCTGTTTTAAGCTTCGACTTCCCTTCAAGTTTGGTAAGTGTCCTCATTTTCAGTGAGATCTTATAACACTTCATGGATTCTTGTCAACTCGAGCGGTTTCGACCGAGAGATTTCTCAGTCGATTACCGTCCCAACAGTTTGATTCTATTTGATGTGCCAGTTTTTCCCCAAAACAACTACAGATTAAGGGTATTTTTTATGAACACGTCTGTCAAAATAGCGAATAACAGTACAGAGCCAAAACTTCACGGCTAAAATTTTACGCATCAGGCCCATTCACGTATCGGGCGCCGTTAATTACACGATACACGAATCCCGCCATTAAGTTAACATTCGACACATACACTCCCTAACTCTCTCGCACAGTTTCAGTTATGCCTAATTCAGTTTCTGTTCAAGTTACTTCAAATCTTAAATGGAAGCCATGAAAACCTTGTGGCATTCACTTTAGGCATGAAATGCGGTGTTATATCGCTTATGATTGATATCTGTACATTGTACCACTAGAAAATAGAATTGATGTTCACCTAGCCATATGTTTCGCGCAATCCCAGTGTGAAGCGCGCCAATATGAAATGGTACGTAAACATGAATGCGCGAATATTTTTCTTGGCTTGTTTTGAATAACACCTGCTGCTTGTACTATTCTTTTTGCACATTTAAATGTTGTCAAATGATTCCGACCTTCTAGGGCATATATTTTTTTTACATTCCAGGCGTCGGATAATTGTGAGTGCAATAAAACGACACACATCCAGAAACAAAATTGGATTTTTTTTTCAACAAAAAAATTCTTAACCCAACACTTCATTAATGCAATAGTTGACCAAATGATATTTGTAGTGTGACTGTTTGACAAACCTCATGGTTTTACTGTCGAACACTATTTGGCTGACTGCTGATTAAAAATAGGACTTTCTTTAAAACTGTCCGAATATATAAACCTCAAATAGCAGCGTGTTTTAACGTTATGTCAGTCAAAATAACCACTCTCAACCATCCTATTGTTTAAATTTAACAATTGTCATTTCAAGGAAAGTTCAAATTGTCTGGCTTTGTTGTCACTGACAGACAAACGTTGTCTTATTTTTGTTTGCTATGGAAGGGGCTTTACCTAGCGAGATCATGGAACATTTCATTTAGCAAAAATGCTCGGAATTTCATTATGACTCACTCTTTCGCACAGTGCGTGATTTTTCTGTTCTGTTTTTTCAATGCAAAGCGAAATTTTACAATCGAATTAGAATGAGAGTTATTAATTATTCAGGCACCCACAACAGATGGTGACGTGTTGTTATAGAGGAGCTGCATAAGGGTCCGTATTTAGGATGCAAAACTAATCACTGTTTGAAAACATTCGCTTCGTTTTCCTAACGTTAATCATACGTCACGTCCCCAACTGCTCTAACATAATCCGTTCAATCTTGACATGTTATCGAAAACGGCGACAACCGCACTCGCAATTTCAGCTTAGGTCGTGTAGCCGGATACGTATCTATCGCACGGTGGATGACGGGTTCTATACAGAAGGGAACACTTTGTCGCATACATGTTGTTAAGATCGCATGAAAGAAGTGTTCCTGTTGGTCAGAACCTAGTTGGTTTCGAGATGGTAAGCGATAAGCAGCTTCAATTCAGTTAGCAAGCTTCTTAATATATTTTCGTTGAAAGGGGTTGCGTCATGCGCCGAATGTTTTTCAATATTATTATACCATCAGGAAGAATTCAGGCTAATATTTAATTCCATGTGGATAAACCTGGGCGCTTGAATTGGGTGAATGCGAGCAGTCATACGCCGAATTTTCACTATCGTTTTTCAGTAATCTCGCAGGTTATCTTTCTGAAACATTTTCTGATTTTAACAGCTTCTCAAATATGCCGTGAAATCAGCTTGAGCCTAACAATACTTAGTTTGTTTCTTTATATACACACACATAAACTTTATTTACTTCTAATATACAGCTCTCGAATTTGTGTTCTTTCAGATCATGGCGGCGTTTAAGAGATGGCGCTCGAAGTACAAGCGCTACAAAAATCAAATTCCCGATCAAATGAGGAATAGAATTATCCTGCACTATGGTCTTTTTAAAATCACTTGGGATTGGGTGATTCTGATACTGGTCCTTTATACAGCCATTGAAGTGCCATTCGTATCTGCGTTTGTGCTGGCACGTGATGACGAAGGAAAACACGCAGGTAAGTATTGATACATGTTCCGCTAAGAATGCTTTTTCTCGTTCTTGAATTTTTCAGCGCGTCTTTTCATAACAACCCTTTACATGGCTTTATCAGTTTCATAAGTAGCTAGATAAATTTTGAGCCTTTAACGTTTGCTAGGTCATTTCAAATTTCGTATTTTTCGTCATGAAATTGACCATTTTAGGTCATTCCATCATCCGGGACTATTGAATTTCTCATGAACATCTGTTGAAAATTTCCAAAAAAAGTCTTAAGTTTGTGAAGTTGTTGTTTGTCAGAGAGCAGTGGAATCTTGTGTACATTGTTTTCTTAGTCAGTTGTCATCACATTTTAAATAGTTTTCAGGTGACACAACCTTTTCACTGATGTAACAGCAAAGTGAATTAACAGATCGACATCGAAAAATATAGTCGTCAGAACATATTCTTAAGTGAGGCAGATTTCCTACGATTATTGTTTGATAAGCAATTTTGTTTGCGTTCATAAACATGTATAATTACGAAATACGCGGTTTTTCAACTGAGTAAAAGGCAGTTCCCAATTAAGAAAAGGTTTTAAAGGTCGTTTTGTCGAATGCACTTCACACCATGTCATTCCACAAGCATTTCACAAGTGTTATCATCACAAATATTTAAACAAGTCATTTTCACTAAGCACCTTTAAAATAACACCCTTAATCCCTTGATATACCCAAACACCAGCTAAACTAAAGGTTTGATAAGGGCTGTGCCACTGATCAGATCACTTATTTTCATGTCTCGCTGTTTGATGCACTGCAAGAGTCGCCTTGTTGATTGGCGGTTTTGTTCCACACAAAGTTGACCTCTTCGGTTATGACTATATTAGGACAAAGAGCTATTTCCCATCATTTAAATTCAGGTAGACAGTGTTTGAATTGTAACTGGGTTGTCATTGCAAAAGGTTCAGGTGGCAGAATGTTTGTTCCCAGTAACGCATCTACCTTTCCACTTTAATCAATGTGTTGACATTGTTGTTAAAACTAACCCGCTTTGGAGGCTTCAGTGAGTCTTCCATAATTCCTTTCATGTACTGTATTTAAAAAAACTCGGTACCAGCCTTGTTCTATTGTTCACATTGTTTGAGCTACCCTTTGTAAAACACTCTTTGAACAGAGTGTGGTCGTTGTCAGGCAATAAAAAACTAAAAGCGAAAACCATTCAGTGGATAAAGTCAAGAAATTGTGATATCATAGACGATAAATAAAGAAGACAGTTCTCCAAGTTTAAGGTGTGTGCGTTGTCCCAGAGTTGAGATTTTCGTCGAAATGTTCCGCGCAAAATCATAGAGCCTCCGCCATGTTGGTGGACCTCCTCAGTCCTCCAATATGGCGGCCGGGAAATAGTGTAAACATCTGTAACTTACTTTGGCTATCTAGTCGACTGATTATCTGAACCGAACCAAAAAACATTTACACAAGCACTTTTCCTAATACTTTAACTCCTAAAATGGTTAAAAATCACGAGATAAGTGTATATTTTTCGACAAACGCGATCTTAGCTTTATGTCACGCACCGCTATAACTCCGAAATTCAAAATACACTGGTTTCCAAAGTTGTCAACAGATTTAAATTTAGTACTTCTTATGCCTGATGAGGATAAAACCTTTAGTGGCTCTTTGATTAGTTTTGGATTTGAGAATTTGGTCGCTGATAAGCATTTTTTTCCTTTTGTCACTGACAGCCTTTTCCAATTTGTACCTGTGTATCTTCTTTAAAACCAAAAATTTATCAAAAGGCATTCGTAGGAATTGAGTAGGTCACTACAGCTCGCACGAGTTTATTTCTTACTAAGCATTCAAATATTTCGCCTTCACTGCATTTAAAGCCTAACATTATGTATGTGCACCTGCTCTGAGGGAGCAGCTTGCCTTAAGTGCCCGGGTATTAACATCAGACAAACTGGCGCTGTTTTTTCAAAACTACGATGAAAATTTCAAGTGAAGACGTCCCGCCAGAAGTCGGTTTGATTTTAGCTCCAACCATGCTGGAATTCAATCAAGAACATATCCAGCCAGGGGAATGTGAAATAGCCAGTTAAAGAGAGTATCGCTTTATTACGAGTTTTGTACATTTTAGCAGGCTGCGCCCGCGGGGAGACTCAAAAAAATACAAATGACAAGTAATAATGATATGCAATACCGCACGCTAAAATTTGGAGACATTTGTAAGAGAATTATGAAGCTAAATACTCTTTGACACTTAAATAAAGTGTCTCATTCATTCATTCAATTTTTGGCAGACCGCGCCCGTGGGGGCGAATCACAAAAACTACAAATGACAAGTAATAATGACATGCGATACAGCACGCTAAAATTTATAGAGATTTATAAGAAAATTACTGTCAAATGTTTTCTGACAATGTATTTCTTGCTTTTTGTTGTACATGTTTAGCGTTATGCGTTCAAGATGATTGAAAGAGCTAACAGGGTTAAACTGCTCTCCTTTGTTCGTCTTAATGTCGACAATGTCCTACATTTGACTGTGCTTCAACGGAGACTATTCATAATCCATAGAACCCCGGGGCTGAGAGGAGGAGGGCAAACTGCAGTATGCTCAAAAAAAATAAAAAAATAAAAAAATAAAAAAAACAGGGACTATTTCCCCTAAAAAGCTCACTGTGGTTATTATTACCACATTAGGTAAAAAAAAGATTGCCTGAAATGGTGCAAAAATTTAAGAACCTCAAAAGCAAAAATCAGCTCAATGTTTTTGCTACATCGAGGAGTTCGTGTTAAAGAACTTAAAGAAAAATAATCTATTGGCGAATAATAAATTTGTCAGCCATTTATCTTACAAAATTCGGACCTCTTTAGGAACCAATCATGGATAAATTTATGATAATTACGTAATAATATATTTCACGATTAGACTGTGATCATTGATTGCGTCGCATCTTTTCTCCACAGCAGAAGATGCCTCTCTAGATTTTTTCGAAACGTTAAGACGTCGCTACCCCGAGGCCTACCCTCTACTGTACACCGACCTCATCATAGACTTTCTTTTCATGATTGATATTCTGATGAATTTCCGTACCACGTACGTGAAGGAAGGCGAAGTTCTCATCACCGGTCCCTGGAAGATAGCCGTCCATTATTTAAAGACGTACTTTGTGGTAGATTTTGTAGCTGCTATTCCTTGGGATCTGCTAGCCAGCTTCAACTCTGGAACGGAAGAGGTTAGTGCCGTGCGTGAATTTTGAGTTTCACGTCGAAATAGATCTTGCGCAAATTTCTTTGATGCCAACTTTCGCTTATCAGCTCGTTGGAGAGTCTGATATTGTCCAAAGTTTCATTTCTTGGCTCTTCAAAATGTTGAAGTGTTGTCTTTTATAGTGGTCTATGCGCTTAGCTACACCTAGCTAGTTCACAGGCATGCCACTTAAACGAAAGAAACAAATATATCAACTTAACATAACAGGCTTAAAAATACGAGCTGGCGGGAGGCAGACCAGTTGGCTATTTGCAAGCATGACCGAGGAGTTGAACTAGAGTCTACTAAGAAACAACTCCAGCTTAGTAGTCAGAGCAGGACTTGAACCTGCGATCTCTCCGGATTTCAAGTCCGGTGCCTTAGCCACTCGGCCGCGCTGCCTCCTTGGCTCTCGCTTTCTTTTGATCCCAACGTTCAACACTGATCTTTAAGATTCTTGCTATTATACCATCTGTCTCTTTATTTTTCCAGAACACCATGTTATTTAGTCTTCTCAAGACTGCTCGCTTATTACGACTCTTCCGCGCCGCGCGGAAACTGGATCGAAACTACGAGTACATGACGTCACTGTTGTTCTTGATGATCATGTTTTTTATGCTGGTAGCTCATTGGCTGGCTTGTATCTGGTATGCAATCGGCGCAAAAGAAGCCGTGGAATACGATGGTTTATCCTGGCTTAGTATTTTGGGTTATCAGATGGAATTGCCCATTATGGAGGGTGAGGCAACCAGCGGGCCCACCCTCCGGACGAGGTACCTTACGTCCCTTTACTACGTCATGACTCTGTGTACGACTGTAGGTTTTGGAAATGTTTCAGCCAATACAGACGGCGAGAGGATTTTCTCCATATGCTGTATGCTGATGGGAGGTAATTTCCATCGTTTGTTCTTTTTAAATGTGCCCTTTTACATTTCCCGTTCTCCAAATTTGCTCGCAACAATTTACAAGATGACAACACGACAGGGGGCTGAAAATATATAGGAGGCAAAGTTAACGATCAGTTTATCCTCAAGCTTTCGAACTAGTGAGATAAAGGAATAAGGACGGATTTCAAACATTTGGGCTGTTTTTATTTTTAAGGTGCACCATCTTCATCTTAGCCATTTTGCAATGAACTGCGATGACATAATTCAGGTTTATAGCACACGTGAAAGTTATTATATCCATCAACATAATGGCGGCAGGTTTTGAAACATTTCGTTCCTTTTAAGTTAACGAGAATCGTTTGCTTTGCAGCTGTGATGCACGCCGCTATATTTGGAAACGTAACAGCAATCATTCACGGGCAGTACTCAAGTAACTTCCGTTACCGCAAGGAATCTCTTCAGATTAACGAATTCGTTCGTTATTTTAAGATCAAGAATCCGCTGGCCAGGAGGCTCAGGGATTACTCTCGCCACACTTGGTCCCAAACGAAAGGAACGGATATGGCCAAGGTTTGTATTATGTGATCATACGGGTTGTCTTCGTCCATGGTTAATGATGCAAAGTGACTACAGAACGAGATCAACTTCTTCGCGGCCAATCAGAACGAATATGTAAACAGCAAAACGTTGAAACAAGTACAGTGTTCAATGGCTTTCATTTAAATTGTCGTGACAAACTGGCGTTGTAAGGTAGAACCACTTTGTACTGCGCTGTAAAAGTACTGCTTACTTATGTTTAATGTCTTCTTTAAAAAAATTATAGTAAAGGATGCATCTACAGACATTAATGTTAAGCAAATCGCAAGGAGTCTTTAGATTTTTATACTTTGTTGTTATAATGTAAGAAGGACATGGTTACAACGTCTGTTCATATTTGTGGCATGGTAACGTCGTTGCTAAGGGTTCACTTGGCCTTATGTATCGCAGGTATTAATTGGCCACGTGCAACCGACTCGACTAATGGTTTATTTCATTGCAGGTTCTCAAAAAGTTTCCAGATGGTCTTCAGTATGAAATTCATCTTCACATGCACTTGACCGTTCTCTCAGACTCATTTCTCTTCCACGATTTTGACGACAGCTGCTTGAAAGCGTTATCAAAGACCATGCATCGCCATCATCATCTGCCAGGACACCAGATCCTACACGAGGGTGATGACATTGATTCTGTACATCTCGTGAGACGAGGAAAAATAGACATCATGATGTTCAATGAGCCGCGTGGGAAAATAAGTAAGTTTTCACACCATGATTTTCTTCAGCTAATACATTTCATAATTCTGTACCTGATCATGACAAACAAATAAGCATATCTGGTTAGATTTTAAAGAGGGTATCGCTGTATTACGAGTCTTGTATATTTTGACGGGGCGACTTGAAAAATACAAATGACAAGTAATGATGATATGCGATACCGCACGCTAAAATTCGTAGAGATGACATAATAAAGATTGATAAAGATTGCCGTTGTTGTTATTGTTGTAGAGATTCAAAGATTAATAAAGATTTAAAGCTTATAAAGATTGTTGTTGTTGTTTTTGTTGTAGAGATTTATAAGCCAGAGAATTAATGTCAAACGTTATCTCACAATGTATTTCTAGCGTTTTATTGTACATGTTTAGCGTCATGCGTTCAAGATGAAGGGTTAAACTGCTCTCCTTTGTTCGTCTAAATGTCGTACACTTAAACTAACAGGGAAATTCCGTTGGTAACACTGGAGTTCACATCTCTTTCCACAAATTTTTTAACGGTCTTAAAGTAACTTTTATCCTCTTTTCGTAGGAGAAGGAGATGCCTATGGTGCCAGTTTGAGGCAAATCTCGTCTCGACCGCGGGCGGTTGTGAGCCTGCGAGCCTCCACTTGTGTGGACTGTCACGTGATCAAGCTAAAAGATCTGGAAGATGTCATGACATCATATCCTAATCTGCGCGCGCAGCTGCTAAGCATGATGGACGCCGCTGATCAGAATGATCTGTATGAGGAGGTAACTTGTTTCTGCTTTTCTATTCGATTGCTGTAACATTCTACCATCGCATTCCCCAGCTAAAGAGATTATCTTCTAAAAATTTCACGTATGTATTACTGCAGATGTATTGGCCGATTTCATTGTAACTCGCACAATTACGGGCAGTGATTCTTAAATGGAATCAAATTCCTTTTTTGTGACATTGGACCATAGACTTTCCTCTATTAACTATGATAGGACCAATGTTAACACGACGTCCCAAGCAATGCTTCTGAAGTAGAACTCTCCAGCGTTAATTTAATGTTTAATGTTTAGCAGCATTGCGCTTACTCATATACTCGCTGGTTCTTGACATCTGCTGCAGCACCACTTTCTCAAAGTAAAGCTTTTCCCGTTTCCTCCTCACAGGGTGTTACACATGGCAATGGGAACGGAGATGGTTATGATCCCGACAAGAATGGCTCAGGATTCCACGTTAAACTTGGGGCAAACCGGAAACACCAGTGTACACACAAGAAAAACCGGTTAATTGTGGACCATGAGTATGAAATGAAGCCAATGCTTGGTGTTCGCAGCAGTAAATTATTAGAACAAAAACCGTCACATAGCTCCAAAGAAAAACTCGGAAACGGAGATCTGAATAAATATAAGAGTGTTTCCATGGAAGATAACTCATCCGGTGAACTGAATGGACGTTTTATTAACGTAACGCAGTTAGCTGATATTGAAATTGAATCTCCTGATGATGTTAATGAAAATTTTAGAACTACTGAGGAGGTTGTTAAAAGGGACGATGTTTGTGATGAGGACTTTGCAGAAGAAGCTCCACAGCACATGATAGATACGGCCAAGTCGACTTGCTCTCATTGTCAGACTGAATTTAGACCCTCAGAAAACGCGGACTTTGAGGAACGTTTTCAAGAAATGGCTTCTAATATGCAGAGACTGGAAAGCAGGATGGAGACTCTTATATCTCTTCTAGAAAGAAGTGAAAGTGGCAAGACACCACTGAAAGAGGCAGCAAGCGCCGGGAGGGAAAGAATGACGTCAGTCTGAGGCTTTTATTATGAATATGAACTTCACATGGTGTCCAGTATTTAATTCTTTACCACTTCACTGGATGACTGAGGCAAGTGGTGAAGCTGTCCTTTAGACCAAATTTTTCAAGGATATTTACAGAGACTTTTAAACCAAAGCTGCCACAAATGAGATATATTTTAATATTACAAGGAAATGCAAATTAGAGGGGAAAAAACCCGCACAAGCAGTGCGAAATGTTTTTTTAGTAAACTTGCTCGCAAATTATGCTCGCAACGAGCATAATTTAAAAAGGAACCTAAGACCGTTTTTCCGGATCACATTATTCACCAGCCTTTATGTAAGTAATAGTAACGAAGGTCAATCTTTTTGTCCGCACTGAAATATCTGCTCAATAATGTTCACATACACAATCGAAATAACTGGGTTTTTAAAAAAACCTACGCCATGCACTTTCAGAACGACAAATAGCAGAGGAAATTTCGATGTTTTTGTCATTTGAAAAAAAGGAGAACAGGTGTTTGACGATTAAATATCTCAGAAGTCTCATACTTCTTACGCTTTACTACTATACTGAGCTATTCCGAACACATTTTCTAAACTTGCATTGAATTATTCTAATTTCCGTGGTTTCAAATTGGAAATTGAACAAAATTCATCACCAAGCAATGCTCCAATTCTTGCTTTTGTAGTTCATACTCGTTATCAACTCATTTTATGATTCAGTTGAAAACTATAACAGAGATACAGCAAGTATCTGAAAACAGACTAAAAGTATTTCTGATGACCAGAAGCAAAATGGGTTATTCTAAAATTAATTTGCTTCAAATTACATTTAAAACTGACCCCCTACCAAAACGGAGTGGTTGATCTCAATCAATACAAATTGGTATCTCTGAAGAGATCATCTATTTTCGAAGCACCACGTTTTGCTAAAGAATTAATATAGCGGTCGTTCTTAAGACCTTTTTCCTGCGAAATTGGAATATAACCCTTAGATAACTTCACCATTATTTGCTAA
>Ga0126338_10001634_pt1 | contig 14719 bp, 4 predicted proteins | sample OrbCmetagenome_2_FD_92529 | JGI IMG/M metagenome (GOLD analysis project Ga0126338, IMG submission 92529) | Coral microbial communities from Petempiche,Puerto Morelos, Mexico - Orbicella C C metagenome | ecosystem: Host-associated > Invertebrates > Cnidaria > Coral | place: Petempiche,Puerto...
AAAAGAAAAAAAAAAAAAAAAAAAAAAAAAAAAAAAAAAAGAAAAAAAAAAAAAAAAAAAAAAAAAAAAAGGGGGAGTTGTATAATGTTGAGGGGGGGGGGGGGGGGGGGGGGGGGGGGAAGCATTTACTGTTTTGAAATTACAATACAAGTTGAAATGTAAATAGAAAAAAATAAAGTCAATGTAGTTCTTCTGCTTAGGTTAGAATTAGTTCTGCGTGTGAATTTGAGAATATCTCTCTAATATTCCCCAGTTTTAGTTGGAAAATATTCAGTCATGTGATGCGTTTAGACCAATCGCACGAGAGCAAAAATATTTGATTGACCGCAATTCATGATAAACGCTACCGTATAACAGTATAATAGTTACTTTTTACGACTCACAGGCAAGTAAACTGAAAAAAAAGGACCAAACCCTAACTTCGTTTATTTTCAGCTTGGATAAGTTTACAAGCAATGCTATAGTGACAAGACAATCAGCAAGCTCTTTCCCTCAGATAGCTTTATGGATACGACATGTACTTAGCAAAATCTCTATGCGCTGAGTATAATGCTAGACAAATCGGCATCTAATTACAGTTTTGATTTGCTACTCTATTCAGTTATTGGTTGAATTTCGTCGAAATTCGTCCTATCGCCACATCAATGAACTAACATAAAGCTTAAGACAATCGGCTTTGAGAATTAATATTGTTATGTAAGGGTTAATAACTTTGAGCGAAGGCCGAGAGAGGGGAAAACAACAAGGTTGTCAAAAGACTGCGACATTTTCAGTCGCGGAAATGTTTTTCAGAAGAAACCGTCAGATTAACATCGTTTTCTTTGTTTCATCAGCGCATGCGCGCGTTCAGTTTTCTGCCACTTCCACCCCTTTTTAAGTTTTTCCGTTTTCTAGATGTTCCTCTCCTGTACAGTCTAGAACGTTTATTTTTGGAAACTCTTAAAAGAAAGCCGACTTTCATCAGCATAAACATGACAAGCATTGGAAGCTGCAATCTTCATGGCAGCCAAGTCTGATGATTTCTGGTGCCAAAGGTCGTAGCGATCAGCTTTCTCACTTTGACAGGCGCTCTGAAATAATCCATATGATTTCTTTGATATAAATGAGCTGAAAGATTCTACGAGTCCTCCAGTTAGATTAAGGCTAACTCATTCGCACTCTTTACAGGAGCAATCATCATGATTTATATATCGTAGTCAAAGCTTTTTCCGGCTATGCTCCCTTCCAGATTTAATATTGTTTATTTACTTCATTCTTTTGATTCTTTTGCTCGAACACGCACAGTCTTGAAATTTTTAGTGGAAGCTTCTTAGCTGCTATCTGATACTTGGCACGGCTCGAAAGGAGGCGGAAATCTTGTTATCTCTCTTCCCATATCAGGTGTACTGTCCTAAAAAAATCCTCTAGACAGACTAATCTGAAAGGCCTGCATTTAAGACAACTGCTTACACATGTTAGCTGGCGAACAAATAGCTTTATCGCATAAGGAGTTTTCCAGTGTGTCAATTAATTAAAACAAGCAAGATATTGAACGCACGAGAAGGAGCACAACTGATAAGGAAATTCTTAACCTCTAGCTTTCCGATGTATAATTCGCAAGTGTGTGTGGAAATGCGGTCCACAATCTGTTTTTAGAAAATACAGACCAGACTTTGAAAAATATAATCAAAAACTATATTTTTTTTTTCAAGAGTCCAACCGGTATAGCAGAAATTCATGAGAATTGATGTCGAAATTAGTCAGAAAGAATTGAAGGGCCTTAACGTCATGTAATCAATATTAATACTGATCACTTTCAATTAAATTGTCCTACTTTAAGCAGGGTGGGGTTTTTATTAGTTTTACTTCTCAAAACTAGCCTTTAGATACCTTTTCTGAAAATAACAAAAGCCAATTTTTAGATTGCGAAGTTGTTCAGTTCTTTCAGTTCTTTTGCTACAGTCTCCAAGACTTAAGAAGCCATAATGACAAAAGCGCGAATCTTGTGTCAGCACGGATTAAAGACCTTGGACCACTAGAAAAAACATGAGCATGTATCATTCCTGCATGGCTTTCTGTCTCCCTACAGATAATAGATTTCCATAACAATCTAGGCCATAGGGTTATCTGTCCACAACTATCAGCCCCATTAAGATTGCAGAGTACACCAGTAATTCTGTGGTTGTTTGGCCTCCGCATACACACATTTGCCCACACCTGACAGTTCAGTCATTTAACATGCTACTCTGATAATTAATCGAAACTTCAGTTACCGAAGTTTCGACCCTGTTGTTATTCGAAAAAGTTTCAAAAGAAAGTATTAAAGAAATACGATGAACGTTGCAAGAGTTAAACTCAGACAAATTCAAGAATTGAACTGATTAAAAGCATTGCTGTTGTTTGACGCCACGTGGAAAGTAGCATGCGGATAATTGCTATAGGAAAGAACTCCTTTGTCTGCAGAAACAGAACAACAGGAAGTACAACTGAAAGCAAGGTCAATGTTACAAAATGGTTCGAAAGTGAAATAAGCTGTGGAGGATGTCGTAAGATACGGATGGTGAAAGCAGAAAAAGTAACTCGGACAAAGAGGAACAAGTAACTCATACTGAAAGCGGAACAAGTAACTCATACAACTGCGAAAGTATTTTGTGTAAAGAGGTTGAACACTGATTTAAATTTTTTCCATTATTCGTCATAGTTTAAGCATATGCATGCTACTTCAGCAAGATCTGTTATAGTGACCCATATTCCTCTCTGATTCCTTGACAAAACTCGCGCTAAGGAAATCGAATCACCAACAACGACATTTGGAAGAGCAGACGGTTTTACACAGGAAAGTTTTTAGAAGAAGCTACCAGAAAGGCAATCTATCATTCTAAAGCTTAATCTTTCAAGGCCAAGAAAACAAATATTCATATTCTTGAAAATTCCACGGGTGAATAAATATTTTCTTTATTTGATCCCTGTATTCTTTTTATTTATCTTTGTCGCAACTAAACTCCATCTATTTGTTGATCTAAACAGACTAAATCTCGTGTGAGGAGTAAATATTCTATTATGTTAATGCGCTTAGTCTGTCGTAACTGTTGAATTAAGGTCGCAGCGGCTGGGTCCGGATTTTAATGACTAAAATTAACGTCGATAAGACTAAGTTGTAACATGGCGGATTTCAGTTCTTTTAGACACGAACTGTTAGCGCGATGACCAGGAGCACGTTCAAGGAATAACTGATTAAGAAACGTTACTTAAGCCGGTGATCTCTTTGTGCGCAAGCGATTTTCATGGAAATCAGGCACACCTCAAAACCCGCTTTGACAAGTCCGATAACAATGGATGCCACAAGGCTCATTCTTTTTATATCAAATCATAATTCATCATGACCTCTCGCTGTGCTCTCGAGCTATATGTGGATCGAGTTTATTTTTGCAACCGAAAAAAAAAGTGCTAACAAATTTTGTTTCGCGCGTGGACAGCGCTATGCAAGATTTTGCCTGCGCAAATCTCAGGCGCGCTACCAATTTCTTGTTTTCATGGAGCAGGCTTAACTCAATTCCATGACAATTCATCTATAATTAGAACAATGCTTAGTCCTTTTTAATAACGGCTTTCAATTTTCTGAAAAGCATTTCTCATTAAATACTGTGGCTGTTTTCATTTTTATGCAAACACATCGCACCCCATAGGTAAACATTTTTGATCCTTGAATATGTTGGAACAATGCTTCTTTTTTTCTCTCTTTCAAATGATAGCTCTGGGAATCAAATGGAATGCTAAGCTTTCAGCTACCTTACTTTTTTGCGAGAAATTTGCAACAGACAAATTAATTTTTCGAGCCTTTTTACGTAAGTACGGTGTATAATTGCGCAAATTTTATGAGTAACGCCGACAAGAAGTCTCAAAACCCATCAAGATCTATGGAGCTGCAACAAAGAATATGTAACGAAAGAAATACAAAAGAGAAAATTAGCTGTCCTTATTTACATGTGTCAGCTCAATTTTACCAAGATGAAAATATTGAACTTCATCAGTGGTACAAAAATCTATGTAAGGTGTTTGCTTTGGAATGATCCAGTCATTAAAGCGGCCGACAAAGTTTGAATCTAACGCTGCGCGCAAATCAAGGAAGAAATCTCTTTTGTTCCGGTGAATTAGTTCGCATATAAAACGAGTTTTATTCTTTTCACAGCTTCCACAATGGTTTCCATAGAACAAATTGGGAAGGAAAAGAGTTCTGCTTTCAACTTTCCAAAGTAACACATGCCCGAATGGTTCGCGATTTTTTGTCTCGGAAGAGAGTATATGACTGTATGACAAATGACAATAAAATGGTATTTAGCGTTCACGTCAAAATTGCCAAACAAATCGGCCACGGGCGAGTACAAGCGAGGAGATATCAGCACGAGTAAATAATTTTCAAAAGAATTTTGTTTAAAACTTGCGGTATCACAATGAAGTAAACTTCACTAAAGAGATTTACACTTTTAAGGAAGATTAAGGGAGTTGGCGAATCAGCGTCAAGGGCCAAAATTAAATTTTTAGTTGAAAGTTATCAAAAAGAAATATGCGTATTATTCAAACAGAAGCGTGCGTACACGTGCCAAACGTCAAATTTAAGCTGGTTTTATGTCAAAACGATACAAAGGCTGATTTTAAACGGCCTACGCAAGCCCTCAATGTGCGAGTTGAGGGGGCGCCACTCGACACACAGACAAAATTTAAATATCCCTTAGTCTTGTAGGGAAAACACTGCTTTGGGAACAGCTGTTGATAACAAGAGAATTCGCGGGAACCGGCTCACAGCTAATGAATAATTATCAAGCAGCTTTTGTGATCATTTTCTTGTGTCCTTTGACTGAAAGATCAAGAGTCAGCTTTGCCACAAAATCTTCAACCTTTTCCATTAAGATTCTATCTTTTTGACAATAAAAGGAAGGAAACTCGGGGTGATTTGAACGAAAGAGGTCTCGCTTTACTCTCAGGTCGCGAGTCATGTTTATCAGTAGTAATTTTCAATCGTCGGCAATACAATGTTGTCAGATAGCGAGTGGAAAATTAAACGTAAATGGCTTGCGGCAATTGGTGCAAAGTGAAATCGAAAAGTCGTCATTGCGGCAGATTAACAGGTGTATTTTAAACGACGAACAAAATTAAAATAAGACTCAAACGAGGTTTCATTGATCCACTCATTCATTCATTCATTGAATCACAACAGATCATACAAAACTATCTTACTGGAGATAATGATCTCGGGAGAGAGAGGAAAAAATAGCTGACGTTTATCTGTGCGCGGAGCTAGTGAGAGAGAATAACCGGGCAACTATGGCTGATTGTGTAACGACCGGTGGGTCATTCCTTGAAATCGCAGTAATGAGGTTAAACTGCAAATGCAAAGATAAATCCATAGGATGCCTTTCCACTTGAGCTATTTACCGATTAAGACCTTCAGTACTGTGCAAGTTAACGATCCAGAAAGAGTAGAGAATAAACGTCAGCGTTTATTAATTTCGCGTTTCTTGGATTGGCAAGCAAATCATTGCTTAGATTTAATCGATTGATGAGCAGATTGAGATGACGCGACGTCCCATCATTGAGCACGAGATGGTTTTACTCGGCGTATGCGCTAGTAAAATATTAATTTATCGCGCTGATAAGGCAAGCTAGCTCCTCTAAAATGAGTTTATTCTACACCCTGTATGTATGATTTCTTCCTGAATGCATGCAGAACTGGATGACAAAAAAAAAAAAGAAAAGAAAAAGAAAAAACGCGTAGGCGATGCGCGGCGATCGAACGATCGAGTGAATTTTCACAGGTTTACAAAACTCAGTATTTGGACTTACTTGGATCTATGCAGATTTTACCACAGTGTTCTGTGCACGAGCAGATCTCGTTTGTCTTGCACGCTTTGTCATTCTCACATGTGGAACTGATACAGTGGGTTTTAAAAAGCTGCGGCGCAAGTCTTGGTGGACAGTTATTGACTCGGCCCTCCCGTGACTTGAGTCGTTTGTAGCGTCCGGCGGCTGGAAAAACACCAAGTAAATACCGGTCACTGGTTATGGTATGAACAACACTGGGTGTACACTCACGCTCACCAGAAAAATCGACCAGAAATCCCCTGTTCAAATTTACCTGCCTTGCCATTAATGTAAATCGTCAGAAAACACACAATATTCAGTATATTCCACATACTGCTCGCCGAAGCCCCATCAAGGGGGAATTCCAACCGGCAAGTGCAGATCGTTCTCGACGAAATCTGGCTTGCCGACTCCACATAGTCAATGGCCAAATGCGTTCTGACAAGGAGCGAACATTCAAAAACCCAGAATTCAAAACTTTGAGTAAAATTGACTTATTGTGTTGTCACGTGACTGTCGCAGGCCAATCAGAGCTCGCCCTCGCGCGGAGTGTAGCAGGTGGTGGGTCGACTAAAGTGTTTTATTTGCCGCGGATTTCTGCCGGAACTTCAAGAAACTTAGCGTGAATAATTAAGCGAAAGTAATTAATCGTTATTAGATGGTTTTGTTTCGACGATACATGTTGCGCGTGGCGAACACAATCGCCATTGTTAACCAGGTGGAAAGGCCACGTGCTTCGTATGGCGCCCGCGAGCACGGCTTGGAGACCGATTGTAAGTACAATGTACTTGTTTAATGGACGTTTGCAAACAACATACTCCGTACACAAAAGGAGTTGATCTCTAGCCGAGGAAATGAGCTTTAAATACTCAGTTAAAGGATTACTAAGAAGAGGTAAAGCGCTAACAATTTTCTAAACTGTTTATTTTTTTGGCCCTTTTTGACTCGAATAAGAAACATTGTTTTCTTGAAATAGTTTCAATTCTCCATCGTTTTCCATTGACAAATATTAAGTGACTTTCCTCTTCGCTTGGTGAAAACATATTGATTTACCAGAACGACGAACAATTACCGGCCATTGAATGTGCACTCTCTTGAGTTTGCACGCGCTCGAGACGGGAAGTAAGGGGGAAATTGTAAATTGCCTCTTAAGAGACTCTTGAACAATTCTGATGCCCTGAGATGATAGTTTATATATTTGCATAATCATTGTGCGTGGTGTTTCTTGAACGCAAGGATTCCTTATCTCTGTTCACTAGAAAAAGCAACTTAGTGATACATAAATTTTTGTTCCAATCTGGCAGTTTGATTCGACTGATTTGAGTTGAACACTCACAACAGATCAATGTCCATACCTCTTTCTACGCCTCAGTAATTAGTAGTAGCAGCTGTTGCATTTGAAAGAAAAAAAACTTTGTGATTCGATTTGAATTTTTTAGCCGATGTATGCTAAAATGTTCAATTAAATGTTAAAGCGATCAAGAAGCGTAATAAAGAGTCAATCGTTCTCTGAAAAGGCTGGATCCGGTAAAAGCCGGAGTGTGGCTTTAATGTAGTTGTAAGGAAAATTGAAAACAAGAAACAACAAAAAGTCTTCTTAAACGATTTCGATCAGTCAAGATTGAAATGTCTTTAAAATCAAATTAAGCTAAATCCTGAGGTCATTTACAACAAAGGAGAGTTTTCCATCTGCTTGGATACTCGCCAAACGTATCCTTAACCCTGGAATATTCTATCTGTCTGAGAGTAATCCTTATATAAGGACGGTCAACTTTGTACGTTCAAATTAATATAGATCCAGTTTTGACAATGAAAGATGAAACATTTTAGAACAGCATGTCCTCATGAACAGCGATCATGAATTACGACATCAATGGGTTTCATTCAAGCTATCTGTTTACAACGATTCAGCACAACCTTTGTTGTGAGTGGCACTAAACACATGTGAATGGAAAGAAAAACAGCGTAATATACTCTGATTAGGTTCTTTAAATTGTCTACGATTTATATTATATTGATCTCCATAAACTATTTTTTAAGATTATAAAAATAATTAAAGAAGAATTTAAGTTAAAAGTCACATGCTAAAAGAGATTTTGATACAACTTTATTAAAGGAAACAAAAAATACATTATATAATAGAACAGTAACAGTGGATGTGGAAGGTGGACAGCGTGTAAGAAAGCGTCAATTCAAGAGCTTTAATAGCCTTTCAAAGTTTTCTAAAACAAAAAAGATACCAGATAAAAAGTATGCACGACAAATATAACTTTAAAACGTGGATCAAAGTATGAAAAGACTGACACTGAGGCTCGTCAAAAGCATACAAGCAAACTCGTGCATCGCGAAGTGACTACCAACTCAGCAGGGCCTGTAATACGACCTTAAGAAGTTACCAGGCTATCATTATTGAGTGTGAAAATAGATTTGAAGAGATATTAAGCTCTTGCTTTATTCTTGCAATGAGTTTCTTTTCGCCATATTGTTTTGCTGTTTGCGGTGGATCAGTATCTATTGTTAGGTTTCTCTTCTGAGTGCCGTGAGGTATTGTTTTCATCTTATATTGACTGCAAGTTTTACGCTCATGATAAAATTCCGAACGCCTCAGAAGCATGGTCAATAAATATCGGCTTGTTTTTCTCCGAATCTTACCGAATAGTTTTCTAAGAATCTCTGCTTTGCCAGTACAGTTGTTCCTAACGAAGAAAACCGAGGTTACTTTTCGTTTTTCTTATTTCGCGTTTAAGGCTTTTGTGCATGGAGGGCAGGGGGTAGGGGAACACCGTGGGAGGTGATTACATGGCATTCGTAGGCTAATACTGCAAAACAAAAGTTTCGTTCTTATCTTATTTACCTGCCAAGATATAAGTCCTCCTTACTAGTGTACATACAGTTGTTATGGTTCTAGTCAGGAGAATTTGATTACATGATCATACAATTTATTCGTTGCTATCAGTTGCGTTTATCTCGACTGATATCGAATGAAACAAAAACCTCAAAAAATAAGTTCCGAGCTTGCTTGTTTTGAAATGCAGTTTAAGGAAGGATGGAATATTCCTACTTTGTCTTACAACGAGGTACTTCATTTGTAATATATTACAATAGGGTAAAGTCGTAAACGCCGGCTTGGCCATGTTTCTCATGTCGAAACACGCGCCTGCCTGGGGGTTATACAGGAACACAATGCATGTTTTGCAGATATTGACTGATTGACAGACTTGGCAATACAGTGGGTGGCATCAGAGTGTGCTAAATGGTAAACCTTTATTTTTTCAGGGTAACTCTGTCAGCTCTATAAATAAAACTGCTATCAGTAGAGGCCCTAAATGTTCGCGGCCGATACAAGAGTTACATAAAGAACCAAGGTCAAATGACAAGAATAAAGGAACGTGACGAAGTAAAGAAAAACAAAAGAACTAAACGATAGAGCAAAATACAAATGAACGAAAGAAAGTGCAAACGATGGAACAAAAGAACATGCAAACGATGGAACTGACGAAACAAAGTATAGACAAACAAACGAAGTGAAAAATGACAAAACGAAAGGAAAAAAGAAAGAAAGCTCGAAAAAGAAAAAAAAACAGAGAAACAAAGAAAAAACGAAAGACAACACTTATATACATTAAAACAAAAATTGAAGGAAGAAAGAAAGGAAGTATGGAATGAGGAAAGAAAACAGAGAAAAAAATCACAAGAAAGTCATACAAGTATCTCAAACCTTAATAGCGGTATTGCATGGCGATACTTTTGCGCTGCACAAAATTACCTTCAAGTAAACGCAAAATTTTCCATTGTAGTTCACAAATAAGTCACAATAGAGCGAGGGATGGATTCATCTTTTTAGTCAGTTGAACGTACCGTTGCGCCGTAAGATTTAGTCAGAAGTAAGAACAACTGCAGGCAAGGATCAGTAAAACCATCAAAAACTTTGAATATTTTGGAAATGTATTCCTAGTGTCCCTGGTGAAGTGCTGTACTTACAGAGAGTAAATCTCGTACCTCGTTAACAACGTTTTTTAAAATGACCAAAAAATATATATCGTTCAACTGGTCTAGAAAAGATACTTCCAGCTTTTTGCTGTCTGCCTGTTATTAGGTTAAAAATGAATGATAATAGACCTTTTTACCGATACGGTGGCCATTTTGAATTCCGTTGTTTCAAATAGCTACTGTGGGAATACATACTAATCTACCCCCTGAGCATCCCATAATAGCTATTGCAAACAACAGAGTTCAAAATGGCCGCCGTCTTAGTAAAAAGGTCTATATTATTGACGTATACATGAGGCTTACAAGATGGGGTTGATAACTGATGGTTACACACGTCTTAGAAAATTTCCCAGTTTTCTAACTAGAACATTTCAGTAACTGTGTTATGCTAAGTTAAGTGCCATTTTCCTGCTAATTATTGACAATTCCCAATTACACATAAAACAATTACTGAGAAGCACAAAAATTTTTAATGTCTTGCAGGTATTACTACAGCCAGATCCTCAGTTGAAACCAGGAATGCCGGGACAGAGAACACAAGAGACTTAGAGGACGTCTTTTCAGATTCAGTGATGTCAACAACCAAGAGCAACCAAAGAGCCTTCTTTTCAACATTTGACGAGCTATTGCCAACATTGAAGTGACGCTTTTGTGAGGAAAGGTGCTGACGGCATGGACAAATCTTTGAACGCGGTAGTGGGTTTTATCCAAGACGTGCGGATTTGAAAAAATTAAGCAGCCGGGCTTGTATAGATTGTGCGCTGAATAAAGGAAACATAATTAAATTATTCAAACTTTAATCCAAGCAAATAAATGAGAAGCTCTTTCTGTTTTAAAAATAGAGGTTTCAATACGACCACAGATTTTACATTTGCTATTCGTTTACCATCAAGTAGCACACGAACAAAGGTTAAATTTACATTGGATTCTTCCAAAGTCACTTTGTGATATGAGTGCAAGATTAAATAAACAAAATTTAAATACAAAAAAAAAAATAGGGAAAGCTCAAATAAAATGGAATATAATTGCAACAAATAAATGTAGTCAGAGATGGTGGCTTAATTCAAACTTTGTGGAATCTATCGATAACTAATCAGATGGAAGACTTATAGGTGTCACAGGATGTCTGGAGCAGGATGAAATCAAAAAGCTCACACGCTCTCGTGCACTCACAGCTATTTATTAATTTTGTCAGACGCCGTTCAGGCGTTGTTGAGAAGCCTAGTATTGAGTGTAATAAACAGAGAGGGACAGTGCACATAGTCTTCGGACCAATAATTTGCTGACGCAGTGGCCGTAATCATATGATCAGCTTTCAAACCCTCTCACGTGTTTCCCAGCATTCTTTATAACTGACTTCACTTGGAAGAATCTGGATCTTAATCGAGATTGGAATTACATAACGATAACAAATTTAAATTGAAAAAAAGCACTGGGGGGCGTCTAACGCAGTAAATAGCTCCTTCAACTGACAGAAGAGAGAAAATCTGGTGACAAAGAGACAAAAATTGTTGTAATTGATATATTGTATATCATTTATAAGTCCCTTATTTCGTTCATGGGTGTATCTCTAGAATGGTGTTCAGGCGCTTTTGGATGCCACCATCTCCACTGTTTCTTTATAATTTAAAATTTATTGAAGTATTCGTTGTGGAGAAAAGTATAGTGTCTTGCAAGAAGAAGTTGGGCAGCAGGAAACTTTTAAACGACGCTTTTTAAAATTTGATAAGGCAAACAAGAGTTCTTTTTCGGACACGTTGTACACCATGAAAGATGAATTTTCGCGATTATATTCGCAACCAGACATAATAAATAATTCAGCATTGAACGCGAATTTTCTTTATAACGTCCCATTGAGTTTAACCGATGAAATAATTAAAACACAAAAATGGTTTCAGTATGATAGTTGACATTAAACGAAACTTTGTTTCAAACCAAAATTAACACTATTGCGGCTGTGATTTGTATAAGCAAATACAGTCTGTTATTATCAACATTATATTTATTTTGGTCCTGTACGTGTATGATACGTCTGGCTTTCAGACCGAAGAGATAATAAACACAATGCAATAAGCTGATAGGTGTTTAAGAAGGCCTATGCACTTGATTACGCAATGCAAAGCACTTGTAACTATCTTATCTCGTGCAGGAACGGTTGGATTTCGTTTCTTAATGGCGGATGTGGCAGGAACCAGTGTTGTCGCTGCAAAAATACTGCATGTTATTTATGCCAACCACAGTCCACGTCATTTTGATCGTGGTATGATTTCTTAAGAGAAGTGGACGACCCCATAGTAATATTTCAATGCGTTTCGCTTTCAAGGGAACTAGTTGATATGTCGATGTGATATCAGTTCATTTTTTGTCAGAGACCATTGCAGTTGTTCTAAAAATGTGGAATGATTTCTCGAATGGCTATGGGAAGAATGGAGAGAGGAAGCCATCAAGTGGAAATCAACGACTCAACGATCATGTCGAATCAGAAGTGTTTAGTACGAAGTATGGAAACAATGGCTTCGGCAATCCTCTCTTTAATAGCAAGAAAGAAAACTCGCAAACTTTTGAAGACTTTTTGGAATTCAACGGTCAAGAAGTCCTTCATTTGTACAAACTAACAGCTTGGGAAGAACGTTGTCGACAGTTCTCCAGTAATGATACTTTGCCATTGCCTCAGAAACTGCGTTTAGGATGCGCTGTTGAAAACAACGATAGCGTTGATGGCGAGAGTTACATAATCGAAAGTTTGGGTTCATTTTCGTCACCTGCTGAGCACGCGAGCGGTACATCAAGACACGATGAAACAACAAACAGCGGCCCAGAGAACAATCCAATCTCTGCAAGGTTTAAAAATCAGCGGCGAAAAGAAAGGAAATCATCTCTTAATGCCTTATCCGTATTACCACCACTAGTAGAAGAAAAATACAACAGCAGTCCTGCACCAGTAATTAGGCGGAAGACTATTGGTAGTATTGGAGAGAGAGACCGCTTTGAAGTGCCTGATATAGTTTTATCAAAAGTAGATGATGCGCATAGAGATACAGAGAGGTTAAAGCTGCCCACGATAGAGCCGAAATCAGGCCATCTGCAGATGTCGTTATCTTCATCGGATCCAAACAGACTAGGTCCTCCTAGCATCCTTGGTCCTTTTAAGGCCTTTAGGCCACCTGTACAAGCGCGTTCAAAAGATAAGAATACGATAGATAATGTTCGATTGCCACAGTTGAAAACACAGAATTCCAGCTTAAGAGCAGATGACGAACAGGAAAATGGATTTGAAAACCCGACCCAATAGTATTGAATCTCTTTTTTGGAGCGCAGTGCTCGTGGTATTGTGGGCCTGCTACACTTGGAAAACCGTCCTGCATAGCTCTGCTTTAGAGAAACTTAAACAAGTACCTAAACAATGGTTTGATCTTTCTAGCAAGAATTCATAAATGGAAAGAATTCATTGTCAGGAAGTGAGGATGGTCGGCAATGGATCTGTGGAAATGACACTGTTGGTACTCCTTCGTGATATGGGGTGGTGAATTTTCTCGAATTTTCCGCAGAGCTGTCCCACAGTCTCACAGTTTCTTTTCAAGACTAGGAAAGTCTCGAAGTACCGATTTGTTTGCTTCAGTTTCGCTTGTTTTAAAATGTTTCGAGGATATGTCGCATTTAAAACACTTTATTTTGAAGTCTCGGGCTCCTAATTTTAAAAATTTAACATGTCTCGGGTTCGCAAAGAGAAACGCTCGTCTCGCCTTCTCGCAAAGTCTCACATTTATCATTCACCACCCCTATGATAGTCAGTGTCTGATAACGTTTATACCGTGGTTTATCAAGAATAGGTGGCTTACAATCATAAGAACCCAGCTCCCTTGAAAATTGTGTTAAATATCTTATTGTGTTAAATATTGCCATAAGTGAATTATAACCGTAAGGCTCGAACATAAATTGTTGCCGTTTATTCAAGAGGACTTAAGCATATTTATATAAAAAATGCTGGGAGCCAATTATGTATACATATAACTAGTTGTCTTAAGTTTTCTCAGGCAAGCTGTTCAGTTCCAAATAGAGAAACACTACATAATAACATTTTTTCATGTTCGCTGCAATAAGTATGTCTCCTTAATTAAACATGCCTCTTAAGTGACTTTCAGAGAAGCTAGAAACAAAAAAAATAGGATTGAGTTAATTGAACAACTGTATGTATTAGCTGTGAAACTGTATATACTATACATTCCGGCCAACAAAAGTGTCAAAACCACAGCGACATTCAGTGATTAAAGCTTGAGCTCAACACAAGAAATGAACCAGATATCTCTAAATGCAAACATTTTTGAAAGCACTTTCCCCTTATGGTACATAAAATTAATGGAACTATCGACAGTTATCTTCCAAAGTTATATTTAAACCGACATTTTTAATCGTAAGGAATCTGTTTAGACTGATCAGAATAAAAACAAATCTTCAATCATCATAGAACACAAAAAAGTTAAAGAACTTCTTCAATCATTGGATAGGCATAGAACTTGAACATGCTGAAGCTAAAAGCCTCATCAAACTTTAGCAAAATTAAACCGATTTCGGTCGTGCAAAAGCTGAACTCTCGATTCATTTTCATTCATCATTAGAACACAGAAACGGAAGTGAGTTCCAATGTCTTTCTACAATGACTTAACACGAAAAAAAAAAATGCGGTTTCCACTACAGTGTGGGGCCCAGTTCTCGGCCGGGCCCAGTTCTCGGCCACTTTTTGTTCAGCGTTTATTTTTCGCGCCACAAGTGAATCTGAATAAAAAGCAATTGTTTCCAAAGGTAGCTTGATTCCTTGTCTTCCGTTCTGCCAAGTTTTGTTTCGTCCTGCCGAGTTTTTCTGTGAGCACGTCGAGATGACGCGAAGGTAGGT
>Ga0126338_10001635_pt1 | contig 14716 bp, 14 predicted proteins | sample OrbCmetagenome_2_FD_92529 | JGI IMG/M metagenome (GOLD analysis project Ga0126338, IMG submission 92529) | Coral microbial communities from Petempiche,Puerto Morelos, Mexico - Orbicella C C metagenome | ecosystem: Host-associated > Invertebrates > Cnidaria > Coral | place: Petempiche,Puerto...
GGGTATCAAATGCGATCGTTCATGCAAAATAACTGTGCAGTGTTTATCACAAAGCCTCAATCTCCAAAAACGTGTCAGCATTTTCTTTTATTTCTATTGGTTATCTTTTTATAGATCTGTCAACTTCGACTATCGAAAAATTCGAGTAACCTGTTGCGTTAAAGGTCTGATTTCGATGGGAGAATCCCTTTATTGGGCCATCCCACCCCTATCTTGACACTGAGATTTGCTGGATGTTCTAGTTTGTTTATTGTGACATTAAGTAGTACTAACCGCCTCCACAGCTTTCAGAGCAGCCTAACGAGCGCTTTGTCCACTTGAAACTGACTCTCTCGTGCCCCAAGCTATGCCCCAAGCTTCGTGCAATTCTCTCGTCCGCGGCCTCGTCGTCTTTAGAGCGTGGGACAAGATATCGTATCCTGACTTGGTATTCTTCCTTCCAGGACTGAACTAAATACTGTAGAGAACAGAGACAGGAAGGTCAAACTGAAATATCGACAAATGTCTCATAATGTATGGAATGAGATATTTAGGTTGATTAGGTGTTTCCTTTCAAGTTGAAAGTTGTTTCTGCACGTATGATAAAGCGGACCCCACTTAAAACGTGTCTTGAAAAGTGCTTCTGAGATTGTTTGGATGGACGCGGTTATGTCAACCGAGACTATCCTTTTTAAACCATCTTCCCTTTAAATTCAATGACATTGTAGCTATAGTGTGTTTGAAGGGTGTTACTGAGAACGATGGGAAGGAAAAAAATTAATTGGCTTCGGTAATTTTTTTTTTAATCAACAATCCAACTAGAATTCCTGGCTTCCTTAACTGACCCGAAACTTCTACAGCTCATATTGTCAGTTTTCTGAAGTCATACATAACAGTTCATTTCTAAACTCACCAGTAACTCCACGTCCTGAGTGAGCGGTCCTTGTGTAGTAATTTTCTCCTTGTCCAACTCATCACGAGTGTATTTAAATCTCGTACCAGCGCCGACAAAGGCAAAGATTCGTGGCTTGATGCGGAAGTCCATGTTGAGTAAGTCTTTGCCTTCGACAGTCATCATAGCTGTGGATGTTAACCAGCACTGATTACCATACATTCCTTGGTCTATCCACAGACCCTCTATTTTGTCTCGAGTTCGTCGAGTTCACAAGCTTAGCGGAATGTTAACCCAGCGCGTGGGATACACAGGCTAAAACGCAAGAGGGGTGGGACTGGGGAAAGATCAAAACATCACTCGCGCGCTCGAAGAAAAATAACTCACAGCAAAATTATAAACGTCTGTGGACAGACTATACATTTCTTAGCATATCCGTCATTTCTGACAATTTGGTGGCTTACTCTGCTAAAATAACGACTTACTGTCGTTGTTCTCCTTTAGTATATGGCTAGAGATTTTAAGAAGATGTAACGCGCGCTTCGACTGGTTAATAGGTGGGGCCGAATTCCGCCCTAATGCCCACGTGCATTATGAATACTCAACTTTTTGGAAAAATGCAAGTTGTAAAATGTCAACGACAGCCTCTTTATAAAATTGTTAATTCATATTGTGCGGGACCGTCCTGAGGAAATAAAGCCCTGAGTCATCCTTGTATGGACTTCACTTTGCATTAAGACCTAAGCACTTTCTTCCCAAGTTACCATGTTAATACTCGGGAGAAATTCTTCCTTACAGTATTGGCGATGTTTTGGCCAACCAAGGTCAGTTTTCGTTAAGATTATGAACTTACCCAAGTAATTTTTGAAACCACTCAATTCTCTGATCTGAACATTTCTGGCTCCTTCAGGAATAACTCCAATAGGCTGATAATGTCCTGTCCACAGAAAAGCACAGATAAAAAACAAAATCGTAATAGAGAAGTGACAATATATATAGTGAACACGTACAACCCGGATTTGATCAATGTTCACTTTCCTCTTGCTCTTTTAACCACTTTCAGATCTCCAAACAACTCCAGTGTATATCAGCTGACTCTTAAGTATATTAGTATCTTTCACACGAGGTTAGCTTACCCTTCATAGGATTGGGAAGGCCTTTATATGTTAATCTTTTGCCGATACACGAAGTTCCATCTCCATCGCAAACACCGCAACGGTCAAACACTTTTGAGGAACCAAGTACTTTGTCACAACCTAAGGGCTAGTAGGTGAGAGAAATGAAACGCTAAACCTGAATTTCCTAGACAGGATGGAATCCAACAATTGTGTGAGTGGCAAAAGGCTAAAACGATACTTTTTCGTTGCTATTTTTTTTTTTATGGGAAAAGGAGGCCACTGTTGTACCAGTAGTTTGGCAAGCAGTTGCGTTCAACGTCGCTCCTGCAGGGGGGAAGAGTGACAACTTTAAGAAGGAAGGTTGACTTGAGATTATTGGTGCCACGTTTGTGCCCATACTTGAAGGGATTTTCTCTTGGTTGTTTGAATTTTCTATTTTCTCTCTCATTATACATTGACTGAGTTTACTTACTGTTGTTTGGCTTTTGTCAAAGTGAGCGGATAATTGAGGATCGGCAACATGAAGGGTATTTAAACATGGCTCACCTGGCATTTGCCGCTGATACAAATCCCACTGTTTTCATCGTAATCATCGCATGGTGTCCCGTCATCCACGAAACCAAATCCATACTTAGCAAATTGGCGAATACCTACCTGAGCAATACACGATAATTTACATTGCTGTCCACCTGAAATACGACACAAAAACCTCAGTTCATGCGCTGTACCTTGTCTTGTCATCTTTGATCATTGCTGGTTCTAGATTTCAAATGAAATGACTTTTTTGTCGGTGGAATTTTAACCTCGTTCCCAGAGCCCCCTGCCAAATTTCAAGGGAGAAACCCTAGGAACAAGTTTCGAGGAATTTACCTCGTGATTCGTCTCAAACACACAAACTCCGTGGAGAAGTTGTATAACCGTATGGAAGAAAAAGCAGCTTGAATATAGCTGTTAGTCATTTTTATGTCAGACAAGGTAGCCCCAGTTTCGAAGCACGACTTGTACATTTTATCATAAATATATCCACAAAGCAGCAAAGGAGACAGAAACAGTAAAGTGAAAACAGCATCAAAGTGGCAGGAGTTTGATAGGAATTACAAGTAGGCCAAGGAGTGAGTTCTTTTCCAACTGACAAAATCATGCATGAGGTCTACTGGACTCGCACGTGATCAGGGCGTGCGTCGTGTGAGCTGATTGAATGTCAAGTCTCTTTACCTATAAGAGGAACAGCAGGATTGTAAGTCCACTGATACTTGTTACCATCAATGAATTTTATCTGTCGTTTTGATTCACACTGGCTTGCTCTAGGGCTAGGCGTCCCTGCTGGGCATTTCTAAAAAAAGCAAAATAGATTTTACGTGTTTAAGCTTTTCTAATGTGGAGATTTTTGGTCCATTGTAATATTTGTTTGAGATTCATTAAGTTCTTCTTGACACAATACAACGAATTCAAGATTTACAGTCGAGCAGGTAAAACAAACAGATCATTTCAAAATAACATTAAGGGACCAACTGCGCTTATACTCACAGCAGTCTGACAGTGCTTGAACTCTGCAGAGTGTCCCTTGCATAGCTTCCCACCATTTTTGGGTCTGAAAAGATTATCGTATACAACAACGGCATCACTCGATACATTATGTACAACCCGCGCTATGGATTTCATGACAGTCGTTCTTTTTTCTTAAAGGAAACTCTTTAGATGCTTGGAGTTTAACTTTTTTTGTAATTATTATTATTGTTATCTTACTTTGGATTATCACAATTCCTCTTTCTTGTTATCAGTCCCCCGCCGCACGAATGTGAACAATCGCTCCATTCTTCCCACGGTCCGTAACCGCCGTCCACAGCCTTAGGCCCCTCGCTGCCAAACGGGACACACTTTCCGCGGCGACACCACTAAAAAATGGTAACAAAAATATTATGAAGTATTAATCAATTCATCGTCGGGATTATCACTGATACTAATTATGTCCTTTAGCATTCCCGTCAGGGAAAACAATTAACTTCCTTTTCTTGAAGATGATGGAAAAGGCCCTGGGAACGAGGTTGGATGGTATTGGCCAAGACGAAATTGGGCGTCTTTATTTTAGATTCCCATTCTGTCTAGTCCCTGAGTATACTTCTCTTCCGAGAGCAAAGTGCTACACGTGAGGATCTGAGAATGGGTTGGGGGTCCGCTGTATGTCATTTGGTGACATACATGAAATTTCTGCCATATTGAAATGTCATAAAATTTCTGCCATGTTGGTAAACAGCAAAACAAAAAAAAAACATCTAGGTACCTAGAAGAGCTCCCTCTGTTTATACGTTACAGCACTGATTTGAGAGTCTGCGACACAACGCAAAAAAAGAACGACTAGGCTTAACGATTCTTTCTATAAACTTTAAATTAGCACTGATCCAATCTTACCATTTTCTGGCCACATTCCGTTCCCTCCGCGGCAGGTTCATGTTGTGTGGTGCACATTCTAGTCACAGGGCTGATACACCACAGTTGCGTGCAGATTTTCTAAAAACGGAACATCAGGCATTTCATCATTCCATCATGCCTGATGAAATGCGTTTAAACGCAGGGCCGTAGCTAGTAACAGGCGACCCGAGGCAGTTGCCTCGGTCGAGTTTTTTGCATGACCACAGTGTTGTGTTTAAATGTAATCCGATAAACACGCTAAATACCTAGGTAGAGAATTTTTCATGAACATTGCATCCTTTTTTCTGGATTTAACCATAGACATTGCCTCAGTAATAATTTCTTTTCTGGCTACGGCCCTTAAAGTACTAAAGGATTTTGTCTGCAAGCTTAAAATTGATGTGTCGCGTCGGTGTTGTACTCTACAACTGAGCTCGAATGGGGCTATTTGCCCAAAACGGTCACGAATGTTTACGGTGATCTTGTCTCGCCAGCTTTTATTTTTCATTTATTTTTTTATTATTTTTTTTTATTACAACTCACCTCTTTCAAAAAAGGAGCTGGACATACACTTGACTTATCTCCATAGGCCCTCGAGCACTGATCGTCAGCGTTATAGAGTTCGCCGGGCAGACGTTCTGGTAATTTCACAGCCTTTTGAGGTTTATCTTTTAAGCACGCAGAATGATCGCCACTAAGAAAATCAAATGCAATGGACATAAGCCCGCTACCTGGCTACATGAACAAAATAAATCGGTTAAAATTTGAATGTGTGGCATTTCTTGTCAATTACTCTCAATTATACTGGTTTTCTTTTCTATTTCTTTTTTTGTGTGTGTGTGTTTATTTTTTGCTTCTGCGTGTGATTTTTTTTTTCTTCTTTGAATTAAACGCGAGAAAGAGAGACCGCTAACTATTTGCTTAAGCAAAAAATATATAAACAGTTGAGTATGGGAACGTTACCAGTTTACCAGACACAACCCGAAACAAACTGTAACCGCTTTTGAGCCAGAGTTTGTCATTTTTTACTGAGGCGGCTAGTAACAGTTACCACAATTCTAAAATGCTAAACGATAAAATACAAAGTAATGCAACTATAAAATAGACGAATTTTATATAACGTTGAAGAGACAGCACTGAAACAAGCCGGAAAAGACTCATGAAATGAAATGCAGAATACTCACGATAGAAAAGTGTGAATTGATTCTCTGCTACAGTGAGACCATTCAAACGCTGTTTCTTTACCGCTGGCCTGTGTAGACATGATGTTTGTTACATCAGCACACGGATTGCCTGCGCTGTCGTGCTGTGCTCCCAAACTGCGAGAAACAACACGTCCGATTACAATCGCAAGTACAAGAAAGTGTTAAACTAACGGTAATGTCTCACTCACTCACTCACTCACTCACTCACTCACTCACTCACTCACTCAATCCCGGAATGCCCAGTGGCAGCTGACGTTTAATTTTTTGTTAATGTATGCAATTTTTATGCGCGACTAAGAATTACATGGAAGTCTGCGCATTATAAATTGTGATCATTACAATGTATTTTTTACTCTGTCGGAATAAAGTACACCAAGTCGACCAATCAGATCAACAGAAAGATATTTAAAATGACACTATTAACCGAAGAACCGTTTTTTACTTGCATCTGATCTCGAGATGACTATTATCAGGCGGCAGAAACACATTCAACAGTCTTTTCCCAAGACCACTTTGGCCAGGATCATCATACTGGGTTCAAACCATTTAACATCACACCCAAAATTCATCGAATAAACCTAACTTGTTAAATAGTAGTACTAGGGTACCTATGTTAAAGCCAAACCTAAAAACTTAGACGTTAAAATAACGCACAAGATCTCTCTCTTTGTTCTACTCACTTGTGACCCGTTTCATGTGCCATGGTGTACGCTGTTCCCAGGCCCCCATCTTTGCTCAAAGTACAACTTCCGGTGAGACTACACATTCCTTGGACTTGAGCAAGACCTTCGTGTCCGGAAACAGAAAATGTAAAAACAAGTCTCAAGCTTTCAAATAATGTAAATGTTACGAGGAAAGTTTTATTTTGAGACATTAAACACCAAAGAGTACAATCTACCCACTACATTTTTAGAAGGGTTTTAATGTACGATGAACTGAGTGTTGCGTACATTCTAACAACTGATGTGGTGACAAAACAAAGTTCCATTCCCAAAACAGCTAAGACAACCATCTATTCTTCCCACGCAAGTGGCGCACCAAGTCAATCTGGTTAACCGATTAAGGTGCAAGAATGCCTCACCTAAAACTCTCTCGCAGCTTTGGCCTGGTCTGTTGTCCGCGTTTCGACAGAAATCATAACTGAAATAAGAACAAGGTTGATATGAACAGCTTCAAAAACTGTGCAGAAGTTAATCGTAAATGGTGACCATGGAAAAATTTCTCAAGTTCTATATTCCTGAAAGGGAAAATGATGCAAATTAAAGGAACTGATATCTCCGTCGACCTACATTTGTATGTAAACTGGATATCACTTGTAAGGAATACAGAGCAAACCTTTGAGAATTACTGGATTTATCTGTTTTTTCGTTATGTTCTCTTTTGTCTGTCACTCCAAAACTAAGTGAGATCATGAATTGCCTCCTGACCACAACCAGTCACAAGATCAAGCGCTTTATCCTAGGCATAAAATAAGTCGTTAAATACGAAAAAATATTTTCTTACCGTGAAATAAGCGCAGCGTGGTCAAAATGATCAGGGTGGTTATCATCCTCTACGTTCTGTCCTTTGGTCCATTCACAGAAGCTTGCCATGGTGTTACCAGCATGAGAGCTGATCGTGAGCCCTTCCTACAGGTGGCAACTAAATGAGTCAATTTTTATAATCCTAACTTCGTTTCTACAAGCCTTGAACTACCACCCAGAGGGAAGGCGGCGAGTTGGCTACTCTTGGAAGCCGGCTGCCAAAACATTAGCAAAGAACAGGGTGGGTTGGAGGGTACTGGTTGACGCTCTATCCTCCCCAGGGTGTGCAAAAGGGTTAATGATGATGAACTTTATTTCTATGTTCATTAGGGAGTTTATATGACGTATTCCAAAAGCCACGCACCTGTTAGCTTCTATTGGTTCATTGTCTCAGTTGCTTGTTCTATTGTTTTCTCAGCCAATCCTGTTAAGCTCTCTGGGAGGTGCGTGGCGCCTCAAGTATACCAATGAGGTTGAACCGGATGAGATAACATAGCTGCTTGTGAAGATTGAATCACAAATGGTCCGTCCACACTAAAAGGCAAAGTCGCCGTTTTCAAATTCCTCCGGTTTGAACATAGTACAGCGTTTTCGTGACGGATTAGTGTGGACGGATTAGTGTGGACGGATTAGTGTGGACGGATTAGTGTGGACGGTAGGCCTGACCGTAGAAATAAAGTTGCGTTTTCAAATTTCTCCGGCGTAGTGTGGACGCATACTCACCTGATCATGCTCAAGAATGAGTAGCTTGTGCAAGACATACTTCATGTTCGCGCCAATGGAACTGTCGCCTATAAGATTGTGAACCTAAATTGGGAAAAAAACAATTTAAAAAATGCATTTCTTGAGCTTGAATTGAAAGTGCGGTCACTAATTGAAGTAACTGGTCGGAGTGACTTATCAGTATGACTAAAGTGTTAACCAACAACATAATTTGCTCAATAAGACTTTTTACAGCTTGTTACCAAACCATTTTATGAAGGTCAATGAAGAATAGATTTCATTTTAACAGCACATTTTTGTCGACATGACGGACTCGCTAAGGCCCGGGTCAAACACCGCACTTCACATGAGCCGAACCCAATTCAACCAATTAGGCTCATGTGAAGTTCAGCGTTTGACCCAATTAAGTTCGACTGATTTTATTTGGAGCGGCTGAGGCGTTCTTCACGCCTGGCCAGCCGTGAATGACGCCTGAAGACCGACTTTGGGTCAAACGGCGATCTTCACATGAGTCGAACCAAACGCATAAACGCGTGACTTTACCTTGTTAAGCCACTGAACAAGACCGCTTTTGTTATTTGTTTGATGTGGCAGTTCGGTTCGACTGAATTAAGTTCGACCTTTGACTCAAACAGGCGTTCTTTTAATTATTTGAGTCGACCTAAACTGTCATTGGGTTCAGCTCATGTGAAGTACGGCGTTTGACCCGGGCCTTAGCTTGAAATCCATAATTTATCGTTTGCTCGTTATCCCTAACGTCACCCGAATAAAAAACATTTTCTACATCTTAACAAGACAAAATCTTCTTAGCAAAGTGATAGTTGAATCCAGGTGTTTCTTTTAAAATAATATAACCTGAAAACTTGTTATGTGGTTCATATCTGTTTTAAAGTAAAGGTTATTAGACTTACAATGTTAACTAGACTAGGGACATAAACTTTGAGTTCCTCAATTCCATGGAAATCAGTCATTGTCTTGTCAGCAACAACAAGCGTTTCAATAGTGAAATCCTTGTTGTAATTTACTGGAGCGGGCAAATCTAATACCATGCGCTTCACCCTGGAACTTGGCTTGTCTGCAACGGCAAGTTAACAATATGAGTGCTGTGATAGAGGGGGACAAAAATACTAAGCAATGAGGTGTTTGTATATATGATCATTATCGGTTGTTTGTATTTCTTTTTTGGCAAGTTTCGCGGGGTATAATATTAAAAGCTCAGCCGGACCGTTTAACATTAAAATACCAACCTTCCACCCCGCACCAGTTCTCTGATCTTTTCTCTATTTTAAGCGCCTTCCCGACACTCTCTAGGGGTGTGGTAGATCTTCTATGAATCACGTGGGCGCGAGTTTTGTTCTTTTCCAATCCTAGTCGGTCTGGAAGCGGATGAATTGTGAATACATCTTCTGGAGTGCGAATCAAACCTTGCTGAGGAGACATAAGATTTGCCGTTATAAGAAATAACGTCAGGTTACTAGCTGCTCAAAGACCAGCGTCTCCTCAACTTTAGGAATCCTTGCGTTCCAACGTTTTTGCTCTCCAAGCAGGTGAATTGAAAGTTAAAAACGCTTACGAGGTTATTAAGCCAATGCCTGTCGTTGGAGAACTTAATCTTAAAAGAAAGTAACATTCCTGAGGTGAAAGTAAATGGGGGTACTTCTACAGGTGCTCAATGTTGTTTTCGACGAGCTGCCAAAATGTGATAACTTTCGCCGGACTGATCAAAGAAAACAGGAGAAGTAAGAATGCAAGAATGCAAAAACTAGAAGCTTTACTTACCAGCCCATCACAATTACTTAACGCCACTTTAGTACCCAGTCCTTTTGACGATACCGCGTGACCAGTGTAATGACAGTGTTCAACGTCGAAGTGAAATCGAGAACTTTGATTCCCGCGAACCTCGATGACAAAGTTGGGTGAGAGTAGCTCGTCATTAAGAGTAACATTTAAATGAAAATTCTGACCAAACGCAGACAGGTGGAAGAAAACAGGTTCTTTAATGGCACTTGCTACGTCGCGGCGTCTTCTATGATTACCATTAGACAGGTCACGTGTCAAAAAGGCGGCATGCTCGTCTACTTGAACTGGATGCGTCACGTGGTAATCTGGAACTGATATTATGCGCGATTGTTATTGAAAGGCCCTTGTTAAAATTGCACCAGCTCAGTCTCCGAGATAAATTATTCTTAAATATAAACCAGTGCGGTATAACAATCTGTTTATAGACATATCACAGGATCTCAAAGTTGACGTTTTTCATCTTGCGGTGTCGTTTATACCTGAACATATCTCCGTACGTCATTAGCAAATGCTTCTGGTTCTCTGCCATTTTAATACAATGTGGCACGATGAAGCTTAATTTGTCACCAACTCAGTCATATAACAAATGACTAATCGTATGAAAGCTCGAGCAATTAAGGATTTACACTACTTGCGATTTTGACAATTCTTTAAAATTACAATCACCTAAAGGTTCTTGCAATTTTGAGAGAATTTTTAGACGTCATCCGTAGTGTAAAACCTTAATTGTGCTCGCATTCAGTCGATTACCTATTCTAATACAAACACAATACCATGTAACAATGTTTTTCAAGTTCTGCGATTTACTGTTGTAGTTTGTTAACATGTATCAACTATATCGATGGAAGAAAGTCCACCGATGTTGCCTTACAGTGCTAATTTTTTTTCCCTCTTCCGCTTCCCAACAATTTCAAGCAATCCTTTCCAAAACTTACTCATTGAAGTTTGAAAACAAATGTTATCAGGTTTTAATTAAGGGAGTGAAAACCCGATGTTTTTTATGGTCACTAGGGCCATCTGTATTTATCGCCCCAAGTATAACTGTATTGTACACAATAATTGAAGTAAGAAATTTAATAGACTTGTCACCCAAGTCGCTAGTTCATTTCGCCCCATCGGAGTAAAAGTTTCTCTAGAACGTTTAGGCGAGAGTGCATTTTCGGCACATTTTGACATTCTGTACACAATGACATGACATCATAATATATCCAAAGTGCATTTAATATGTTACCTCTCCCAGGAGTTTAGATAAGGAACATGCCCATAAGTGGTAAATTTGTTAATGGGGCTTACATTTTCGCACTTTTATAATTAACAGCGGCTAATCTTTTGAATAAATTCATGACAATGTAATTATTCTTGTTGTGACTAAGATGAAAACGACCATTATAATATTTATCCTTGTATGATAACCTTTTTTCGCTGTGCATGAATGATAAAGCAGTCGTCTTTACTGTAAACTAGCTAGCAATGCTAGTATTTCAAAAAAGAAAGTGTAAATTTGCATGCCTGTTTAAATTGTGGTGACAATTCGACATTTCTCACAATTTATCTATTTACATTCCTTTTTATGTATCTGCGCGAAGGCTTGTCAATTAATTGAACCCAAACGGAGAACATCTCATCGGATCTATATATAAAAATTTAAACCGTAAAATATATTATTAGTCATGGTTTAGCGTTGTTTGGGGAAGCATGGTAAACACAACCCAAACAAAATTGACTCGACACATTATCAGAAGACCCGCTGGCGTCAGGAACATCAGCCTATCAACCTGTTTCAAACCTGTTTGAATTTCTGTGATCATATCAAGTAAGTAATGCATAACAAGTCATAATAGACTCGGTATTAAAACTGGATTTCCATCAGTGTTTATATAAATCTCTACTATTAGTATTGCTCAATTTTTCAGGTTCTCTGTAATGCGTGTAGTAAGTGTTAATTCTGAGGCGTAAATCAAAGGTGTTATTAAATCATCTTGCATTGAATTTTGCGATAAGTTTTAGTTTTTGGATATTTTTCAGTTTGAGCAATCCGAGTCTTGATCAAAAATAAATGACAAGCTTGCGACCGCATTAATTTTGCTGAGGAATTTCAAAGCCTCGAACATAATAACTATTTGATTTCGTTGCTGTCATTACACGTCTTAGACCTCAATTCACGGTAGAAGGTGGTCTTCTGTCTAGAGTTTCACCTGTCCGCCATGATCGAATTAGACTAAACCTGTCTATGCACTAACATTTCAAGGAATTCAACTTTCAGCGTGGCTATAATTTGTTTCAAATCACAATTTCCTAGAGCGTATATTGCCTCATGAATTAACCGAAATATCGTTCTTTTTCCAACTTTTCCTCAGTGAGATTGGTCAAGTGTCCTAATGAACAGACTTTGAAAGGGTCCAACAGATCTTCCACATCAGGACCTGTGCATTCATAAAAAGGGACCTCAATAATATGAGAGTTTTTTATTTGTCTCAGATTGAGGTTAGATTATTTGGTGCCGCTTAGCTTTTAGCATATGTTTTCTTCCATCCAGTAATTAAACTGAATTGACCTCAACTATAAATTTCTTTTTTTTCCTTCACGAGGTCGTTTTAGACGAAGATCTATTTTTTATTGAGGAAATAAGTTTTTATTGTTATAAACCAAATACGTCTATATTAAAGTAAGTATCAGTTTCATAATCGGTAATATTGTTAAACTGTATTGACTTTTTTCGGAGTGAAAAAGTCAAAGCATTTGTATAAAAGTTTGGTACCCGAAACGGAAATAAATTGCAAGCTACAACGAGTTTTATTAGTTTTCTTTGGTTCGAAATACGGCGATATATGTTCAGCGACTTTACTTAGCATAGCTTCCTCGAATTCCTTTCCAATATTTTTCTTTTGCCAAACAGATGCTGGATATGCTGTTGAAAAGGTTAAGCTAGATTCCTAAAGTTGGCAAAATACTGTGTTTATTTTAATTTTATTTCGTCTTGTTAGGCAAAACTCGGGGAGTTAGCTACCCATAAATACTATGATCGGATTTTAAATTGTAAATTGCCACTCCTCTCTGTTTTACATTCAGGTGCAAGACACAACTAACTTGGCTACATCGAATATTCTCACGCTGCTTACCATCTTGAGGGAATGGTTCACCGAAAATCTTCTCCCTCTCTTGCGGTGTTAGTAAATTGTGCACATCCTCAATTCAAAACAGAACAACAGAAGATAAGTAAAACTTTTTAGCATTGGATGAGTGTGAAAATTGATTAGTTTGTCTCCCAGCTAAGATTTTTTCAAGCATGCAAATTTTCTTACCTCGTATGAATTTGCTCCAGCCCGCGGAAGAATAAAAAGAAAAAAGTACACTGCGATAAACCGTAATAACATTCTGCCTCAAGGCACGAGCAATGCTCCGGCTGACGACCCGTTCAATGTAATCGCAGGATCGCTGCTCGCCGAGTATCTGTGCGTTTCCTGAGCTCATTAGACTTTCAAATGAGCGCGATGTTTGCTACTGTTTTGATGTTTTTATTCGGTATTGATGGAGTATTGCTCGCAGCTACTCAATGATTTTGTCTCGGTCGGTTCCTCTCAAGTTTTCGCCATTAACGATCTAGATAAACAACGAATGCAATTAGAAAACTGATGCCGTCCTGCCTTTTAAGAATTCTCAAAGAGTTGGCTCCTCTCAATCTGCCACTTTAAACTTGATAACATCTTTCTTCAGTTCTTGTGCAACATGATAAAAAAAATAAAAAAATAAAAAAAATACAAGAACAATTCACCGCGTACCCCCTCTCACTGAAAACGGCACACTAAGTTGGAACTATTTTAAAATATTTTAACACCCCCACTTTTTATAAGAGCATAAACGCTGTAATAACACAAAGAGGGATTGAAAGCTCTCCCGCCGGTTTCGGAATACTCAGGTAAACCGCAACCACGCCAAGCCATCTTACCAATAAGTCCATCTTGAGATGGCAAAGTGCCTTTGTTGACAAAACTAATTTATTTCTGGCTAACTGATTCACAGATCCTTAATTGCAGCTTATGCGTTTTCGAATTGTTCGCCACACGAACGAGTCTTTGATTTCACCGCCCGTCAAGAAAGTTGTTACATTTGACTTTTCTTAGTGTCCTCTCACGAAACATTTTTAATTTCTAAAATTCCCGACACTGCATTCAAATTCCCAAGAACAATCACTTTAGTTCAGTCTAGTTTATTGATATAAGATAGGTAAAAATATTTTTCTCTACTAAAAAAGAAGACAACAAGGGAACCTGATTCAATCAAAACTACTTTTTAAACTGTTATTCTATTGACGGTTTTCTGCCTTTTGATAATTATCAATCGAATGCGATAACTACCAGAGTAATAAACCAATATGCTGAACTTCTTTATTATATGCTGAGGTGGTTTCATGGATATAAATTTTTCGAATTTACATTAAAAAATACCTTCAGTAAAACCCGAAGAGTATGGATTTTAGTACAAAGCAAGATTCATACGCGATTTCATATCTGTTCTGATTATTACGGGGTTAATTTAGGTGATTCTTTTCTGAAAAGAAAACGTCCTTTGTCAAATCACCATATGATGTTTTCTCTGTAAAATCATATCGAAGTTCATCTAATGACAATTTCAAAGCGAAAAGTCGGGAACTTGTTTCTTTCTCGCAGGGTTAACTCCCTAAAAGTTCGTTAACGCCCTTCTAAGCCACTTTGTCCATTGCCATTTCGTCTGCTTAAAAACATTCTCATTTACATTATGCTGGATGAACCGGCTAAACGATGAAATATCGTTAGTAACTAACAATTACTAAACGAGAATGTATGAAAATGAACAAAAAACGTTTAAACGAACGCATACGCTCATCAAGCGTCATGCTGCAGGAACACGCTTGATTGTTTTGTTGGGTGTAAAACTCGCGTTTTCAACCGATGACCTGGATGAATTTTTACGTCGTATTGTTTACTTGCATTAAAACTAATCAAATATTTAATTGTTATTTACTGTGTGGTTTATAACGATTAGAAAAGAACACAGAACGCCATTTTGCTGCAAATGCATAAGTAAACA
>Ga0126338_10001636_pt1 | contig 14715 bp, 8 predicted proteins | sample OrbCmetagenome_2_FD_92529 | JGI IMG/M metagenome (GOLD analysis project Ga0126338, IMG submission 92529) | Coral microbial communities from Petempiche,Puerto Morelos, Mexico - Orbicella C C metagenome | ecosystem: Host-associated > Invertebrates > Cnidaria > Coral | place: Petempiche,Puerto...
ATTACATGGCTAAGTTACTTCAGAGGCCAATAACTAAAACAAGACGATCTCTATTTTCTCAGCATGTACATGTACATTTACCCAAACTGCCTGACGAAAAATGAAGCTTATGAACTTACAGAATTTGAAAAAGAATTGCATTTTTTGAGAACGAAAGGTATCAGTTGTGTTTACAGCAGTAAACCTAAATGAAGTTCAGGGGTTGAAAGGGAGTCCTAACTTACTTCATTTAAAAGGGATTCATACAGTACTGCAGTAACATTACTTGATCCAACTCCCTTAATACAACCAAACTTTTGTAACCTCTTATTGATCATATTAAGACAGTATATCCAAATTTATGGCCATTTTAATCTGTTAATATTGGACATCCCAGTATGCTTTTGCTATCTTTCTATGATTCAACCTTCCAAACAGTAATATTGTACCTTGCATCATACATTACACTAATAGTCTTGTAACTTCCCATAACAGACATGGGACTGCAATTGCAGCAATGTACAAGTTAAACACGCTACCTTTTTAACACACCCAGTAAGCTTTTCTTGCCTTTAACAGAACCTTAAAAGCTACCCTAAGTCTAAGTTGTCTTCTTTAAAGGCTGGTTTTCACTAGTGACGGAGTCGGAGTCATAGTCGAGACATAAGAGTGCTTATAATCTAGCGAAAATCGAAAATCAGAGTTGTAAGCGGAGTAAAAAGCTCAACAGAATCAGAGTCAGAAGAACCGGAACATTTTCATTTCTTCCAATTCCGTTTATGACTCCGTCCTTTATGATCCAGTGAAAACTACATTGTTGGAGTCAGAAGCAGAAACAGAAGAACCAACCAATCACAAGGCCTGGGAAACGAACATGGTGATTGGTTTATTCTTCTGCTTCTGCTTCCCACTCTGACAACCTAGTTTTCACTAAATCGTAAGCAACGGAGTCGTAGGTGGATGCGCTGTTCTGCATCCGACTCCGTCAGTTTGATTTTCACTAGATCGCATAACTCTACACATCTGATTACGACTCCTACTCTGACTACGACTCCGTCACCAGTGAAAACCAGCATTAACAAGTAAATCCCATGTTTCCATGGATCTGTTCAGTAATAGAAGACAGATGATGTCAAAATGCAGTAAGAACAAAAAATGGGAGGCAATAGCCAAGTGGGTCACTGCTGTTCTTGCCACATCTGGCATCTTCCGTCATCAATCTATTACTAAAACAGAAGCAGGGCAACATGGAATCTATTTGTTTTGTGTAATAAAGGAACAAAATGTCATCTATTATACGTTTACACTCCAACTGATCGTAGGTAAGAACCAATCAAAATGGCTCTTACTGTAGCTATATCCTCACAATCATTTAATTCTTTAAAGCCACTAGCTTATCAGTTTTACTGATATTACAGTGTTCTAATATCTAAACTGGTTCTTTACACAGCAGCAGGAAAACCAGTGCAAAAATGGAATCACAAAATTATGCATACATGCAGCTGGACAGCAAAACATATAATAGTTGGCCATGCTGTCAGAGAAAAGTTTTAAGAATAGTATAAGACTTTTTGAAGATACTTTTAGACATGAACAGTATTAAACACCATTAATAATATTTTAATATTTCAACATTTATGACCTTTGAGATGTACAAGCATGTCATGAACATGTACTGTCTTGGTTTGATTTCCAATAATATCTTGTACATTGCATGTGTTTTGCAACCACTTACATTGACATAGTCGACATATAGCTGGGATTCCTTGAGCTTGTTCAAAGCCACTCTAGCTGCTTCATGTTTAGCCTTCTTTTTGCCATACCCTGAGCCCTCAGCTATGATATCGCCCACAGTACAGCGCATCATAAACAGCTTTTTATGGCTTGGGCCAGTATCAGAGAGGGTTTCAAAGGTACAGACAAGCCCCATCCGCATGGTAAGTTCCATCAACTCACTGATGGCTGTCTTGGCTGCCGGTTGGACAGCACTTGATGTAGGAGGTGGAAGTTGAGGTCCATAAGCCTCTGCTGGGGAAGAACCTTGTGGGACAAATGCTGGACCTGCAAGTATTGACCCTGACATATCAGCCCTAAAGAAAAAGAAAGATGTACATGTAACTAAAACATGGTACACATGTGGCCTTATGTTAAGAGTTATAAAAACACCTGATATCTTCAATCAAGTTAGCACACCACAATGCACCCCTGCCCTACCCACATTCAAACATAATTATTATGATATTTTATGAATTACAAAATTAATGTTGTAAATATAGCATCTTAATTTCTTCAATATACACTTTACCAAAATGATCACATGTCCATTTCTTTTCTCTCAATGTTAACTAGCTTTTTCTCTCTCATAAACTTGTACGTGAGACACCACTCAAAGCTAGTAACTTTGTTAAGATCTAATAAATCAAAGCAACAAGAACATCAATGTTGAGACAGGAGGTTATCTTGTTTATATTTGAAGGGTCTCATGCAAAAAGGGCATATATTGCTTTTTGGACCAATTTTCATTTTTTGCAGGATCAAGCTAATTTTTGGCAGACTGACTTGTTTTGACATGAAAAGGAGTGGCTGGGATGTAAAGGTTTGAAGCACCAGCAGTTGGGCTGCCAAATTTTGGGTGCTGAGAGGTAAGTACTTGGATGGTTGCCATGAAAACAAACCAAAGGGTGAGGCCCGTTGTGCTGCACAACACTGCTTGAAAATCAGTGGAGAAAAGGACTAAGCAAAACAGGAGGAAATTTAAAGGAGGTGAGAAAAAGAGAGGGTGGCGTGAATGGTAACATTTTTTTTAACGAAAGACAGTGGGAAAACTGAGCATACAACAAGAATGCAGAGATGATTGTACCAGGTGACAGGCCCCAAGAAAACCCTGTGAAAGAAAGGGACACAAGGTCAACCTGTGGCCTGGACACTGATCTACTAAACAGTTAATTATGCTAAATTATGAACTGTGGTTTGAATACAAAAGGTTGAGGAACCAGTGGACTGGTAGCCTGCAAACGCAAACGTATTTCTGGCTGTTGCTTGTCTCTGCCAAAAACATCTGCGAACCCCAGCGAGAGATTGATTTCAGAACTATGTTAGCTCTTATTAACCAATCACATTTCACCTTGTAATATCTGCCAACATTACAAGTGCCTGGAGCTCACGCAAAAGCTTCGAGAAAAAATGGTGGAAGATGTGTTCAAGAAGTCTTAAGAAGTTTTTGGGTTTGATAGCCTCAATAAGCAACAAACTTGCATGTAAAAAGCAACACCTGAATCATGTGGTGCCAGAATGAGCAAAGGAAGAATTAAAGATGATTTTGAGTCCGTACTGTGCAGTCTTGGCACCCTAATGTTTATAAACATAAAAAAATAGGCCTGCAAGGTGTGCATGTAGCTACTGCATGTTTTTAAAATGGTATGAAATATATCTTCACTGAATAACGGAATGGTAGGGGGGAGAGGGGCATCCTATAAGATGACTAGAATAACAAGCTTGGACATAAATGAATTGAACATTTGTACTCACGTTTTCACAAACAAACATGTAACAAATTGGCAGCCGAGGCTGCATGCAGCTTCGAAACTAATGCAAGGCATTATTTTGATGACAGACTGTAAATAAAAGGTTTTCAGACTGTAAATAAACTTAGGTTTTAGTTCTTTGGCGAGACTAAAGTAAGGGAGCAGAAAACAGAACGGTTATTTAACTTTGTTGACAATAATGATAATAAACGGGAATACATCTCTTCTAAGTACTTCCTCTATGGTGCATAGTCTATTGGCGAATGTCTCATTGAACTGGAATTTGGCAGTTGATGGGGAAATCTTCGCAGACCTAGTGATAGTGAACTCATCTATTCCTTTGTGATATAATTTTTTCTGGCAGATTTGACACCTTCTATCTTCACAGGGCTTTTGTTCTGGTATGCCTGGTGCAAATTTGTTCTATTGTCTGGTGAAAAACAGACAGCTCTAACAACTGTCTTCTCATCTGTTTGTATGTGACAGTCAAAGATGTTTGAAGAGGGCTTTACTTTGCTTAAAAGGTGGATGTATCCCTCCAGAGTGTCTGAAAACAGAGAAAACAGGAATTAACATCTATGCTTATTTTTTTTTTTGTTAAACAGAAAACTGCATTATTATTTATTTTTTAAACATTTGACATCACACTCAGTCTCGCCATGTCACATTCACTGTTTGATGTGATGTGAATTCGCTGTAATATCATACTAATTTTGGTGTGTTTTTGTTGTTGTTTGAGTTATTAGAGGGGTGTAGTCATTGCACAATGGTAATAACTGTAGAGGCACAAAAGTACACATAGGCAATTGTTTTGTTGTTGTTTTGTTATTGATCGTACTATCTTGCGGCCATTCTCAGTAAGCCCAGTAACACGGACCCGTTCGTCAAAAAAGCTGCACGCCAAAACTTGTTTTTCGTTTTGTCTGAGATACAGCACAATTTCTTTCTGACGACAAGGTATGAGTTGAACTTGTGTTGGCATGTGCGTCTGGCATGCATTGTCATAGAAACATAGCAAAAACAAGTTCCCCAGTGTGTGAGTCTTATGACAAAGGTGAGGAAAGGAAACACAAATATCAGCAACAATGGAAATAAAGTTTGCCACTTAATTAGTATTTCAAATGCAGTCAGATAAGAAATCTCTGTTTGAAGTTCAAGTAGGCGTTTGTTGTGAAATTAAAGAAAAGTAAGTGACCAGCACTCTTCTCTCCGACCATAATAAAGCGTTGGTCAGATACATGATCATATCAAAGAGAAAATTACTTCAAGTTCTTTATTGCATGGAAATGTAAAATAAGTGTTAATTGTTGTTGTCACATTTTTTTTTTCATGTTATTCTTACCTGATTCTGAGGTGTTATCCTCTTTTTGTTTACTAAAAAAGAAAATAATAATAATTGTTTATACTATATCATGTACAATTAAAATATATTTTTATAACACAGAGTATAATGGACTCGCCACATTTAGGCAATCAGAGTGCAGAATTTCTTAGTGGCTCATTTAAAATATTATCCCAAGAAGTCATCACTGACAGAGAACCAAACTTGGCTGAAGTTATCAAATAGGCAAGGGGAGTTCAACACCATGGTCACATGGTATGACATTATCAATGAAAACTTGAATGATGAAAACATGGAGAGACTATTCAAGTTTGGCTCCCCGAAGGGAATTCATTGAGCCTGAAAAGGCAAGTTTGGCTCCCTGAAGGGAATTCATTATGCCTGAAAAGGCAAGTTTGGTTCCCCGAAGGGAATTCATCGTTTCCTGAAGTAAATAGCTAGTTGCAAAGATGAAATGGTGCGATTCTGAGAACGGGTCATTGGTTGCCACGTGCGGTACATGTAGTATTTCTAGCTGTTGAGCTGCAGGAATCACTTGACGGCCATGTTCATGAACAAAAGCTTGGCAACTGCTCGGGGATATTTTTGAAGTCCAAATTTTGTTTGGACCTTCAAAACACCTGAAAAAAAACTTTACGAGAGAACACTGGACATAACAATTGAATGCTATGCCTAATAATAGGCAGAAAATAACAAGAAAACATGGCAAACCTTACCTGTTGTCAGGGTAGTTACAGCTCCATGAAGAGAAAGGCCAACGTTGCCACAATGTCGTTCACTGTCAATATTTTCACGGAAAGAGATTGCACTTTTACAGAAACTGGTCGGAAAATCCACTGGTTACTCTACTTTTTATTTGTTTTCAAAAAAAGATGCACTACCGCATTCCAAGTCATAAAAGCTCTAAATAAGCAGGCTCTTTTTGCAAAACCTGTCCATCGACATCCGATATTTATCAAATTGACTACTTGTCATACCACGCGTGCGCGAAGGAAGTCGAACAAGACGTGAAGCAATCCAGAAAGTGGACACTCGGACAGTCAAAAGCGATAGCATTGTAGCTACTCGTGCACGCGCAGTAGCTACAAAAACCTCACTTGGTAGAATGGAAATCTATGTTAACCATTACGAACCACATACCTTATCTTTGAGGCCTTTCAAATTCTTTTTCTGACTGCTTCATGGATTTTTACAGCTGCAAAGTTGTTTCATCAAGTGATATGAGAAAGAATGAAATGCAAAGCTTTGCGTTGCTTCCCATCCATAATGGCAGTTGACATGAAACTTTAGATTTACTTCATGTAAGAGTTGCAAAATGTGCACGTTTTGTGACATCATGCATGAAACAAAACAAAAACCTAGTAAATAAACTCTCAAGAGTGCGCATTATGGACTGGAAATCATCTTTAACCTTAACCTAAACACCTAAAGCATGGTCAAGCTGATGCAAGAAATTTTACTTGCAGAAATTCTAATGAACAACGAGGCCTGATGTCACAATCTATAAAATGCAACTAAGCAACACATTCATGGACTGAGTAGTTCAAACTTTGTCCCTCCAGAGCTAATATCAAAAAGTCCATATCTTGCAATAGAAATGAGGCTACACATTAGTACTGGCCAGTACAAGCACATGGAAATCAGAGAGTTGACAGAATAAGCAAAGCGACATGCAGATAAAAGCAGAAACCATGCAGACCCATGACCTCCAAAAAATTTGCAAAGAGTGTGTTCACATGACGTCATCAAATTCTCAAATCCAAGACTAAAGAGCCACTAAAGGTTTTATCCTCATCAGACATAAGATGTACTAAATTTACATCTCTTTGCAGCTTTCCAGCTCAATAATGTCCTTCGTTTAGAAACCAGTGCATTTTGAATTTCGGAGTTATGGTGGTGCGTGACATAAAGCTAACATCCTGTTTGTCAAAAAATATACACTTTTCTCGTGATTTTTAGCCATTTTAGGAGTTAAAGTATTAGGAAAAGTGATTGTGTGAATGATTTTTGGTTCAGTTCAGATAATCAGTCAACTAGATAGCCAAAGTAAGTTCTAGATGTTTAAACTAGTCCTCCAATAGGGCGGCTTCATATTAGGCTCTATAATTTTGCATAGAACATTTGAATTGACGAATATCTCAACTTTGGGACAACGCATACACCTTAAACTTGGAGAACTGTCTTCTTTAATAAAATAACTATTATCTTGCTTGGTTGGGTTCACAGATGTTATTTTCGGCACAGATAAGTGACAGCCAGAAATAGGTCTGCGTGCGCAGTCTAGTGGACTGGTACCTGTAGTGAATTTAAGGACTGACAGACTGAGCAGTAGGTTGTTTGGATAGTCACTATGGAAATCAACGCTAAACTGATGAGCCAAATGGGAGAGCTCCAAGCAGCTGGGAATAAAGACCCAGTTATCATTTTTTATCAATGACATTTTTACAAAATATTTTACTACGATTATCAGTTGAGTAAGGCGGGACGAAAGTTTGGTCACCAAGTTTTAACGTAAAAATCGTGTTGTTGTCACAAGCAACTGGCTCTGTATCCATTGGCAACTTGTCCGGCTTTGACGTCAATTAGCAGCAAAGCGCGCGAAATTGTAGGCGATGCGACAGGCGACCAACGGCTGTTGATATTGTTACCAACGGAAACGAGGTAAGTTGCCCGTGACAACAACACCATTTTTACGTTAAAACTTGGTGACCAAACTTTCGTCCCGCCTTACTCAACTGATAATCGTAGTATTATACTGTGTAACTTATTTTGATTTTTATATTGTAATTTGTCTACTACTAAGTCTGAGTAAAGTTACATGTATATTTTATCATCAGTATCTTTGCAAAATGAAATAGACTTATTCAGCCATACACTGTACTTTCTGGTTTTCCTATCTCTTCCCAATAGCCACACTACCTTCCTTTAAGTGTGAACGCAATCAAAACCATGGTGATTTCTTCAACCACATACTGTCCTTACTTGTGAGACACGCCGAAGATCTTGCTTTCATATTTTTCTCCGATCATTAATACTGTAGATTGAAACAAGATTAAATGTAAAGATACAACTGCTATGTTTCTTACCTTGATCGCGCTGGAAAAATACGTTATTCTGGATGTTTGTGTCCAGGTGAGGGAGACAGCTGTACGCAACACAACACTGAGAGGATTATTCAAAATGGCGGCAGTGCCGCATGACCGTGTATGACTGGACCCAACTTCGTCCCCAGGTTTTCTCGGTTGTGGTCTTAGAGAACAGATAATGCCCATTGATGGGCTCGTGCCAAGGACAAATATCCGTACACATTTTCGTGCCAAGTTCATTATCCTTCAAATATTTTTCGAACAGGCACAGCTTTGAAAATTGGGAAATGTCACTCGGTTATTCCCCAGATTTAGCTGGGGCTTATTCAGTCACATGACGCGTTTAGACCAATCGCGCGTGAGCGAAAACACTTGATAGATTATAACAGGTGATGATCATGTGAATCAGCAGTGACTCGGCAGCGGAAAGAAGGCTGATGATACTTTAACTTAATTATGGTTCCTCGTGACAAAATAAACTGCTGCTGTGAGCCTGAATTCTGTTTCCATGTTTGGAAACAATAACTATTGTTTTTGGCCTTTTATGAAACTAGGATGAGGTAAAAGCTTGATACCGCAGAATTTGCGAGCTCCTCAGCAGCCTTTCTCTTCGATCCCTCGAGGTTGCATTCAAAACAAAATTAATTAAATTTCTCCGCCACGTCTGCGCGTTTTTGGTGTGATTCTGGTGTGACTGGGAAAGAAGAGGATTAGAACCGGAGGGAAGGATTACTGGCTCTGCCAGATCACAGACTGCAAAAAGACAAATTCAAGTTAAGTGGGAGCACCATAATTAACAAAACAGAAGTACCAGGTACTGTCGCTGTAGACTGATTCTGTCACTGTAACTGATAATGAATCAAAACTTAAAACAAAAACAAAAAAGGCCGAGTCAGTCATTGTTTATTTGCTCGTTCAAAATTTATAACCGGAGGATATTTCTACATACCCCTCGCATTTATATAATTATTAAATTCGCCGGCAATAATGAGTAATGGTGTTACCCAAGCTTTCGGTTAAAGGAGATGATGATTTAATTTTTCTGAAATAAATCGAATGTCTAGGTTTCTTTTTAAATTGATTTTGGCAAGTAATCGCATCTCGTATTTCCCATGTAATTTTTATATGGAATGCTTTGATAGTATGCAAACACGTTAGTCTTGTCAACGTGTGTAAATGATCTTCCCGATTCCGCCGGACTTTACTCAGTTGATGGCTGATGGTGTGGAAGGGGGTGGAGAGACCGGACTGAGGAGAAACTCCCCGGATCACGAACCATGCAATCGAAGATTCTCATTTGAAAAATTATAGTGAAACGATTGCAGAGAGAAAAAAAAAAGATGGAAATCCATTTTAGAAATTCTAAGCTTATTAAGGGTCCCGTTTCAGGAGAGTCGTGTCCATTGGAAGTGCTTCAAAAATAATCAAATTTAACAGCTGCATGTATCAAGGGGGATTATAAATTCTAAGCAGGTTTCATGCCAAAATCCTGCGAAGAACAAGACGCTATTTCGCCAGAGGGAAAAAAAAGCCCCTTCCAGGCGTCCAGTTACTTGGGGCGCAGCGCGAAAAACGGCGAACTGAACGCCTGGAAGAGCTAAGAGGCTCGACGAAAAATGAACAAAACAAGAAGAAGAAGATATATGGGTTATTGACCAAGTGTGAGGTCAAGATTGCTGGATATTGGCCAAGTTCATTTCTTGCGTGTTTATGAACCGAGACGGAGTCCATAAACTCGCAAAAAAAAAAAAAAGAGCGAGGCCAATATCAAGCCATCTTGACGGAACAAGCTTAGTCAATAAAGGATTTATTACATGGCTTTCGGGGAAATTTTTCTTGCGGGACGCAGTGGGCAGTCCCGAGCGGGTAAGATAGCTCTCGGGTAGCCAATCACAGCGCAGGATTTGATTCATCTTGCCCGTTCACGGAGCTAGCCATATACTAATATTTTGTATAGCCGCCAGTGGACCTGGGGGGAGGGTACTCCTTTCTATGGCCTATGTAGGTATGTGCGACCCCAAAGGGTATCAGTTTTAGCAGGAGTCCAAATGGGCTCCGGGTTTTAGCCATTTTGATCTTTAATATTTTTTGCACTCTAGTCTTGAATTGGGCATATATTTTTTTTGAAGAAGAAGCTACTTTTTTCATCCTGTTTTTCATCATTATCGCTAACATCGAACCAAGAAACTAAGTATGAGGCAGGTCTGAAACAGGGTATTGATTTAGGGTCAGGTCATAAATAGGGTATTGAAAATCGAAGATTTTGGTCATAAATAGGGTAAGGTTTTTGAGAAGCGGGTCGCACACCCCCACCAAAGTTTTCTCGGAGTACTTACTCCCCCGCCCCCCGGGCAGTGGAAGAAATGGTTTTCACAAAGATGATCACACTAGACTTCGGGAATAAGTTTAAAGCTTCGGGAATTTCGACTTCCTTTACCAGGGTTGAGCAATGTTCTGAACGGCTTTCACGAATAAAAAGAACCAAGCCCTAAGTAGTATTTGTAACTCTTGTCGAGCTTTGTCGAAAAACAATGCAAGTATGATTGCAATGTTTTTATGCTTAGTTATCTTTCATCACTTTGAATTCCGACAACGCCTGTAGACTGTCATTTCTTGAGTACAGTTTATTTGGCTGTTCGCTACGGGAAGACGCAAGGGCGAACAGTTCAAACTGAAGATGGACAAGAAATTAGAATATAAATTTTGCCTAAATAAAGTGATCTAATCAATACATTCAGAGTGCCTAAAAAGTCGCGCCGTCGGTCAAAACAAGTAGGACATGGTGTTAAATTATGAAATAACAATCAGTGTCAAGACCTCGGAGCTTTGTTTGTTCCTGTACAAATACCTTCCAGAAATCTGACAGGTTTTTGTCAAGCACCAACCAATATTCAAAAGTTTTACGATCCAAAGTCAATATTTGGGCTGAGACATTCAATGTGAATAGGTTTAGTTAGCGTCCTGTGCGACCAAGCTCGAATAGCCAGGGTTTCGAGCGGGATTAGCACTTTTGGAGATCAAAGCAATTTACAACTGTCCAGTGACACACAAATGACGACAAGCAGAGAACATACCAACTGTTCAGATCGTAAATGCAAGCGATATCCTCTTGGCGTTATTTCGTTGCCACAGATCTCTTTCCATGCTGTGACGTTTGTATCCGCTAAGAACGAGTTTAAGCGTCATTTAGTAATGGTCATTAAAAAGACCAGCTGAAAGCTTGCGTTACATTGAAGGCGGGATTCTAGGCCTGCCCTAGAGACCCTCAACGTGGAATCTCGGTTCATATTGCGGGAGCACAGAATCACCGTCTTAAGAATAGACAGAGAAACTTCCGGTGGTGCACGCCTAACGCATTCAAGGGATTTGAGGTGATATCAAGACGCCACATTACACAAATACTGTGTTTATACTACAAGGACAACTACTGCCGGTCGCTGAAGTTGAATTGGATCGATCAGGGCAATTGGCGGAGTCAACGAACGCAACGAACTCAAAATGGTCGTTCGCAAGTCGGAAGGTTACACTCTGTTGTTCCTCGAGATTTTCATAATTATCCTGAACACTTTGGCTATAATAGTTATTCAACGCTTCAAAAAGAAATACAACCCAGACATTCTGATACTTACTCTAGCCGTTGCAGATCTCATAAAGGCGTTTATTCCTTTGAACATGTCTTTGGTGGCTTACCTTGGCGGTATAGCTATGACTGAAGGCTCCCCTAAGTGTATTATATTCGGCTGGACGGCTTTCACTGTAAACAGCTCGATCATGCTTGTTATGACGATAATGGCAATCGACAGATATGTGGCGATATGCTGGCCTTTTGAGTACAAGCATAACCTCACGAAGAAACGACTAATTTACGCTATCATTGCAGTGTTTGTATTCAGTGGGGTCCATTCCATCTTACCCTTAGTAGGAGTCGGCAGAATGAGGTCGTATTATAACGGAAGCTTTTGCCATTTTGACTTTGATTCCACGGTTCCTGCGTCTCTGGGTTACAGCGTTTTTGTTCTGGTTCTGGGGATATCTATGCTTGTGGTTGTGATATTTTGTTACACTCGCGCCATGTTAAGCATCAAAGGGCTTATTCGTCGCCAGCGTCGAATGTCCGCTTCTTCACGCGACGTTGATGGCGCTGATCGGAAAAGACAATCCATGAACCATATGTTTGCTCGTCTTATGATTGTTATGATGATTGCATTTTGTATTTCGTGGCTTCTCTTCCTGGTAAGTTAATTTACCGTTGTGGTTAAAACCTTCCTAAGTAATTCACTTGGTCAATATGTTTTTTCACTTAAACAACCTCAATATTTTGATAATTTTTTTCTTCGGCTGTCGCGTTATTTCTACAGTAAAATGCTGGTAGATATGTGAATTACGTAGTCCATGCGTCTGTCCTCGAAAAAGTAACTAACTAGTCCAATGATCCCTGTTTTCGTTCTATTCCTGCTGTTTCATTTTCAACAAGGTATCTTGTACTTAGTGATCATGAATAACTTGCTGACTTAGCCATTTTAGGATTATACCCGTCTCTATCCTTCGAAGTTTCTTCAGCGTTATTCGACAAACAGGAAAATGTGAATCATAGTTCTCTGTGCTTTGCAGTTTTGTATGCCTAAAATCCGAAAGTTTAAGCTATTGCAGATGCAGCCGCTTATTTAATACTACTGATTGTTTTGAATTAATTCCTGGATTAAGAAGTACATGAAGCTGTCTTCTGTTTCGCGCTCGCCGAATTTTTTTCCCGTACTCTCCGGGGGTCTGTTCGCAGGCTAGAAGCTGTAGCTTGCGGCGAACGACACCAGTCCTTTCATCGCATATCGCCTACCGGTCACCTTAAAAACTTTTAAATACGTGCAGTGGTCAGTTCTATTCATGCAAACGCATAAATTGTCTCTGTTGGTTTCCTAACTCATGAATTTATCTGTATTTTATCGTTTGAGGTAACTCTAAGCTATCTTTGAGGGGAAAGTTTTGAACCCTTTCTTTTCATGTTTTTCATGTTTTTGATGTACACGTACTTCAGTCTGAAAACTGTTTTCATGCGTGAATAGATGATCTGTGGCGCACAGCACGTTACAGCTGAACAGCTGAAAATGACGCTTTGCATATTGATATTTATTTCCTCGTCTGGACTGATCGTCAATTTATCTCGCTATCAAGACGATTAAAACAACCGATTATTTGACAGTTTAAAAATTATCGTAAATCTTTTGATGAATATTTTGTGTAAAACGTTCATTTCGTGGGAAACGACTAGGGTTTATTTGTCTCACGTTTGCCAAACAAACATTTATTGTCTTCCATTCTTAATCAAGCATTTCTTATTGGTTCGTACTGTATTGCCTTAATACATCCACTGGCTTTGATTGAACAAGTCGGTATTTTTAGAAATTGGCTAATCGATCCAGCACGAAAAAAATTGGACTTTGTTCAGAGGGTTGCGTGAAGCTTTCAACACACGATAGCGAACATCTGTGAAATGCTTTCGTTATTTTTAAACAAAACAATTAGGCTTCCGTGTTGTGCTAAGAGATGCACAGTTTCTTCCCCCCCCCCCCCGGTTCAAATTAATATCTTGCACGTTGAGAACAAAGATATGCAATTAATGGTTTTGTGGTGACGGACCACAAAGGAAGGGTGTGAAAGAAATATCGAGTCTCGGTTGTTCTAGTACAAGGTTTTTACTTTGGTCGTTACCTTGTTAAAACAATAAGCTGTTTAAGAGAACGAACTTTGCTCATGTATGAAAAGAAACGAGGCGACATTTGCATTGAATCTGGAACATCGAAAGACAAAAACTGACACTAGCTTGGAGACTAAAATTTGTTCTTGCATTAATTATCTTTGTTGAGTCTCTTCGCTATATATGTTGATGGAAAATTACCACCCCCAACCACTAACTGAAGTTACTAGCCTTAATTTCTATTAAATTGTTGTTTCCTTGCTTGATTCGATTCAAAAAGTGAAATCTAAAGGCAATCAGTGAACTACCCAACAAGATAAAATCTGCACTTTAACGGTCACGGTTTAACCAGCTCCATAATCTTGGTATAAACAGCCAAGGTATGAACAGAAACCGTCTTAGTCTTTCTGCAGGGCAACAGTTCTCTTTTTCTTCCACAGATCAGGATTTTGTTTCAGACTTATGCCCAGCTGGTAACAGGCAAGCAATATCAGCTTGCCCAGTTAAGCTCTGATCTAGACAATTCATGTTTGTTGTTACATAAAGCATGGCAAATAAGTGACATACTTTGGTTGACCTTATTTACCGCACTCAATTCAAAAATTAGGAAAAGGAAGATAAATAATTGCAAACCCGCTGATAAAAAAAGCAAAAATTGCAAAGATGAAAAGCCGGCCGAACAGGAAAATTTAAGTGGCAGTAATAAGCTCGCTGCGATCTAGCTCGCTGCGATCCGCATGGCATGTGGAATATACCAATCCTTTCGTTGTTTTGGTGAAATTTACATGAACCACAAAATAATCCACAATAAGTTATTTTTTTAAGGTCAAGTAAAATCACGTTAGCCCAAACAAACACAAGGTTACAATGGTGGAAAACATCTGATTGGCCTTAAGGGGTCTGTTACACTCTTCTGCGCGTGTGCGGCGATTTGTTGTTCTGACTAGCTGGTCCAATTTGCAAAGTTGTAAATTTTATCTCATCGATCATGTGGGAACTGCAAAAGTTGTAGTTATGGTATTCAAGAAACCATTTGCTATTGGTGGAGGGTTTTCAAGGCATATTTGGTATTTTTGTTGAGGATCATAGGGA
>Ga0126338_10001637_pt1 | contig 14713 bp, 8 predicted proteins | sample OrbCmetagenome_2_FD_92529 | JGI IMG/M metagenome (GOLD analysis project Ga0126338, IMG submission 92529) | Coral microbial communities from Petempiche,Puerto Morelos, Mexico - Orbicella C C metagenome | ecosystem: Host-associated > Invertebrates > Cnidaria > Coral | place: Petempiche,Puerto...
AATTTACTTGGTGGTTCAAGGAAAATGTTATTAATAATACAGTTAGATAATAATAAGATCATTATTTATTATTAATTAATTATTAATTTATGCATATATTTTGGCGACTAAAATTTTTCACTGGCGACCAAACCTGAACAGTCAGTGACCAAATGGCCACTAAGGAAAAAAGTTAACTTGGAGGGTTGCAGTTAGTAATAATAAGTACATGTAAAATGGAATACAATGTACATTCCTCTGTTTTGCTCTGATGCACTATAAAACATGAATTTATTTAACTGAAACATTTAACCAGTAGACAGTAGTGTCATAATTTAAAGTCAAGACGTCGTATTTTGTGCTCATTTAAGGCCAAAAATGGACAAAAACATAAAGCCTGGTTCACCTTTTTAGACAAGCACAAGGGTTAACACAAGCACAAGGCTGTTCACACTAGAGACATATGCATGTGCTGTGCGAGTTACATCACTGAAACAAGATGCCGATTGGTTGAATTCTTGCAGTTATGCTTCTGCTCATTTCATGCCAGCTCCCCACTGGTGAAATAATGTTTTTTCTTGTGTTTATGCTTATGCCTATTGCACTTCGGTGCACAGTTATGTTTTCTTGTGCTTATGCTTGCGCTTATTTCACCTCTGAGCATACTAACATTTTCTTGTGGTTACACTTGTACTTCTCTCCAAATGTCAACCAGGCTTAAGTATGCAACAACAACGAACTTTATAAAGATAGGATTGATCATCACAGTTACATATACACAACGCATTATAATTCTACTTGTAAAAACTTCCTTGGATAACTAATTAAAGTAAATAGATATTAAATAAGATAACAGATAAAGTTTCAAAATTTCCTAGCTGAGGGAAATTCTCCTTGACTAATTATTGTGGACACTAATTTTTCCATTTGATTAATCAATTAAAAATGTGAAAGTTACAATCACTTAACCTATATTTTACAATAAATATCTCAATATTAAAATGTGCACTGGGAACTCATGTGATGCATAGACCGCAACCCTTACAATTATTGATGTTGCTAACGAGAGCAGTGAGATCCTGTTTGGATATTCAAAATTGAAATGTTGTATAGAGAACTTCATAATATAAATGTCAAAAAAATCAAAAAAAATCTTATATGATTTTCATGAAACTGGTCAGTTTAGAAGTCACTCATTTTTATTAGTATATTCTGACTTGAAATGATTCAGTTTCATACATATACATACATACATCTTTTCTTGTTGGTATGTTTTTGTTATTGAGCATAATAACTTAGTATTTTGTCATAAGTAAGCTAGTACTTACATATTATGTGTTATTGTCACTAATCTTACAATATCTGATATTGGTGTTTAGATGGCCCAACATCACTGTCAAACTATTTAGACTGCAAGCAGAGAGGAGTGACTGGAGCAAAGCGAGGGGCTATCAAGTGGGCAATCAACAGAGACGTCACACTTGGAGAAGGTATAAAAAATTGTGTCACACTGTTGGAGCTAGTATCAGATTAAAGGGCAGCCAGCATGCTTATAGGCAAGACGCACCAACATAGTACAGTGCAATACTGAATGCAGTATTTAACACTGACAAGAAATATGTTCACACAACACTGTTCAGACTATTCTAAAGTTATCTAAACCCAGTTATAATTGCATGTGGTGTGTTTGGACTGGTGGTTTGATCTTTGGACTCTGTCAGATTGATCGGTGAGGGATCTGGATCTCTGTCAGAATGATAGGTACAGGATTGTTTTCAATTGTTGTCCTGTGTTCCTGGGTGTCACACTCTACTTTCACATCCACAGAAGGATTTGCAGGATTGGGCTCTTACTGATGTCTTTTTAGATGTGGGAAAGCCCCTTTATCTTTTTCATAGATCTTCTTCATCTTGATAACTAGAGCCTCTTTCTATCCAGCATTTAAAACAATTATTTTAGTTATCTAAGATTTTCTTTTCCTCTCAGTTTTGGTACCTGTAAATGCAAAGTACTCTTAGTTGGTGATTAAAAAAAAATGAAACAATACTTCTGTACATGTACAGTGCTTTTCATAGCCATACTTTACGGGCTGTATTAGGCCCTTGCATGGTATTGTGGTAAAATGTACAGCTGCCATCTTTTTTCCTATGGAGGATTGGGCTAGTGGATTTTGTCCTTCACTTGCCTGATAGGCAAGTAAGGTTTTGTGGGAAATTTTTTAAGGAAATACCGTTAAGAGATCTCGACTAAAGAATGTTTGGGAGGGTTAATGAGAATGACTTTCAGGTAGCACATCATATTTACTAGCTTGCCCTTTTGGGTTAGCTAGAAAATTTGTCTTTTTTTAATCATCCTGAATAGGAGAAGAACTTTCTCAACACTTGTCTGTTCTTTAATCATGATTTCATAACCTTCTATTTTTCAGTTGAAAACAAGTGTATTTTCAAGTACATACATGGCAACACCAGTTCTGTGAAAGCCATAAGCCCTACTCTTTACATCTACAACCCTTATGCTGAGGTAACGAAGTTGTTTTCTCGCATATGAGCAAGTTTGTCAGATGCAAATGAATTTCATTTACCTTGATTTCTATTTTCCACAGCTTGCGTCACCTCATGGGAGACCACGCCTTGGGTCACTGGTCCCCCAAGAGACTCTGTTGGAATTCTCCATTGCAGGTAAAATGAAGCTCATATCTACATGTATAAACACTGCCCAGGATTAGTACTTAAAATAAAGCTCACATTTTTCAACACTGTCCGGAATTAACCTTTAAACCTACCATAATAATTTATGGAGGAAGGAGCGGAGGAGACATTTAAAGTAAAATTTTAAAGTGCATCTTTCATACCTTGCCATGAACATGAAACTGGCCAGACTACACTGTAATACCAAACCATGCAACCTTACTGTTGATAACTGGAAACAGTGCATGCAATAAAGATAATACAGGGTGAGTACTTACAGCTGGTGTTCACAACAAAATCAGGAAAAAAAGAATGCTGAAATGGGAAATTTCTAATTAAGTGCTACACTAGAAAGAGGGTCAGTGTAGGCAGATGGTAACAAAGAAAGTTAACTTGGAAAAGTATGCAGTCATGTTACCTACCTGTACATTGTGCAGTGTAGACCTCTGGCCTTCTACAACCCAGGCTCTTGTGTAATTCACCTCCCCCCCCCCCCTGCACACCAGAACCCAAACTTTCATGCATATGTCCCAGATCTCTTACACACCACAGCCTCTGGATATCACAATCAAGGCTCTAACTACATAACTGCATGTTACTGTTCTCCTCTTATTTTTTTACTCTACTAGCAGAAAACTACCTCCATGACATTATAAGGTTATTTCTTGATAATTGTGTTCAATAGGCATACAGGCAAATGGTTTGAAGAAAAACATATTTGGCAAGCCTAGTCCTTATGTAAAGCTATCAATCATGCCCTCACGACGGCATCTGAGGTCATGGAAACAGCACCACGGGCAGATTGCCAAAACATCTTCACAAACCAATACCATCAATCCAAAATGGTCTAGTGAGGTAAGCTCGGTCATGTACAGCTCTCATGCTGTTGGTGGGAAGTGTGTTATCCTACCTTAAATATAGTCGGTAGTTCTTTGTCATACATGTACGTTTATCAGATGTGTATCTATGATAAAGAGCACAAAAGGTGCAAACTTCCAGAGGAGTTCGGGGCCATGCTTCCCAAGAAATGTTTTGGATTTCACCCCCTGTAAGTCCCCTTTCCTGGGTTTCTGGGTCATTCTAAAAAATCTGGTCCACCTCTGTGTATCTGTAGTATCTCGTACTAGTAATTGTCACCTCCCCCAAGAGAGTAATTAACTATGTTCCCAGCTATCCCTGAAAAATCTTTATTTGACTGTGTAACTTTCTTAAATGCTTTATGAACATTACCTTTGTAGGAGTTTGTGTTTCTGGGTGGTGCAGATGACATGTTGGAAGTTGAAGTGCGGAATAAGTTTTCTGGTACACGCCCAGCCTTTAGCCGTTTTTTGGGGAAACTTACTGTTCCTCTTGTGGATATCTTTGAATGCCAGAGAAACAGGTTTGTTTCTTGATGTAGTTACCATGTGGAAATAGAAATGTCTCTCTGTCTGTCTGTCTGTCTGTCTGTTACCACAGGTACATTGTACTATTACTTAAGTTGTGGCCAGTGTTTGGCATAGGAGAGAAATGAAAATAAGTTGTAACTACATGAAGCAGGGTGCAAAGAAAACCAAAGTCCACTTTCAAGTGGCAGTCAGAAATTTCTTTCTTTGCACACTGAGTAGCCGAGTGTGAATGAATTGCATCTGCCGTTGTTATAGTCCTTTGTTTAAGAAACAATGAATTGCCTTTAGTTAGATTTGTCAAAAATAGCAACTTACACAGTAAATGTAAACGTGTGAAAATTTTATGTCAAGTGTGTATGTTGTAGGTCAAAATGAAATTCAGGTTTTAATGATATTCCGTTGTCTTCTAACGCTAATTATTCATGGTCGTGTTAGAAAACAAAGGAAATTGAGAATCAAATTAAGTTGAAATAATTTTAACCTGAATTTCATTTTGACCTACAACATATACATGTATGTACCTGCTGTTTCACCTGCCATATCCATGTTGTTTGGCACATAACAGGCCGGAAGAGTTCACTAAAACACTTGGTAGAAGGACCCCCGCTGACAGAGTGCAGGGCACAATAACACTGACCATCACTATTATTGAACCATCCACAAGTCCAGGTGAGTTGAAATAATGAGCTACATTAGGGGAAAAACAGAAGGTCAAATTGTTTCTTCTGACTGAGTCACTGTAGAAAATATTCGCACAGAACAGAGTTAAAATGCTAGGACAGGTTTTATGTAGGGAACATTAATGGTGCAGTGTCATCGGTCTGTTTAACACCACTCATTGGATAAATAACTATACAGTGGATACACCTGCAAATCATTTGAGTCACTTGGCCCAGATACACACTTCCACAACGTACATGTGTACTCTTTAAACATTGTTATAGATGACGGAATTAAGATGTTGTTTTTGCCTTCTTTCCTCAGCTGCTGCTTCCGCTGAGCAGGAAAATGTTCCACCCGCTTCACCCTCAGGAGAGACATCTACTGGAAGCCCTCTGCAAAATAACCCAAGGTGTACCTTATCAAACTCATCCCTTATGTCATCAGCACCTAATATTTTACAACCTCTTACCTTGAACTCCAGCAATGGTCTGCTTGAAACCATTTTCCCTGTGGACACTCCTTCTCCTTTGTCCCCGCATGGGACAAGTGAACAGGGAACGTTTGGTGACGCAGCAAATTGCAGAAGGAGATTGCCTGTACAATCTAGACCATTCTCCGAGCTGTACTCAGAGGAGTTTGTCCCCTTAGATGATGTTGATATAACCAACCCAGAGCTTTCACAAACCTCTCAAGCAGCAAGCGATGAGAATACTCTCAGTGGAAATGAAAGCACAGAGGGGGGTATTTCAGGCGAGAGCAGGACTTCTAGTAGTTTAGCAAATTCATTAGAAGTCGAATCTCCTGATGGCACAGTTATTGATCAACGGCAGGACTCACAAAATGCACTCGATAATGCAGATGGGATTCCTTGCCATGAAGGCAGTGAAACCTCCACACCAACTCAAGGACCTGGAGATAACAACCCAGACTCGGACAACCAACCAATGGAAATCCCCGAAGAAATTAATGGTGTCAACAGTTCTGAAGCAGAAATGAGTTCAACAGACGTAGGGCAAAGGAATAGTACTGGAAGCATTGAGCTGACAGAGGACTCACCGCTAAGAATTTTAGAGGAGTGCGAGAGGGTGCGTGAGGAGACGATTGCCCTGTCAAGGGAAAACCTTCTTCAAGGTCCCACTGCCGAATCAGATGATGAACTTGAACAGATGGATATCACTGACGAGACTATTACTACAGAACGTGATAGTTCACATAATTCAGACTATTCCATGGACGATGCGTTGACTAGTGAAAACCTCACGCAGTCAACTTTGAATGGAAGCAGTTCTACAGAAACCCAGCCAATGGCTGAGCAAGAAACCGATTTGCTAGAAGCTGCAAGTAGTGGCCTCCTTGATGAGGAGGTCAATGATGCGATTTTGTCGTCTCTTGAAGAACATGAGGGGTCCAGAACTTCACCTGCTGCGGTAGAGTGCGTGCCAGGACCTTCAGTTGCCACGGCATTGATAGAACCAGAGACGGGAGAAATGGCGGCTGAAGGGAACCTTCAGCAACCAGCGGAAAATACCGAGCACAATCCTGCAGAGCAGCAGGAGATCGGTGTTAGGGAGGAACCAATGTCACTTCTTGAGTATGTAGATCAAATAATGGATGATGAGCCCGAAGAGCAGAGTGGGGACAATGCAATGATTATCGAGTCTGTTGGAGACAATACTCAAGAAAGTACATCATCGCCTGGTTCTAATTTGGGAACCTCTGAACCTTCTGGTGTGGATTCACCTAGTGTAGCAGTATCTTCTGTAACTCTTCCAATGGAGGCATCAGAACCTGTGTGCTTAGGTGCCACGTCAGTGCAGTCAACTTCAACTTCAGAAATGATAGTTGACACCCCACTGACAGTGCACAGTGGAGTGGGCGATGATGACAGGGCGATCCCACAGAGGCCCCCTCGAGGTAAACGTCTTTCTCGATCCACTAGTGATCCAAGAAGTGCCCACTCAAGGAGACTTGCTGAGAGAACAAGAAATGCGTCGCGAGGCTCTAACCAAGGAGAGAACTCCCCAAGGCTTACTCGTCCACCATTAATTCGACGAGTGACCGAACCCACCACCATGCCAACCAATGCTGTGGATCCCACAATTGTGCCTGTTAACACGGGTGTATCGTCACAAGCATCTAATACCACGGCTGTTGTTACTCCAGTAACTGAACCTGTGGCAGAAGCGGTAGTGTTGTCTCCGACAGAATCAGTTGTAATGGCAGTGCCGCTGTCTCCACCGCAACAGCGCAGCTCTTTATCGAGTGCACGTTCACCTGTTGTTGTAGCAGATGTTGTGGCTGAAGCTCCGGCATTAGTTACGCCATTACCATCACCTGATCTGGTTTCGGAGAGGACTAACTCCACATTTGATGAACTAACTGCCGTTGCTGCAGTTAGTCTGGAAGCGAGTGGAAGTGCTGCAGGTGAAGCTTCAACATCAAGAGATTCACCAGATGATTATGTGTTAATTGTGCCATCTGATGGTAGACAACCCTCGTCTGCTCCATCGACGTTAAGGAGAAAGGAAGCTGCTTCAGCTGTTGATTCACTGTTAACAAACGGAACACGAGCTTCCCACAGAAGAAACTCATCACAAGATAATTCTTCTGTTCTTTACGCTACGCCGCTATCAGGACTAGGCAGAGAGTTACCTGACCAGCAAAGTGCAAGCTTTCCTAGGCCAAGCAGCTCAGCAAGGGTCACTGCACTCTCAGGCGGCCGACGGCGCAGTAGTAGCAGTAGTAACAGTGGTTATACAGTTAGCAGGGCTGTGCCTGATGAATCTCAGTCTTTACCTCGGAGTTATGGACAAACTGCCTCTGCATCAAGTTCTCCTGCTGCTGCTACAAGTGCCACAGTAAACCCCGAACAAGTCAGGCATAATGCTCCTGAGAGAGTTAACAACACTTCCCCCGGTGCCGCCTCTCTGCCGGGACCTAGTAGCCAGTCTGGTAGTGATCTAAGTCAGTCACGCGAAGCAATACAAACCATGCTTAGGTCCTACTACATTAAGTCAACACAGGTGCCAGGCGGACAACCACCTGTAATACAGCTGCCAAGAGCATCCACCTCCTCGGCGCAGGAACCTGAGGCAGCTAGAAGACCATCTCAGCCAAATAATCGCAATGGGAATCGGAGAAGCTCTGGTCGGAGACAGCAAGGCAATCCAGTTCATGTGTCCATTCAGGACCAGCAGCAGAGCAGAGAGCAGCGGGCTCGGCCAGAACAGCAAGCCACGGAGGAAGAACCTCTACCACCTAGTAAGCAATTTGGAGGCTGTTTTAGAATCGCGTGAAGACTGCGTCGTAGTCTTTTGCCAAACATTAGTGTCTTAAGTTTCATATTGAGAAAAATGCCTAAAATCATTTTGCAAAAAGAAAAAGACTTTCAGAACAAGGCGGTTCGTTGAACGTGCTCGGTTCTAATTGCCCCGCTCCCTAGTACACTGTAGTCTGCATGCAAAAGTACTTTAAGTAGGCAATTTCCGAGTTACATTGTGCCTCTGTTTCAAAACGAGTCCCGATGAAAAACTTTTCATATGAAAATGAGTTTGATTTGCATGAAAATGAACCTGCAGGCGGAATTCATTTTCATATGAATGGTTTCGCACGGAGACTCGTTTTGACACAGAGGCAAAAGGCAACTCGGGAATAGGCCCTTTGCAGGATCCGGTCACATGGTACTGAATTAACTACGCTGGGACGCAAGTTACACAGTGGGACTTCCAAAACAAAGGAACTCGTACCAGTCCAGCCCGACTTTCCTTTGTTTTGGAAGTCCCACTGTGTAACTTGCGTCCCAGCCTAATTAATTCCGTACCATGTGACCGGATCCTGCAAAGGGCCTGTTAGCACCTACGGTTCGTTTACCAGATGAAATCTGAAGGTTGTCTTAACGGGGTGTATACAGAGTAAGTTAACAAATGAATCATGCTTTAGCGTGCATCTTCGAGTTACGATGCACGCGGGAAGTTTGGAAGGCATGAAAGAAGCGTAAGAGGTGCTCGATGCGCAATGGAAAATCGAATAGATATACGAAGACTACCACTCGCGCGAGAAAAAAAATTCTCTGGCGAAGCGAAGTTAACGTTGCTAATAGCGCCAACGTGTATTATTAGTAGCGCGAATGTATATTCTTGCATATCGGTCACGCTTATGAACAAACAAAGCGATACATACTCGCGTGGTTCGTCACTTCATTAAGCTTTTGTTGTAGCCTGTATCTTGTTTGGCGAGCACTGATAGAGTTTTATTTCTTTAGATTGGGAGCGGGGCGTGGATTCTCATGGAAGAGTTTACTACATTGATCATGTCAATAGGACGACTACTTGGAACAGACCTCGGACAAGTAAGACTTTCTTTTACCGCTGTGTTCTCACTGTTGGTTTGGCACTCTTTGTGTCAATGGTCAAGCCACGAAAGTTGGTAGCAAAATGTACCAAAGCCGGCAATAATGCCTTGATTTTGTAAAATAGTATTTCACAAATAGCTGGAAGACATTAGAAGGTGAAGACGATTAACTATGTTGAAAGCGAATCTGGAAGATTGACTTTACCTTCGACTTGCTTTGAAATGTAGTAAAATTAAGTTTTTTCTCAATTTTGAGTAATTGTTTTTCGGCCGTGATTTTGTTATGAACAACACAACTTGCATTGCACGACCAGAGTTAATATATGCCATCAGACAATTGTGACCCTTCCGTTGAGTGAGAATGCTAATGATACGAAATTTTCTTACCTAAAATGTTTGTTGAATAATAGTGTTTGAACCTTGCGTATAAGTATTGTCAAGTTTACTTTGGCGAACGGTTCGCGAAAAGTGCTATTTAGCCGTTCGATGTCGGCTGGCCGTGAGCAAAATTGGCCGCTATTTCAGAGCGGCCAAATAACTTTATGACGTCACTGGTTGAATTACATGTCTCGCTGAGAATGATTGAACATGGGACAAGAGACTAGTGGGAGTCTCATCTTAGGCACACTTCAGAGCTGTAGGTAGTCAATAACAGGTAGTCTCACTTATGATTTACGGGAAGAATTGATGCTTTAGCCTTTATCTAAGTTGGATTTTTCCAGTATATTTTACGCAAGCGATCGAGTGTGGTGTACAATGTACATAGTTCTTTATCTCATCCAGACATGTTATGACCTGCTAGTGAATGTGGTTAAGTAGACATAAATCCTCGGTGAACCGGCTTTGAAAATATTTATCCCGGGATTTGCTGCTCGAATTAAGGACACTGTTAACTTGCTTTGATCTGTAGACTTCAACAGGGAAGGTTTTAACTTTTGGTTTTTGTACGTTTTCATGGGTGAGTCCCCGATAGCTTCACTCAAAAATTTCGATTAAACATTGAAGGAAACTGTTTAGTGATTCAGAGGTTTTAGTTTAAGATATTTTTTTTCAAATTCACGCGCAACCAGATGCTACTTGCATTTGTTGTTTTATTATTTCATCTCCTCGGGCGTTTCTCCGGCAAGATTGCGTAACAAGTGTCACTCTTGTTTTTTGGTCAGGTGATATCAGCTAGACACTGTTACTCGCCCCTGCAGTAACAATTAATCAGAAACATTCTATTCTCTGAAAGGGATTTTCTAACTCAGCTCCTCAGCCATTTTCCTTTTTCAGACCACGAGTGAAAGTGTGACAGCGTTTGGGGTGAGAGGTCACATACGTGAAATAAAACCCTTGTATTTACCCCAAAGTAAGCTACTACGGTATCGAATCTCGTGATGTTCTTGTGAATTGCCGACTTTGATACTTATAAATACAGATTGCAGGTCGAAGTGTTAATGATTGTTAAAAGAATCTGAAGCAGCCATCCGTCAATTATTCACAGCCGATGGCATCGGCTTTGGATAATTGACGGATAAAAGTGTGAAAGTAAAAAGTGGAAATTCCTGTTGTTACGTTCACATGTGAATTAAAAGACCAAAAAACAAACCCGCAAATACTTCGTCTGCTGACCCTCAAGCAGAGCACAATTTTTGAAAGATTCTCTTGGTCTTTTACAACAACTTCCACTTATTAAATCGTACTTCCTGCATGCGGTATGACGTCTGATTCCCTTTACCTCCTGAAAAGTTTAGCCTAAATTTTTCAAATTTGTGGTTTGTAATCTGTGTTAATTTTCTCCATCGTTAACTATATTTGTTCCTTAAGGCGTTGTTACTATTTCTTTAGTGTTTTTCCAGGTAAACCACTGTTTTCAGGTTTTCTTCAATTTAAAGGTTATTTTATACATGACCAAACTACCGTGACAAGGCTCTTGTAAGTTCCTTCAGTTATAATCATGCATAACGTGAGAATCCAAGCTTAAGGTTCACTAAATCGATTGATGAATAAAACAATGATTTCAAAACATGTCCATCAAAAATAAGTCACTTGAAATTGTACTAATAAGGACTTTACAGTGCTCGAACAATGTTTTACTCCAGAAGGTCAACAAAACACTTTTCAAAAGCATTTTAAAAACAAAATTCGCCATAAGTGTATTGGGCGAATAAAAAAACACGGACATATCATTTCAGGAGCAGTTTAAAGGGTGTGATGAAAGGTAGCTGAATTCAAGAGTTAAATTATTTAAATACACGATTTTTTCTTTCTTCAGATGCCCCTGAAAGTGAATCAAACATGAATGAGATTAACACCCATTGGCAAAGCCTTGATAGAAGGTAAGTTTCACGTGAAAATCCCTGATTTTCCTCAGCTGCGGTTATTCTCGAAAGATAAATTAAAGCTACCACTCCGGATGACAAAACGCTCCGTTTCATTTTTTCTCGCGTGTTTTTATTTCAAGATATCAAAGCTTCCGCCGGACGCTCCGTGGTCGAAGCAGCCGCCATTCACGCGTACCTCTACCCATGGTCGACAACCGGGAGAATCAGACAGCTGGCGAATCAAGTGCCAGTGGCAGCGCAGAAACTGGGGCTGCTTCGCTGAGACCTTCTCATCCACCAGGAGCGTCAGCTTCCTCCTCGCCAGTGGCTTCTACCCCCTCGACACCGTCTGCGTCCTCCTCACCATCTACCTCTAATGAACCGTCTAGTTCGTCCACACTGTCTACTTTTCACCCACCGCCTCCTCCCTCCACACCGTCCATCTCATCCGAACCCTCCTCGTCCTCTGCCCCGTCCACTTCTTCAGCATCTTCGTCAAGGAATGCCAATTATTTGCAGTCTCCTGCGGTGAAATTTCTCACCAGACATGACTTAATAGACTTTCTCAAGAGTAAAGGGGTATGAATTTGTTTTATTTTGAGTAAACGCTCCTTGTGAGTTTATATGCATGTGTTTTTATGTCAGAGAACAACCCGGAAACATAACTGAAAATGTGTTTCTGTGACTCCTTAAAAACAGTTGTGTGGGGTTCATAAAGACGAAGACTCCAATGAAGTTACGTCTCGGTTTTGCATCTTAAAAAGTTTAGCCTAAATTTTTCAAGTTCGTCGTTTGTAATCCGTGTTAATCTTCTCCATCTCTAACCATCCTTGTTCCTTTATGGTTTATTGTTATCTCTTTGTTGTTTTTCCATTTGGTAAGTCACTATTTTCAGGTTTCTTTCAGTTTAAATGTAATTTTGTACGTGGCCAATACAACTCAAAATACCACGGTGACTGAGTTCCTTTAAGCAAGTGGTACTACCGTCTATAACACTGGTCTAATCTTCATTCCTGTTCACTAGGTGGCTGGTCATTACTATTTCCAAAGCCAGATGTTAAAACTCATAGTTTCTAAGATCAGAAGCGAACCCAATCAGTTTGAGAGGTAAACGGGCTTCTTTTGATTTCCTATTCACTTCCTCTGTGTAACACGGCAATAAGAAGCGCACAACCTCAAGCTCAAAAACATTACCAGATCATACGAAACACAAAAATAAAGCTATGATTTTGTAGAACAGTATTTGACAAACAGCAGGAACCCTATAAGAAGCGAGAATGACAATCAATGGCAAGGATTGAAATGGATTGCAATAGGAACAAACTTGAAAACAGAGACAGAAATCATAGGTGGATAGCAGGAAACCCAACAAAATGATATGATTTTCTAGAGCAATATTCGACAAAATAAGAAGACCCATTAAGGGTGTGAGGATGATTGACGATGGCAAAATGCACTAACTTGACGCGAGGCTTTTCGAGTTATTTCAAGTTCCAGGTACTTCGATTGTAAGCACGCATGCCGTTACCAGTGGATAACAACTGCCTTTTCTCCAAGGTATCGCCATCAAGTAGAGCTTGTTAGGTTTCTAAATCAGTTCGCCGATCCTCAGATGGACATGCCGGCTGGCTGGGATAAGAAAGTTGATCAATCCGGACGGGTAAGTCTCTGATCTGGTCTGATCTGATCTGATCTCTCTGTCGGTGATTAGAACGGTTTTGCTATGAATACAGACAGAGAAAAGGTATGTCCAGACCTGCAGAGTGTCCACTACGCAAAAACCCAAAAGGCCAAAACATACATGTAATTAGAAGGCTCGCCCAAAAACTGATCAGTTTGTCAACATTTCCAACTAGAAACTCAGCGCCACTTGGACTACAGTTCAACCCCTATTAAACGGCCACCCTCGGGGAAATGTATAGTGGCCGATTAAAGGGAGCTGGCCGCTTAATAGAGGTAGAAACAATAGATGAACCCTCATCGGGACTTTGATTACCGGCCGCGTAATAGGAGTGGCCGTTTAATTGGGGTTTAGTACAAAAAAAGCATCCTACACTCTGTTGCAAATCCGAGAACTCCTTTCTAGAACCCTTTAGGTTTGGTGGTTTTGTTCGTCCATTAAAATAATGGTTTATGTTTTTGATGTTTTCTTCTTTGTTGTAGCTGTACTTCATTGATCACAATTCGCGAACAACGACCTTCATTGATCCACGCCTTCCCGTGGAGGAGACTCTTCCAAGACGAAACCGCTCGCAAACGGAGGTACATTTCTTTAATCGATTTGTGTGTCCTGTCGCGTTACGTGACTTGAATGCACGCAACACGACAGGTATATAAACAGTTCCATTATAGCCTCGCTCTTGGATAACTGTTAGCTTCGAGGAAAAGATATTGTCCTGGGACAAAATCTGAGCGTATTTGTTTAGTCAAATGGGGGCTGTTGTGTTTATTATCCTTCAAATATTTTTCACCACGCGCGGGATCCTCCAAAATTAGGGAATATCATTCGGCCAGCCAGTTTTGGCTAGGGCATATTGAGTCATGTGACCTATTTAGACTAATCGCGTGCGAGCGAAAATATTTGATGGACTATAAGTAATACTATAGCACAGTGTCGTTGAAAAGTTGTCTGTCATCTGGTTACAGCCTCGAGGCGGACGTGTTCCTCCGCCTAGGCCTCCACCACCAAGGACGCCGTCTCGGTCAAACAGTTTGAACAATTCCACGCCAATGAGTAAGTAAATGCTTTGCCGAGTGACACTTAAAATGATCACAGGTACTTGGTCACCTACTAAAGTATAAATATGTGAGCAAATGAACTGCCTACATGCACACATTCATTGCAACTTGAAAGTGTAATTCATTCTTTCCCAAAGGACCTAACCCCCACCCCCCCTTCCCCTCCCCTCCACCTCCCTGCACGTCTAGGTTGTACTTTCTGTTCTTTCCTCGCTTACAACCGTCACCATACCGAAATAACTCCCTGATAACCGTTCTTCCGACCCCTTTCGGCATAAAAAGAGTATCAAATGTGTTCAGAATAGGGAAAAAAACAACTTACGTTGTACGTGGAAAAAGGTCAACATTTTCAAAATGTTAACCTTCGTATTCACAAAATTAACTTTGCATTTTGGCTTAAAGTGTGAGGATATTACGATGGTTAGCGATACACAAATATGTTTCGTTTCTTCCAAGGGACTCATCAGAGACCTTTCAGCTAACTCGTCAAACATCACGTTTGAAGTCCCGCTAGCATCAAAATGATGGTGGCAATCTGGCCTTATATCACATAAGGATTCCCAATTGCGTAATATGCCATTCAACTTGAAACAAGTGTGAC
>Ga0126338_10001639_pt1 | contig 14697 bp, 13 predicted proteins | sample OrbCmetagenome_2_FD_92529 | JGI IMG/M metagenome (GOLD analysis project Ga0126338, IMG submission 92529) | Coral microbial communities from Petempiche,Puerto Morelos, Mexico - Orbicella C C metagenome | ecosystem: Host-associated > Invertebrates > Cnidaria > Coral | place: Petempiche,Puerto...
ATTCTTTAATAAAATGGACAAACTCAACGTGAAAGAATTGAAGAATATCGCAAGAGAGAGAGGTATCAGGGGGTATTCTCGATTACGTAAAGCGGAGTTGATTGAGGCATTGGGTCAAGAGGATTTGATAAATTTAAATATTGAAGCTGAACCTTTGAATGAACCTTCGAAACCCTTTACTTCAAATAACATATTGGATGAACCTATACCTAAGATTGATATCCCTGTATTGGTACCATCAAAACCTCAAAATATCACTAAAGTATCACAACTAAAGAATATTACCGCAAAAGCTTCAAAGCAAGTAAACAGTGAGATAAACAAGTTTGCAGACTGGATAATATCTCATGTACCAGAACCTTTTATTAAAAAGAATGTTGACAAAAGAGTCAACGATTTGAAAGATGAAGTGAGCCGTATATTTGAAGAAATTAATGGAAAGTTTGGACCTAAAGAGAGAAAGACAGCTTTAAGGGGTTATTTCAAAACTTATAGAGTTGAAGGAGTGGATGGTATGGATGAAAAAACATTCATTAACAGTGTTAGGCAGAGTGTTATGAATCTTGTAAAGAGTTTGAAGCCTATCAAAGTGAAGTTAGTTCTCGCCGTAAATTTTTACAAAGAGAATCCTGATACAGGTAACACTGACTTTACTTCATCATACTTTCATTCAAAGTTATTTGTAATAACGGAGGCGACAGATCTCTCTGTCATATATAATATGATGACGAGTGAAATCTTTGAATCTCTTGAGGAATTTAAAAGATTGAAATCTGGTTGGATATTCAACTCAGTCGAAGACCTTTACATCAACATTAACCCATACAATCCTTTGTCAGCTTCTTCATATATTCCCTTACCTTGTACGCTGCCTGGAAAGAAGGCAATCATTAACGTTAAGAATATGGATGATAATGAATGTTTCAAGTGGGCAGTAACTTCTGCAGTGTTTCCTAGAGAAAAAAATGCTGGGAGATTGAATAAACGGATGAGAGAAGATTCAGAAAAGTTTGACTGGGCAGGTATTGAGTTTCCTGCATCATATAAAAAAGATATAGACAAGTTTGAGAAACAGAACGATTATGCAATCAACGTCATTGGTTATGAAGAGGGATTTTTTTACCCTTTGAGAGTTAGCAAGCGAAGTAATAAAATGGTGATTAACCTTTTATTTATCTCAAACAAGGAGACAAATCACTACTGCTGGATAAAAAACATGTCTAGATTGATGACATCCAAGGTGAGTAACCACAATGGAACAAGACATTTCTGCTACAGATGTTTGAACTCATTTCACTCAGAGAAATCACTGAAAGAGCATAAAGAGTACTGTGATAATAACGAGGGTGTTAAGCCGGAGATGCCAATGGTTAAAGATGACAAAGGGGAATTCTTAGAACCAAAATTTATCACATTTAATAATTTTCACAAAAAACAGAGAGTACCTTTTGTTGTGTACGCAGATTTTGAATGTTTCACAGAGAAGATTGACACTTGCCAACCCATTGATAACAAAAGCTTCACAAATCAATACCAAAAACATGTTCCCTCAGGTTTCCGCTATCTAATCAAGTGCTTTGATAATAACATTTTCTCTCCAAAATTTGTAAAGTACACAAAAAAAGCGGCCGATGAAGACATTCCTCAGTTGTTCATAGAGTCTTTAGAGAAAGATATCAAAGATATCTACAAAAGGTTTAAATTCCCGAAGAAGATGGTGATGACAAAAAAGGATAAGATAGACTTTGTAGAGGCAACTAGATGTCACATCTGTGAGGAAGAAATATTAGAAGATGCTGATGATAAAAACTATAAAAAGGTTCGCGATCATTGCCATCTCACCGGAAAGTACCGAGGTGCGGCTCATAATAAATGCAACTTAAATTATAGACTACCAAAGTTCTTCCCTATCATCTTTCACAATCTGAGTGGGTATGACTCTCATCTTTTTATAAAGAACCTTGGAGTTACTGAGGGAAAGATAGACTGCATGCCCAACAATGAAGAGAAGTACATCTCATTCACTAAAGAGGTAATTGTTGATAAATTCATTAATCAAAAGGGAGAAGAGAAAGAGGTCAAGCGAGACTTAAGATTCATTGATTCTTTTAAATTCATGGCGACTAGCCTTGACAAATTAGTAAAGAATCTACCGAAAGAATCTTTTAAAAATCTTTCAGAATTCTATAAAGGTGAACAATTTGATCTTCTCATGAGAAAAGGTGTCTTTCCATATGATTGGTTCGACTCTTTTGACAAACTCTCTCAGGATCACCTTCCCCCTATAGAGTCATTCTACTCAACACTTAATGGGAGTGGAATCTCAAAAGAAGATTACCAGCATGCACAGAAAGTGTGGAAAACATTCAATATGAAGACAATGAGAGATTACCATGATCTATATCTTGAGACCGATGTTCTCCTTCTCACCGATGTCTTTGAAAACTTCAGAGATGTTTGCCTTGAAAACTATGGCCTGGACCCAGCGTTCTATTACACAGCACCCGGACTTGCTTGGGATGCATGTTTGAAAATAACAAAGGTCAGACTAGAGTTATTAAGCGACTATGACATGTTAATGATGGTAGAGAAAGGAATTCGAGGTGGTGTCTCCATGATCTCTACGAGATACGGTAAAGCAAACAACCCTTACATGGAAGATTACGATTCTGAACAACCAACTAAGTTCATCACTTATCTCGACGCGAACAATCTTTACGGTCGGGCAATGTCTAAACCTCTACCGACTGACTCTTTCAGATTCATGACTAAAGAGGAGTTGAAGAATTGGTGGACGCTACCATGCATACTCGTGCTCGACAAAGAGTATCCGAAGGAACTTCACGACCTGCATAACGACTATCCATTGGCACCTGAGAGAGTAACCGTTAATAATGTTGAGAAACTGATCCCTAATCTCAACGATAAAACAAAGTATGTTATTCATCATGAAACTCTTAAACAATATCTATCTCTAGGATTAAAGATCACCAAGATTCACAGAGGGATCACATTCAAAGAGTCGGCGTGGCTGAAGCCTTATATTGATCTTAACACCAATCTCAGGGCTAAGGCAACTAATGATTTTGAAAAAGATTTTTTCAAGTTGATGAATAACTCCGTATTCGGTAAGACTATGGAGAACATTAGAAACAGAGTTGACGTAAGATTAGTCACTACAGAATCTCAAGCAAAGAAGCTGATATGTAAACCAAACTACCAACATCACACAATCTTCTCTGAGAATCTTGTCGCTGTTCATATGAAGAAGACAAGGATATACTTAAACAAACCTGTCTACCTCGGTATGTCTATACTCGATTTGAGTAAGACTTTGATGTATGATTTTCACTATAATTACATAAAACCAAAGTATGGAGAGAATGCAAAATTACTCTTCACAGACACGGACAGCCTCGCTTATGAGATAGTGACAGATGATTTTTACAGGGATATAAGTGGTGATGTGAAAGAGAAGTTTGATACCAGTAATTACCCGAAGAATCACCCTAGTGGAATAGAAACAGGCGTTAACAAGAAGGTTATCGGAATGTTTAAAGACGAAGCTGGTGGAAAACAGATCGTTGAGTTTGTAGGTTTGAGAGCAAAACTCTACTCCTACAGATTAGATGAAGAGGATGAAGTGAAAAAGTGTAAAGGAGTGAAGGAGTGTGTTGTAAAGAAGACTATAAGTTTTGATGATTATAAGAACTGTCTGTTCAATAACAAACCTTCAATGAGAAAGATGAATGTGATCAGAAGTCGTTTACACAATATCTACACAGAGACAGTTAATAAAGTTGCTTTATCACCATTCGATGATAAAAGAATAATCCGAGAAGATGGTATTCACACTTTCGCTCACGGACATTATAAAACGCTTTTAGGAGGTAGCTCAGTATCTTCTGGTACAAACTGAAGCTCTTCTCTTACAAACGATCTCTTCGGTCCATCTTCAAGATGATATAACACAGGTTGATTAGGAGAGATGACACTTCGAGAGAGATTATAAACCTCAATGCTCCAGAAAGGATCGGTCGCTCTTCTTTTATCTCCTCCCTCTTCTTCACCAGGAGATAAAAGATACCGGACTTGCACCCCAGGAGGTAATCTCTTCTCTTTCAAACCAACAGGTCTTTTGTAATCAATAGGTTTTATGTCAACTTCTTTCAAAGAGATGGCTTTATCAGGTTCTTTACCTGTTATTCTAATAACACCAGAATTCAAAGCTTTCATAACCGCTGGCAACCTCTTTACCCAAACTCTTGATCTAGCATCACTCACCATCTCTTGTGCGTATTGATGTGAAAATAATCTCTCACCCAAAGTTCTATTAGCTCTCTCAACGAAAGCCTGCGCTCGATGATTTCCCGCTTCACTTCGTTGAATCTTTACATTATGTCTCTCCAAAAGCTGAGTCACAGAACCCATGAACTCTTTTCCAGGATCGATAATCAATGTCTTTGGAAACTTCAGCTTTCGAGAGTAGATCTTCTCTAATGCTTTTGCTACCTCTTGACTCTCTTTCGATGTCAAAGCCTCTGCATCTTTATATCTCGTTGCAACATCGATGACAACTAATGCATAACGATACGTCTTTCTTCCCACCTTGTCATGTGGAAGAAACAACAAATCAGCTTGATGAATTTCATTCGGTTTATCTACAACCCAATGTGGTCTTGGTATATACTTTGGTGGAGGTAAATATATCTGCCAAAGAGCTTGCTTTTCTAACCAATTTTTTGCTTCAGCTTCACTAACATTGGCTGCGTTTGCAAGTTTTGATATCGCTGAAAATCCTTTCCAATATCCTCCAGCGCTGTAATATATTTTTGTTAAATTTCTCATTTAAAAATAATCTTGTTTATTTTAAAATGTCATATTCTATATCCGAAAAGATAAATCCCAACAGAGTTCCACGTGAACCCTTTGGTTTGAAAGCAGAAGCCTCTTTGAATAGGGTAACACTGAATCCATCATCTGCAAGTCCTGGTGAAACTCTCTACGTTAATATTCCGAAACTATCGGAGAATGTAGTAATTTTACCAGGGAGTGTCTATCTAATATTCAAACTTGACATTGATGGACATCCGAACAATTACTTTGTGAATAATCTCAGTAGAAATCTTGTTAATAGACTCAAGGTCAGTTTTGGTGGAGAGACACTACAAGATACTCGTAGATATGATCTCTTTCAAACATACCAAGACCTATTTCTTCCCGCTGAAGATCGTGTGGATGGATTAAGACGAGGTATCTCTGATGTGAATATGAGAAAACTTCGAGCAAATGCAAAAGATAAGAACACAAGTGATTCTGTAGAAGTAGCTCTCGCTGCTATCCACGAGAAAAATTATTGCATTCAACTTGATCATCCCATTCTAAATGATCATGGAGCTTTATACCCAAGAGCGTTAACTCATGATCTAAAGTTTGAGATCACTCTTCCAGATATCTCTGATGTTGTAATTCATCCAGATATCAATGGAAGTTATACAAAAGAGGAAGAGAAAAAGAAACCGACTTATAAAATTACAAACCTTGAGTTGGAGTATCAATGTATTAGAAGTGAGTACTTGGCAAGACAAGCGGCAGAAAGTTATCAAGTGGGAAAAGTATTCTTTTACGAAAATGTAATGCATATAAAAGAGTTTAACATATCAAAACCTAATGATGAGTTGATCAACCTTCATATCAATATCCCGAGGAGATCAATGACTGGAATACTGTTACTATTCACACCCAAGCACAAGCTTGGTGAACGAAAGTCAGAGAAGTTTATCAACCCAGACATTACATCAGTCAACATCAACATCGATGGAATGCCAAATAGGTTATACTCAAAGGGTATGATTGAATCTGATTTCTGGGAAGCAGCAAAGAGACGTTTTGGTAAACCTACTGATGCGTTAAAAGAGAAGAATTTCTATGAGAATAAGTTCTGCCTTTGGATAGACTTGAGAACTTTTCACGATAACACTATCCATGGGAGTGGTTTTCACTTGAATAACACCCGAGATGGAGTAAAATTAGAGATTAAAAGAAAGACTGGTGGAAGTGGTGACATTGTCTGCAATATGTTTGCAGTAGCTGATGCTGTGATGCAGATCATGAATTCCAACTTAAATGAAATAAAGTACTAATGCGAGAGTCATGCCCCTCATGCTCACTTTGATGTAAAAAGAAGAGAGCCTCTTTCAATAAAATATCTTATAAACAGTCTTATAAGATATTAATAAAGAATGGATAACTTACGAGATAAAGTTCCTTTCAACTGTATTATTACCGGTCCCACAAACTGTGGAAAGACAAAGTATCTAATAGAGCAGCTACGTGGTCCTTTCAAAAAGGTTTTTGAATACATTGTATTAATCTGCCCCACCTATGCACATAATAAGACTTATCACGGATTCGCTCGTGGTGATAAAAGATTCTTTGTCTCATCACCCGATGCAAGTAACACCGATGAGATCAATGAATTATTGAAAGATGTATCAGAACTATTCTCTGATACTAATACCTTAGTCATTCTTGACGATTGTGCAGTCTCCAAAGATTTGAAGCAGCGCTCTAATAAATTCATTGACCTCGCTTTCTCTGGCCGTCATGAGGGTCTGAGCATTTGGGTATTGACACAGCAGTTAACATCCATTGCTAAACCTTTCAGAGAGAACGTTGCTTGCGTAGTAGCTTTTCACAATCCGTCTCAGGCCTGTACAAAAACACTGTTTGAAGATTATGGTGGAGATTTAGATGTTGAAACTCGAAAAGAATTTGTTAAACTATTGAAAACGAAGAAGTACTCGAGACTATGTCTATGCCTTAGATTTCCTTTTGATTATTATCTTGAGATTCCAACTTAAAAAAAATATATTGTGTGTAATAAAGATGGCAAACGTTGAAGATTATATTAAAGAAGATAACTCAAAAGAGGTCCTGAAAGAGAAAGAAGCAGATGATGAAGTTGAAGAGAAGAGAGAATCACTATCAATATTAGCAGCGATGGGTACTTCCAAAGATTTTACAGGTGTTGAGATGAGTATTGGTGATGTTAAAAAGCTCTCTTCAAAAGCTGTAGAGAAATATTTCAATAGATACAAGGTGGTATTGGGTAAGCAGGTAACGGGTGGTTTAGTAGACTCAGCAATCTCAGCAGCATCTAATATCATTTCTTATTTTATTCCTATAGATGATGTAGAGGAGCTTATCATAGACTTGAAGAATGATGATTTAGTTAAACGTGAACTATCAAACTTTGCAGGTCTCTTGACAGTGAAAGGTGGAAGATTTGTAGCACTTGCTAGTGGTCTCTTCAAGGTTGCTAAGCATATTAAATTAACATCTTCAGTGGAGAAAGGTGACACCATACACGAGATTACAACAACAGACTTAGATCATACTCAAGACTCTTGATAAACTCTTGATAACACTCTTGATAAGACTCTATAAGACTCTTGAAAATCTGTTGAAAATCTCTTAAGCAACTCTTGATAAGACTCTTATCAAGAGTCTATAACACTCTTGAGAAACTCTTGATAAGACTCTATAGGACTCTTAAGCAACTCTTAATAAGTGACATATTAAGAGTTTGAGATTCTGGCTAGCATTTAATGTGAAGTCTCATACTGATGTTTTCTCCACCCAAATTCAAAAGCTTTCCATCTTGATCTGTAATCCTCACATTGATGTAGGATATATACTTTTTATCTATCTTTACATATATGATATTTTTAGGAGTCTCTATCATCTCGAACTTTGAAGAAACATTCGGTGAGAAAGAGTAGATCACGGGTTGTATGGCACCATTAACAAAACTCCCTTCAACAACATCTACGTGAATCATGATGGATTTGACGTTCAAAATTTTCACTGGTTCTAAGGAAAAGCTATTCACCGTGTATATCTTGGGTCCAAACCCTAATAAATCTCTGAAAGTATTGGGTCTCCTGAAATCTATTGTGTAACCATCTTTTAGGGTCATTATGACTTTACACCTGTTTTTATCATGGTGAAACTTGATATGAGGCTTGTCATTGACAGAGTCGTAATGATTATTCGCTTTCATCTTTTTAAATATGGCAGAACTGAGAGAATCGATATTGTAAGCTCCTGTATCAACGTTGACAACAAAGTAAGTAGAACCTTTGTCTGGACTGTAAAAAAGTTTATTGTTTTTACCATATTCAATATTTGGAAAGCCATAGAGAGTCTCCAAGCTGACCAATCCGATAGCGTACTCTACATCATCGTCCAGCACTAAAGGTTTGTCAAAGTTTACGGTAAAGTTGGATTCATTGCTGGATAATATTAATTGCATTCCATGTTTCGGTATGACACCATTCATTGTATTTATTTTTTTATAATCACTTTTTAGATTATTTTTTTAAAATCTATATAAGATATCAAGAGTCTTATAGAGTCTTATCAAGAGATTTATAAAGAGTTCATAACAAAAAATTATTCAATTTAAAGATTCTTGCAAGACATAAAAAAACATGTCTGAAGAAGAATCTACCGTTGCTGTTGAACAGATCACAAGAGAACCTCTCTCTGAAAAGAAACCAGTGAAGGCGAAAGACCCTAAAAAAGTCGCTGCAGGGAAAAGACTTGCCGAGCATAATAAAAGAGCAAATGAAGCACTCAAAGAGAAGATGGCTCGTGATGGTGAGAAAGCTGCCACTGAGACTGAATCGCTAGAAGAGAAAGAATCTACTTCAGGTGAATCAAAATCTTGGATTCCACAACAAATGTCTTTCACAACTGTTTTATCTGTTGTTGGGTTAGGGTTAACTGCATTTGATATGTACATGAGGTATAAAAGGCAGCAAACGCCTGAGAGTGAATTATCAGAAAGAGCCCCACTTGACATGTTGAATACGAATGGTAATAAAAAGCCTTCTCCAAATAGAGAAGAAGAATGTACAAGTAGAGTTGAACTACACTCGCAAAATAATTCACCAAAAAACTCAATGATAGGAATGTTGTAAAAATAATTTAAAAAGATTTTCTCTTGTTATTTAAAAATGTCTGATAACAAACTTGTCAAAACTGCCACCGATGCAGCTGTTTTAGTTGGTATATCTGCAGGAGTGGGCTATGTTGCAAAGAAAGCTCTGAGAGAATCATTCATATCTGACCCTTCATCAAGTATTATGAATTATGGTAAATGGGTCGCTGTCTTATCTGGAAGTATGTACTTGAAAGATTACCTCGAGAAGGAGAAGATTTTACCATCTTAGATTCGAGAGGTCAACCTCATTGAATTTTTTTAAATCTCTGATTTAAAAATAATCTCATGTAATCAATAAATATGGCAAGCATTGCGTTGATGATTGGTGGAGCAGTTTTGAATGCGACTGCTTTTATTGGTGGATCTTATCTTGCAAAGTATTTAGGTGGTAGTCAAACAGAAGCAGAGAGAGAGAGACATGATAAAGCCCTTGAAAAATATCAAAAAGACTATGCAGCGTACCAACAGAAGAGGCAGACGCTATTAGATTGGTATAATCAGCAGCAGTCGAAGGAGATAAAGGCTTCTCATAACTTTACAGACACTGATGAAGCTTTCAAGCTTTACTCGCAGACACATCCAGATTACTCTCTAAAAGAGCCAAAATGGGGTGATTATTACAGACCTAACGATGATCAGAAAATGGGTGAGATGGCTTATGTCAGTGGTGGAATGTTAGCATTAGGATATGCAGCAAGTAAATTATTTTAAGTTTTAAAAGATTCTCCAATCAATATATTAAAGAATCATGGAAGATATTCCTGATAGAGAGAATCCTTTTGATGATAACCGTGGTGATGATGGTGATGATGAAGGTCAAGAATTATACCCCATGTCTTCTACAACAACACGTGGTAGAGGAGGTTCTTATCACAGAGGAGGTGCTTCACATACGGAAGAGACATCTTTCATCGACAATATTGACGAAAATACTCCACTAATACAGAGAGAGCGTGAAAGAGATGAAGCTTGGGAAAGAATTCGAACAAAGTTCCCAAAAGTTAATCCTAAAAAATCCAATTTCACAGCATCAATTGACGATGGTCAAGTAGTTGTAACACTGAAAAGAAGTAATGCTATTACTTACCCTCTATTCGAGTCAGATGGTCAACTTAATCATGCATTACCGCCGGCCATAACCAAAAGTTTAGGACCTTCTGCTGAAGAGATCAAAAAATCAAATGATGCTGAGATAGCAAGGCGAAAAGAAAAAGTCAAAGATCTTGAGTCTGCACGAAAAGAGGCAAGTTTAAGATGGAGAGAGAACATTGATCGCAACATCTCTTCACAGAGAGAACAGACAGATGAGTTAGAGAGAGAGAACATTGATCGCAACATCTCTTCAGAGAGAGAACAGATAGATGAGTTAGAAAGAGAGAATGAAGCGATAGAAGAACGTATGTCACTCAGAGACAGAGTCAAAGCTATATTCAAAAAGTACGGTTTAACAGCGTTCTCAGTTCTGACTGCTGTAGGAGCGGTCATCGGTGTGATTGTTTCAAATTTGAAGAACGGTCTGTCTAAATTGGGGAAAGGTATTGGTGATGGTTTCAAATCGATAGGAAAGAAGTTGGGAGCGATACTCCCGGGAATGGTCGGCGCAATCGCAAGCTTCCTTTTCAGAACGGCTGGTGAAGTCGTAGGGTTTCTCGCAAAGAATTCTTGGTTGTTGATTGTTGCTGCTGTAATGTATTTCGTAGAACAAGTTAAAAATAATAAGAAGCTTAAAAAATAATAATAAGAGTAAGAAAATGGAACGATATATAGAGATATATCCACAGTTACCCAGTGATGTTAATCCAAGTGATAATAATATTGTTGGTGACACTTTCAGATTAAAACAGGCCACTGAATGGTTATCTCAACTAGAGAAAGATCTTCAAGAGCGAGAGAAGATATACAAAAAATACAATAGGACAAGAGGCGTCCTCTTCAATGTATCAGCTGGCTCTGGAACTCTATCAGTAGCTTTTAGTGGTGGTGGATTAGGTACAGGACTCACCGGTGTTGGGATTCCTGTAGCAGTGGGTTTAGGCATTGTAGGTGGTGTCTGCGCTTTGACAAGTTTGATAACTGCCAGTCTTTCAAAAGTGATCTCCAAGAAGGTTAGCAAGCATGAAAAGATCGTATCAGTATGTCAAGCAAAGATAAACACGATAAAACATATTGTCTCAAAGTCTCTCGTTGACAATAAAATAAGTCATGAAGAGTTTTTTCTAGTAAAGACTGAATTCGAAAATTATCATGAGATGAAGAGATCAATCAGAGAAAAATACAGAAAACAGCAAAAGCCTCCGCAAGAAGTAGACCTCAAAAAAATAGAGGAAGAGATTCGTGCAGAGATGTTAAAAAAATTAACCCTCCCAGAAACCTCAAAATAAACTGCACCTTCAGCTGTGTTTTAATTCGAGATGAAGAATCTGTGAATTATCCACCACCATATAATCCTGACTTTAATTAAAGTGAAGTTTTCTTATCAAAAAAAAAAACATGATAAGAAAACTCTGATTTAAAAATAATCTCTCACATTCAATAAAATGAGTAAGCTTTGGAAGAGATTTCTCGATCGATATCCTAATGCTGACCAGTCTAAATTTGAACATGGTGTGTATAGCTATAATAATGAACCTTATGTAACATTTCATGGAAGAGATGGCTTAGATTCTAGCGTCTTTCACAAAGGTGAATTTGCAAGCAGCATCTACTTCTCTGATGAGATGAAAAAAGCTTTAGGGCTTCCCGTTGATTTTCCATTAGAGTTGACATTGAATCCCAATCCTTCGTTACCAGCCCCCGCTATCGATTTCAGTGAGAAATACCCTCTCGATAGAATAGTTTTGAAAGAAGAACTCAATCGATTAAAGATCTATGTTACCCCCACGGATCTATTCTCAGCGCCGATTCGTAACATCTTTACCAATACTGTTATTAAACACGACACTTCACAAGAATCGCATGAATGGCTAAACTCACCGAACATGAGATATTGGACTCAGCAGCTTAATTTTGCTGTCTGGTGTGCAACTACAGGTTGTGGTGTTAGCTTGCGCCTCTTGTCTGATAGTGATGAATCAGATAATAGATTAAAGCTAACACCGCAAGTGAGATCTATTCTCTGGTTTCATGTTTACTTTACAATCAGACGAATCTTGTTTCAGATGGGTGGAATACAGGGTAGTATCGCTTTGCCTGGCGACCCTCCATTTGATGAGAAAGACAATAGATACGATATTCCTTCTTATAAGAGAATCTGTAAAGAGTTTAATGTACCATCCGAAACCGATTTTCGATTTAATCACGGTGCAAATAGCGGGCTTGGGTCTGTTTATATTTGGGTAACAGGATTAGGCCCGTCAAAGACTGACTACTCTTACCCAGGATTTAATAAATTCAGCGATGAAGGTGGTAAAGCATTGAAAGGTAATCTCGTGCAGTATATAGCCAATACAGAATCTACAGATCAGTATGAGTACTTTCTCACACGTGTATCCAACGGATTGACAAGCGCTGGTCAAGCGAGACTCAATCAATCTATAGAAGCTCTTGTTTACTGCACGTTGGGCGCACAAGTAAATGTTCGGAGTAGTATTCTCGGAAATACAGGAAGTGCAGAAGAGGTTCGTAGAGAGTTTCTCGTATTATTAGAAGATGCCATCGGTCTACCTGACATATCGAATAGTGTAAGTCGATTCCAACTCGCCGTGCAAGAAGCAAAAGTAAAGTTGGATTTAGCAATCTCACCCGGTACATGGTTGCTACCTTCAAGAATGGTAATCAACACAGAGAGCACAATGGGCTATAATAATGATCTGAAAAGAGTCAAACCAACCATGAAACTAGGTGTTAATTCAGATGTTAATATTTTAACAAAGGCTGTTGGAATAAAACATAACTTAGGAAAGAGTAAAGTAAATCTTCCACACACTTCGGTTGTGGAAAAGAAGGTTTCAGTACCTGTGGTAAAGAATGAGCCGGCTAAGCCTGCTGTCGCAAGCGATGCTGACACAACAAAACATGAGATTAATCTTGTAGTGTTGACGATTGTCGCTGGCGGATTAGCTTGGTATATGTTTCGATGAATAATCTCATGTGTTGTCTGCTGACGCATGAGGTGATAATTTCACGTGGTCACTAATTAACATACAATCACTGTTCACGTGTAAAACAAAAGATTGCGTGCCTGAGTTCCCTAACAACCGCTGTGTTTACCACAAGATATCAAAATTGTTAGGGAAGTTAAGAATGCATTGACGTCAAAGAGTCATAAAAGATAAAGCTCTTACAAATTAGCTTCAGAAGTGATCATGAGCAATATGGAGTATGAACAAACCGAGGATATGCAATTCGACAACACCGATTTGATCTCAAGGCATTCTGCGAAGCACGTTCCACCACAAAAACCTCTGGAAACAGTATCTGAGATTCTACAAAACATCATAAACAAAGATTCAATCCCAAAAGAAGATCTGAGAAAGAACTGGATCGCAAAGAAATCTGAGCGAGAGAAGCTCATCAAACAGTGGAATAAATCAAAAGAATCACTAGCCTACTGGGTTTCGAAAACTTCTCTTCTCGAATACCAACTAAACAGAAACAGTGAAGAGCTTGAATATATGCGAGGTCGAATGATTGCAGATTGTCTGGGTGAAGATTAAGACCCCACAAGAAAAAACTTTATCAGTTGGAGTTTCATAACGTGGCACGCGTTATGAATGTGTTCTTCTTCTGATTTTCATGTTGCTCATTATCACTTCTCCTTCTCCAAATGGAGTCGTAAACGTCCGCTTATATTTTTATAAGATAGACGTTCTGATGAGGCTTGATATTAGCCGAAACGACTACGTTTGGTATCTTTTAATTTTATATGCTAGTGTGTTCGTTACACTTCCCACAGTGAGACTTTTGTTTTTTATGTTCACATATCTGTCTTCCTCCACAATCTACACAAAAAGCTTTCTGCCTTTTATGGATACATATTCCTTTCCCATTGCAGTCTTTACAATAATATTTCAAACGTTCATGTTCACATAAACTATTTCCTCCACAAATCTTACACCGACACTTTCGTTTTCCATGTTCGCATATCCTTGTTCCTACACACTCTTTACAATAATATTTTACTTTACCATGTAAGCATAAACCCCGACCACCACAATCTTCACAATAATATTTTACTTTACCATGTTGGCATTTACTAAGTGATTTATTTATAGTAGTGATAGTAGTAGCACTCTTCAAATTCTCTACATTTTTCTCATTGATGACGCCTATCGCTTCAATCAACTCCGCTTTACGTAATCGAGAATACCCCCTGATACCTCTCTCTCTTGCGATATTCTTCAATTCTTTCACGTTGAGTTTGTCCATTTTATTAAAGAATATCAAATCTTTAAACCACTTTTGTGAGAATATTCAACATTCATAACATAAACCATGTTATGAATATAATAGATTACAGTAAGACTTTTTTGAAGATATGTTTTTTTTAATCAAGGTAGCCTTTAGGTTGGTGATGTCTTGTTTGTGATAAATATAGTATAATAAGTTTGATGAGGTATCTGCAAAGGTCTATGAAGTTATTATGACTCTGATAATGACAAACGAGGTGTGAAAAAGCACCTCATACTTAATTAAACCTAAAATATCACAAAATCAAAATAAAATGGTCAAAAAAATCAGGAATGAGC
>Ga0126338_10001640_pt1 | contig 14693 bp, 13 predicted proteins | sample OrbCmetagenome_2_FD_92529 | JGI IMG/M metagenome (GOLD analysis project Ga0126338, IMG submission 92529) | Coral microbial communities from Petempiche,Puerto Morelos, Mexico - Orbicella C C metagenome | ecosystem: Host-associated > Invertebrates > Cnidaria > Coral | place: Petempiche,Puerto...
CTGAAACAGATTATGACGCCTTCCCTGGCCGCAAGACGAAGAACCCTAGTGAGAGTATGTAAGGAATGCTAGGAAAATTTCCTACCATTTCTCTGCGGTACTTACAGTAGAAGCCCCGTGCGTTCCGTCATGCGATTGTTACAATGTAGCAAGTCAGTGGTAATAATCAAATATATATATAAAGAAACACTGTAAACAGCATAACATGAAAGCTTTCCTCAGCATGTTTTGTTCGAATGGACACTTTCTAGGGTTTATAGTAAGAAAATGACGACAAACTAAGAAAGAAACAAAATACAAACCTTAGCAGTCTCAATACAAGTTTTATCAATCAATAAATAGGCCAAATAAAGTAGCTTTGTCTTGACTTTTACAAATTACAGATCAACTATGAGTGCTTTATTTCCTTTCGTCCATGAGAACGGCGAACGCTGATGGATTCCTTTTTCGATTAAAATGGCAATGGCTGAATGGGAAGAGCAGATCTGCATAAAATTCAAACCAAGGACAACAGAGAAAGGATACATCTTGTTCATATACGGAAAAGGGTGAATATTCATTAGCGCGACAGATCGGAAGTGTTGGGATAACACTTGAAATTAAGCCACAACACTTAACCCAATTAATCTGAAAGGCGCTGATTTCAAACTTTTGCAACTTTTAAAAATAGCATTGAGGCTGTTCAAGTCAAACTTTGTGATTTATACTAAAATTCATTTGGGAACATTTTGGTGTCTTAGTTGTTTGGTCACGTGACTTGAACAAAAATTGAAAATGTATCTAATGATGCTGTTACTTACCACTTCATATCAGATGTTATTCGTACGTCGGTTACCAAGGAAACAAGCAAACGCTCAGCCTTGGCAATGACTGCTGGTTAAGAGGAACGATTCTTCATGAAATAGGTATACACGTTATATTCTATTCTTACTCGTTGCTTCTTTTGTCTCAGTGACAAGTCTTTGATCACCTTAGTGTACACAAAATGGTAATTTATCGCCTGTTTATCACAGCTGTATGTACAACTCGAGATTGCTCATTTTATGCGCAGATCGTACTCGACGACATAGCTCTCGAAGCTGTGAGATGCAATGTGGAGGGACTGGATGGGGTTAAACGGAGGGCTTTTTGTCAAACGTCTAACTTTCAGCTGAGAAATAGCACGATTTTAACAGATGGTTCAGATCTGATAAACAATGAACAAGAAGGGAGGGGTACTTATTTCAATTTTTGTGGCATGTAGTAGTGTATGGTATGTCATGTTATTGTCAAATGGCTATTATGGGAAGGTTAGGGGGTAAATGCAGACTAATTTGCTCCCTGAGCATCCCATAATAGCCATCTGAATCGACAGAATTCAAAATGGCCGCCATATCGCCGGAAAGGTCCATTTGACCTAAATGTTCACTTATACACTTTTCCAAGGCTTTGCCCTTTCTTCGCACCTGGTTACCTGTTACCTATCTTTTTAAGCCAGATTGGCACACAAGGTCTTAATCCTTTGCTATGGTTTGCTAGTTTTAAATCTAGTCATCTTATTAAAGCGTCTTTTGTTCTCTACTTTTAAGGAAACGCTCTTGGTGTCTTTCACGAACAAGCACGACCCAATACATCAACATTGAGAGGCAAAACATCCAAGCGGGTAAGAGACGCTCGTGACCTACGCCTAACTCACATTTTGATATCACCATGGTTGATTTAGCCACGAGGTCTTACTTTGCTTACCTTTCGTTGAATTGATCTCACACACTCACTCGTTGCCCGTCATGCTCACTGGCACACAGGGCAGCACCAAAGGACCTCCACAGCTGTCCGTCTCAGGCCAGCTTTCGGATCATGTGGAGCTCCAGCTGTGGCCCAAACCCCTCATCTCTCTCTCTCTGTGGGTTCAAATTGTTAAGCTTGTTATAATAATTAAGAAACGTGATGAGTACGTTTTTCCCAGAGGTGAAGTAACTAGATTTAAATTTGATCGTGCTGAAATTCGTGCCCAAGTTATTTGGCAAGTTATTTAATGTCAGTATTTCCACCCCAAAAATTAATTAGTCTGTACGCAGTTTGAAATCGGTATGAATTTTCTTTTGTTGGGGATAACTGACCGACCATGCAAAGTGCAGTCTCCATTTCTGTGACGTTTCATGCTTTGTTTTCCTAGGAAAGGCTTCAAACTTTGACAAGATGACACCTGCTCAGTAACAGTCTTGGATGCCATTTGGAACCCCGTATGATTACTTCTCTATCATGCATTTCTATCCTTACGCATTCACAAAAAACAAAGAGCCAACTATCACGCCTAAGAACAAGAAGGTGAGCATTACTCTCCAAATAAAGTCTTTGACCGTGATCTGAATCCTCACGATCACATTTTACAGATTTTTGAACTTGAACGATCGGGATAAATCTCAATTAAGATGGAGTGTCCGGGCGCTAAAAGCACGCAAGCTCCCCTCCCTCCCTCCTGAGAAAATTGCGAAATATTGCTGCCCTGAAACGCCATTCTATTGTTCTAAGACGACCGCAATTTCTGTAGGAAACATTCCGATAAATTGACCGTCATTTTTCTGCTTGTTTTCCATATACCTGAAGAAACAAGAACGGAATAATGGGCAAACTCGTGACTTGTTTTACAGGAGAACACGCCTCTCCAGGGAAACTAAGTTTCACGCCAGGGCATTTAAAAAAAAAAAAAGACCAGCTGGGATTTCCTAAAAAAACATCAGGCCGACAGGGAGGGCAAAATACCCGTCATGTCGGGTTTCACCAGCTCTGTTGCAGAGGAGTGCTCTAAACCTTCTTTTTATCTGACAGAGTCATTAGCTGTTCAGACAAGTGGACATGGTAATGTAATTCCCTTGCATAAATGCCAAAAAACTTTCAGAGGATGGTTTATTTGAGTACGTATACATGTGTTACAGGTCTCCCTTCGTTACATTGGACAAAGAGATTTCATTAGCTACCTTGATCTACAGCAAGTGAACTTGATGTACAATTGTCCTGGGAGTGAGTCAATTACTGACAGCTGATAAATTATGTACAGCTAAATGTTTTTTGCCTACCTGTTTTTTTGTTTGTTTGTTTGTTTGCTTTTTCATAAAAGACAGTAGCATCTGACGTATTTGCTTGGTACCACACCAGATCCATGTTTTCTTGGCATCTTCTCTGGCGTATTAGATTACTTAAAAGATTTTTCTTATGCATAGTTTGTCAATGCAATTGCAATCATTTCACATTTTACCACTTTATTTTTGAATTTGTTCTAAGTTATGTTTTCAATGGCCTTAAGAACAAACGAATGAGTGGACATATGAAAGGGAGGGATGGAAGACCTGGAATGAATAAAAGCAGAGAGGAGTAAAGTTAAATACCATTCTTTTTTCTCTTGTCCATCTCATTTTAAATTTTTAGATGTGGTTGGCTACTTTTACAACATTTGTGAAAATAAAAGCCGACCAATCACGTGCTACGGTGGACGAAAAATCAAAATAACATACGCCAACTATGGCAGAAGGTATTCATCCAAATGTGGATTTAGCTTCAGTACCAGCTGCGTAAGCTCTACGTCTCTTGACAAGGTGAGCATTTTAACCAGTCCTCTTAAAAAGAAAAAGGACTAAGCAGTGCTCTCTCTAGTAGGTTCTCTTGTAACGGATAAGTAATTATCAGTTAGCTCGGACGATCACACCAGAAGCGCGCTCTGTATGTTGGCAATGCAGTATAGTAGGAGTGGAAACATTAAAAGCTCATGGAGATGTCACAAAATAATGTTCTTTGACTAGAACGTGAAGTCAACCTCTACCTTAAGGATAGAACTCTCTCAGCAAGAAGGGCGGATTTCTCTGAGTGTTTGCTAAATTCTATACGTACATACGTGGGCAGGTTTGGTGTTTGGGGAACCTACAGCTAATCAAGTATCGTTTAAATTGGATTTAAATACGACAGCAGTCTGTTTTGTTCTTATTCCTCCCTCCCCTCCCGTTCCTTCTTTCCTCTTTCTTCCTCTTTCTTTCTTCCCTCCCTCGCTAATTCCTTCCTTCCTTGGCCTCCACCTCCATCCCTCCCACCCTACCACACTCCCTTCATTCATCCGTCCCCTAATTTCTACGTTCTTTCGCTCCTCTCCTTCCTTCCTTTCTTCCTTCCTCCCTACTTTCCTCACTTTTCTTGACTTCTCCCGTTCCTGTAGCTCTCCTCCTCTCCTTCCTTTCGCAATAAGATAAGGTTTGTTTGTTCGCTTGGCAAGAAAACTGAAGGCCATGTTTCTCTTGTTATGCTGTTGACGTCACGTATATCACTAAACCGGCTGGATGTATATTTACGGGTAACATTTCTCTTGACAGGTCAGCAAGACATGTAACGGTCGCTCACCCTGCCTGCTTGAAGCCATCCAACAACGAATTCGGTGACCCATGTCGTTTCACCCGCAAGTAGCTTGCCGTCCGATACGAGTGTCACCCTCAAAAGATGTGAAAACGGACATTATTTCAGTAGGCTTGTGGGTTAATAAACTGTTAGTGGGTGACTAAGTGATGTGTTTGGCTTCCGTTTTTAATCGGAATACTATTTACGCTAGCCTGCGAGCAGGCCCTAGTGTTTGAGTTTCGCACCCAACCACTACTATCTGACTTTTCGCTTTGGCACCCGAGCGAGTTTACGAACGACGCACGTTACGGAGCGAACGACGTGGGAAAACTTTGAAACTCGCGTGTCTCTCTCGCTCCTTCGCCGCTCGCGTCCTCAGCCAAAACACGACAAATTGCTCCCAGGCTACATTTACGTCCGCAACAAAGTCCTTACTCCGTCAAAAATGGAATGAAATCATACTTAGTGTAGATCACTAATTGCACTCTCGTTTGTACGATTACTTATACTACTAACATCATCTCCTTTTAATGATGTCACAACGGGGCTTAGTTTAATTCTGACTTCACCGTTTCCTGTTCGTTCTACGATCTGAGAGAAGTTACTGCTCTTCATTTATTCTATTCTTTGTTACTATCTCATGAAGAATGTTTATTATATGGCTGGCTCACTGAGCTTGCAAGACGAACCAACTCCTCCGCTGCGATCTTGTCCGCTCGGGATTGCGTGTGGTGTCACGCAAGAAAAAATCAGTCCTCCGACGAAGCTTATCCCGTTTAATAAATACTTTATTGACCAAGCTTGTTCTGTCACGATGGCTGGATATTGGCCTCAATACATGTTTTTGTGTGTTTATGGACCTCGACTCCATCTCCCTCCATAAACACGCATAAAAAGAACTTATCTTATCTATCTACATCCAGCCATCTTGACCTTAATCTCGAATAGTAGCCCATATATACCTAGAAAAGTCATTTTACAGGAAAAATTAATTGATCGATGAAACCAAAGACGTTTGTTGGCCGCATTAACGAAGCGGTGGGCGTGTTCAAAGGGTTTCAGAAAGGATTGATTGAGCTCCAATTGGGGCCAAAAGGAGCCGGGGGGGGGTGTGGGGGGTGGGAGGGAGGGGGGGGGGGGGGTCCTTTCTACTTTGAAGCACTATAAATCTCCCTCGGGCTACAGCAAAAGCAAAATAAACTAATAGTGATGTATTCGGCCTGTGTATCGTTGTGTTGACGTCGGTAAAGCGGCATTACTACACATGGTTCGGGCTAGACACTATTTCATTTTTAACTCGTAGCACTCCTCAAAAGCTTCAAATTGTTATTTTTGGTATTCAGAAAAGATATTCGATTTCAATGCCAAACCCAGGCCTTTTCGCAACTTCAACAGTGAGTTCTGCGTGAACTTATCTCCTCACCATACTGCTGACAATTACTCTAAAAACCGTGTTAAAAAGGGTTGCTATTTGTTTAGCTCTAAACATGAGCGAAATACTCGAAGCGCTTAAAGCCTTTGAGGAAGGTCAACATGAATATTCTCATTATGCTGTAGCGGCTTTATACCAAGCCATATACAGTGGACCCTCCGGTACGCGACCACCCAGAATGTTAAGCCTAGGTGGTCGCTTACGTGGGGTGGTCGCTTACGAGCGCTTAGACCATATCGGGCTAAGATTTTGCCTCATTGGCATATGGTAACTGCAGAGACTCAACCCATGTTTTTAGTGTTTTATTCATGTGAAAAGTCAATTTCAAGAGAAAAATCCGTTACTTCCCATTGAGAAATTTCCGTCTCTTGTACTTCCCAGGTGGTCCGTTCTTTAAAGGACCCGGAAAGCCGTAGCAAAATCTCAAACCTTGTGATTACAGCGCTGTGTTGTTGACATATTCTTAATATGACCACAAGTTCTCTTCATAGACTACGTTTCACGCGTATAAACGTCTCTGTTCTTGGATACAGATTAACTAAAAATGGCTTTACAGGCCCCACAAGTTTCCGGGGCTTTCGAGAAACAGTCGCTTGCGAATGCAATGTTCCAATACCTTATTATCCAATTTACGCCATATAATCTGTCAAGTGGTCGCTAATGGGAGCTTAAAAACCAAGGAAAATTTCAAACTTTTAGCTCTTAATGTAGTCGCGGTCGTTTAGGAGAGGTGGTCGCTTACAAGAAGTTCCAAATATAGTGATATGACTTGAAACTTTTCGTATTTTTGAAAACTGTTAGCTGAGGAGAGGTGGGCGGAACCGAAGGTTCGACTGTATTCCAAGTAATAATCCTCTCTTTCTTCCCACTCCTGTAAGTCTCCCACGCTCTCATAGGAAAACTTATTCTGAAGACAGCATAGTTTATGAACCCCATCTTATTATACCGCTGAGCTGCAAGAACCGTCCAGAGAAGACAAATCCTACGCTGTGATTCGCTGATATTCCACTTTTTTGCGTATTTATGTACCTCTACTCCGTCTCCGTCCATGTATATGTAACAACTGAAAAAAAGGATCTTGGGAAGATCCAGCCATCTTCACTCCAACATACCTCGCTACGGCAGAGTCTATGTCATTGTCTCTCGCCACACGACTTCCAAGCCTTGTCTTACAAAATTTGAATTCTAGATGTGAAATCCAATCGACCGAACCTTTTGCGGACGCCTAAATCTTCTCCAATAGGAGCTGCTTCTGTGCGTCTTTTAACAACGCTCCGGCACATAGCCTACAAGACTGTAGATGTACCTTTTAAGCTTACATGCACTGCGTGTAGTTTTCGTTGTCTTGCGGCTACTTTGCAATAAACAGTACCAAGTCATCAAATTGCTTGTTTTATTGGATTTATTTCATCTACTTAGATTTTCTTATACAACTATATCATGATCCAAAAATTTGGCTATGGTACAGTTTTAAGACCAAAAACAGGGAGCTGTACACTGTCAAGTCTAACTCAATTTTCCTTTCCGTTATTTTCCCGTAGAGTTGACAAGGGACAACCCACGTTTTAACTCAAAATTTAAATATTAAATGCATATGAGCACAAAATACTCCTGTGTGGCAACTTTACACGATAAAGTTTGATCCACTGTAGTCAGTTCTAAGAAACCTTACTTACGCAGAAGAAAAAATATGGTAAACAAGTATTTTTAAAACCTATTAGGGCCGGGCCAAACGTCGAACTTCACACGAGAAGAACTAAACTGAGCGAATTAAGCTCATGATAAGTTCGACGCTTGACTCAACCGAATACGTCCTACTGAATTTAGATGGACCAACAGAATGTGTTGGTCGATCTAAATTCGAATTAAGTTCGACGTTTCACCTGGGCCTTACTTTAACAGGGTTTTACACATGTCTATCCGACAAGAAATTTGGTTCATTCCAAAACTGTAATTCGCTTTAAATTAAATTTTCAACATTGATGTACCAAACATTGTCCTCTTACATGTATGTATTGCAATTTCGTATTTTCATTTAAGTGCACGGCAATATAGAAAAAGAAACTTCTTAATATTATTATTTCACCAAATAAAACTTTGCATCTGAATGTACAAAAATCTATATTTACATTAACCCAGTATGTGTTAAAAAACCCTTGCATTTTGATGGAAATTCAAAACAAAATAGATACTTTTTCTAGGGGGAAAGTCAGCAATAGGTGATGATAAACGCCCATCATTTCTTTTCATAGATAGCTATCAAGCTTGTTTGTTGATATTAAGATACCGTTTCCATGTCAACCACTTGAAAACAGTCTATAACAGATTTTCGGCAATATTTGAAGAATAACTCTTCTGCGCTCATCAGGATGATGTTCAAGTCCATTTGCATGGACAAACTGCAAGAAGAGAAAAATGACACCCTTAAGTAAGAACCAAGGAGAGTGAACAGAGGAGAATACACAGAAGTACCTTGTTACCAAGAACCATGTACAATACTTTTTATTATGATTGTGAGCACATTAATAAGTTTTACGTTTTACATTGTTACCTTAGAGCAATTTTAGCATATGTGTACTAGCCTTTGAGCAGGCTCCCGTTTGGGGATTTGAGCTCGAGCGGCGAAGCATCAGACACCTTCCCGCTGGATCGCTTCGCGTTTGAATTCGCTCTTCGCTGATCCCAAATGCGAGCCTGCTGGCAGGCTATATGTGTACAAATTTATATCGCTTATACATTTAATTAATTAATTTTATCATTATTATTTTTATTTTAGTATTTGAGTGTCTACAATTAGTTATTTAAGTTAAATACTCAGACACTTAATTAAAGTTCATTCATTCTTGTACCGTAAATCGTTTGTCTAAACTTCACCCGTCCTCCCTTCTCAAGTATGCTCCCACTCCTATAGCCTAAGATCGATATATTAAAATTTAAACATGACCAAGGGATTTCTTCCCGAAATTGCAAATTTCCTCAAATTTCTGTCTGGTAATTCCCATAGGAAAAACCAAATGAAGACGTTTGAAAGAACATCTCGGTGCCATGTTAGAATTTCAATAATATATCAGACGTGGGCTATTAGCCCCTCACTTTAGGAACAAGAGATTTATCACTTGCAAGCTTCCAGTTGAGTTCACAAGATCTCGACCTTTTCCAGCTATCAACCGATGAAAACTTCAAGTTCGTAGTCGAGCTGCCAAAGATAACCAACTAATATAGTCGCTTGAATTGATTGATGGAGGATTTTACTGCTGGACCTTTGCTGTCAGTTAAGGTACTATTCTCACCTGTGGATAGCATTGTACACCGATGAAACCTCCAAACAATTCAATAATTTCTTTCTGTATTCCTTTAAAACAGCCAGGCACACAAACACCTCGAATGAATAGTTCGTGTTCATATCCACAACTTGAACATGAAATTCGCCTCCTGTAATTAAACAAAAAAAAGGGTTTAAATCGATAAATACGAGTGGAAAAGAAGTAGCTCACTTAAGACACATTTGGAAATTCTCATAAAGGGTCCCAGTACTATCTCTGATAGAATTTTTTGGGGAGTTAAGGTTTCTTTACGTACGTAACAACAATTAGAAACACTTCACGAGGATAACTATTAACGAGGTCAGGAGTGATTTATCCTTAATACCTGGCTACGACATCGCATAACCGCATTTTGCTGGTTTTGCTTCGTAAGAGAAACAGAAAGTACTTAACGAATTCGAAAGTTTAATTTTGATATGCTCCAAATCTTTCTCTCATGTTTGTATAAGGTCGCGCGTTAAGAATCTCTCATTTACCAAGTACTTACGCGCACTGTATAATCTTAACATACATGTACAGTGTAGGCTACACTCAGCAACTCCTATCACAAATACTGTGAGCTCGGTCATACCAGCTTGCAAGGTACATGTACTTATTTCAATCCTAATATTGGTAGTCTCAGAAAATACATGTACATGTAGTTGCGGCACTAGACGAGATACTGTATCTATAAATTCCTTCACTATAATCACCTCTATGCATAACTTGATGACATTGACGAGGAATTACTGCATGCCAAGAAGTCTCGGCTCGAGGCTTCTCAGACGGGATTAAAAAGACAAAATTCAGAGCTTCCCTGTCATCTATTCTCTTACCATCTCTTTCCAATTCTCTAGCCCTCTGCCGCTCTCGCTCTCTTTCGGCCTCCATCGAGGACAATTCGAGGTGTTGGCTACTGATAATTTCAAACATTGTCAACGCGTCTGCAAATGAAAACTCTCTCTTGAAAGTTAATACAAGCCACCTACCAAACAAAAACACAACAATAACAAACAAAACGATCAGTCAGAGGAACAAGAACTCTTACACCATTTTTAAACAGATCCTGAGGAAAAATTCTCCACCAGTTACATGTACAATTACTATACAGTAGAAAAACTCAACGTGGGCGGGGCCACCTCTGTACAACGACCAGGATTTTCGTCCAAAACGCCCCTGACAAAACTCCTCTAGGAACGAGCGATGAAAATACAGCCAGAATTTATTCTTATTTTTTGTACAGTTACCAGTTAATTTTGTCCCGAACCGGAGGCAATAAGACAGATTCAACTGTACATTCCATGGTTTCTCCCAAAAGAAAACGTTTTCCTCTTGAAGCTTGCTTTCCTGTTCGGGCTTCTGCGGAGATTATTTCTTTTACATCAACAAACAGTTTTGTTCCTCCTGAGAAGTTTACTTTGCAGTCGAAGTGATGTGATTTCTCCATTTGCCCACTTTATGTAACCTTCCTACATGTATTATCCAGGCAGCTGACTTTAATACTGAAAGACTTACCTGTGAATAAACAGCATATCTCCCATCCCATGAGCTTCAAAATGATTGTACAGCTGTTCATCCATTTTCTTAAGCAACAACCTGACATGTTCTGAGGGCAAAACAAAAACGAATTTACTAAATAATAATAATTATTTTGTTAAAATCCGCATGCCTTTTGGAAACTGTGATGGACAAAAGAGCAAATTCGCACGGCAGACTTAAGACAGCTGCAGAGAGATCATCAGTATTGCTGGTGTAGCTGACAAGTGCAATCAGAACGAGATCATTTACATGTAAGATCTACAGATACGTGTAGTGAGTAATTGAGAATTCTCATTTGGGCAATTATCACAAGTTCATGAGATACAAAAAAAAAGCCTACAAAAAATAGAGTGCTTTGAGGGGATTGAAAAATTTCCATAAAAATTTCCATAAAAAATTGCAGAATTAGCCATTACAGCCTGTTGCAGGTATATATTGTAGGGGTTAAAAGTTACTACAGCACTCCACATCAAATTCAGTGTCAACTGATTGGTCATTTACACAAAAAGTGTTTAAAAACTACTACATGTACAGGTGCATGATGTATCTACAGCAGTAAGAATTTATTGTAATATAATATACCAAAAACAGAGACTGCGCATGTTGAACTAAGTCACTTACTAATTTTGGTGAGCATTCCATCATCTAAAAAGTCACTCTTGACAGTTTCCATGTAATTAGCAAAACACCAATAAGCTTGGCTTTCACACCCAAGCACAATTAAAAATCTACTCAAGAGATCATTCATTCCTTGAACGTATCCTACATCTGGGAAAAAAAAAAAAAGAGTTAGTCCCTGTTTAATTGTCATTCATAAAATGTCCACAGAATGCTGTGTACACTTTTTAAAGCCACTAAATTACCAGGCATGCCTTACATGTATTTAACAAATAGATTCCATGTTGCAGTGCATCTGTTCAGTATCAAAATGACATAAGAACAAAACTGTGGCACACAAGGCGACAGCTGAGTGTATCACTGATGTTCTTACCACATCTTTTAAACTTTTTATGTGCTTCATTTAGCTAATTTCCCCTTGTAAAATCTAATCATTGCATTTTCTTCATCATTTGCATGCAACCTTCAGTAATTCCATTGTGCTGAATAGTGTTAGCATGAGCATGATAAAACTGTATTTGGCCACCTTAAAGAATACCTTTTTGGAAGATCAGTAATTAATGTGACTTGCACAATACCTTGATGATAAGCACTGTATGTGATTAATATATCCCGCAAAACAAGAAGATTTTGATTTCCCTTTCCCCTAAAAGGAGAATAAGACATACAAACATGTAACCATATCTTTGTTGTACAAATTGTATACATGTACCTAGGAAATTTGTTACACCACCCTTTTGTCAAATGCCCTTCCCCCTAAAAAATGAAGTTCTCTATCGGACAACCTTAAGAATACCTTAAAGGACTGTGCATCACCTAGCTAAGGTGACTAAATTCACAATCTCCCCAGGGAGATTAAGATGATCAAGATCAGCCTCTTGGGACCCCAGTGACCGAATGTGACATGGTTTGATGTAATATATATTTAACATGACTGATCCATGTTCGACCACATTCCCAAACACCGAGAAGAGAGTTGAAAATAAGACATGAGTATTTTTGATTAATTTTGAGGTGTTTGAAAATTAGGTCAACCATGGTCACGAGTTTAAAAGAATTCTCAGTGTAGGTATGATTCAGGGGCATTTCAAACTTTTCAAAAATTTACCGCTGCTCTGATGATAAAACATGGGTTTCACTGGGCCGTTTTTAAATAATTAAGACGATTTCTGCAGAACTTTAGAGCAATAATGGCAAAAGTAAAGTTACCAAAAAAAACTCACTGCATGGTAATTTTTTGAATAAAGGTACAAAGAACTTATCGAGACTTAAGCTCTCAAGCTGACCCCATGAGAGAAATCGAACTTGAAGTTATTCATATTTCAGTTAAAACGGATGTTTCACGTTAGTTGAAAAGACAATATTTAACACACACATTAAGCATTCTTACAAGGTTTGACATTAACTTTTTCGAGAATGCTTCAGAATTTAATTGTGGGGTCACTTAGTGAAATTAATTGAAGTGAGATGTTTTAACTAGACTAGTATTCAAAACGTTACTGTGCTGTGAGTAGATTTTTAGTAAATAATTTTTGCACTTATTGCTCGAACTTTGAGCGGAAACCGTCTTAAGCACTTAAAGCTGAAATTTACAGGTGTTTTTATTAACAGGTTGTATCAGTGCTACAGTAGTTGATATATTATGTCATGAATAACTGACCACAAACTGTTCACGGATGATTGGGCATTTATGTGATACTAATATTGTCAGTAACATTACTGGGTAGAGTGCGGTAGTATTGACCTGTCAAAGTGTAACTGCTGGAGAATGCTGGAAACTGTTACCAGCCACCCAAAGCAGCTGCCAGTGGGAGGAAGGTTTTGGGTTGACCCAAGAAAAGGCTGTGAAGAGACTACAAAGTCACTTGCTTTGATCAAAGACTTTTAAATAATAACTGCAGTACATGAAAACTGCATTAGACCTACTGAAAGTAAACGTGACCTCTGTCTGTTCTTGGTACATCTTTATCTATTACTCGGATTGATGAATGCAATTTCTTAATGTCCACAGGTTGTCTTTCTGCATGAAGCTAAACAAACATAAACAAACATGTACACATGAACATGGAAATCAACATGTATACATATATGCAAAGTAAACATGTGGTTGGTTGTAGACTGAAATAGCCTTCCTATGCAGACGATCTTTTGGCTCATCGCACAATCTTTGCATGATGAGCCCAAAGAGTGTCTTCGTAGGAGGCTACAGGTAGTTGTATAATGAATAAATTGATTCAGTTAGTAATAAGAATTATATTGTTTCTCAATAACACCTCCTTCTGAACAGGAATTCTGGTAACATAAGCTTTGAGTGGCCATTGATTTGTGGTTGATTGTATATAATTTGTGCATTTCAAATAGGTCTCTTATGCAAACAAACCTTTGCTGTTAAATTAAGAAACACCAGCTGCTCATCACCCATGTGTGATGATACATCCACTTCTTCTACTGCTGCACCACACAGCCTGTTCTCTACACTTGCTGTTGGATCATTATTGATGTGGAAATTCTGACACTCTCTCAGATATAAGGGTACTGATTCAGGCACATCTGGTTCAGGAGGAGGCTGGTATGTTCTCATAAGTTCTTTCCACTTCATTTTCAAGGCCTGATATCGAGCAATGTTTTCAGCAGCTAAAGCTTCTCTTTCCCTGCAGACATCAAGAGAAAAAAATGTGCTGTCTGTAACATTCACAGTTCAACAGTTCTCAGGGGAGCAAGTCTTTGAAATTCGGTAAAATAATCAATGGCATTAATTGACAAAATCCTGAAGAGATTACGAATTAATAATCATTCCACAAGATGTTCTCCACTGAAAAGGTCCTGACCAATCTCTCTATATGTTACCATCTTATATTTGTCACCCAAACTGTCCTCTAGTTGTACACATGGAACTTGTCTGTGGTGGACAGTCTCGATATGCACATGCACAACACAAACAGGCATGCACATGTAGCCAGTTGTGAAGCTCGGAAAGTGTTAAGAGGATGAAAGGATGGCAGTCAGCCTCTCCATGCTGACAACTGCTTCACAGGCACATACATGTAATTTAAAAAGTACAGAGAAGGTAACTTGAATTGCCTATAGACTTATGCACAATGAAAATTGCACATCAGCAATTTCCACTTTACCTCCTGGTTGATGAGAATGGATACAATCCAAAGATAAAGCTCCAAACCTCCCTTCTTATCTTGCAATCAATGCCACCTAATTTATGTATAAAAAAATAATACTTAATTCAGGGAGAATAAAAAACTCTAACAAAATGCTCAATGACTTACCTAATAATAATAATAATAATAATAATAATAATAATAATAATAATAATAATAATTGATATTTAAACAGGGTGACCCCTTCAGTCGCAGGACTGGTATCAACAGGGGCCCTGTATAACGTAAAATAAAAAGAGCATGTATAAATAGTATATATCTATAAAAAAC
>Ga0126338_10001641_pt1 | contig 14691 bp, 9 predicted proteins | sample OrbCmetagenome_2_FD_92529 | JGI IMG/M metagenome (GOLD analysis project Ga0126338, IMG submission 92529) | Coral microbial communities from Petempiche,Puerto Morelos, Mexico - Orbicella C C metagenome | ecosystem: Host-associated > Invertebrates > Cnidaria > Coral | place: Petempiche,Puerto...
AATCGAGTAATTTTTTCATGTGTATTATTATGGTCAAAACGATGCTTAAATTATCACTGAGTATCTTCAGTTGTACACAGTTAAGTAAATAGTTAAAGGGAGTCTAAATCCTCTAAAAGAACAAAGATGACGACTGCTACATTTACCCACAATTCGTAGCGCCCAAAAACGTACACAGAGGTACTAAAATCTTCTAACATGCACAATGTCGTTAGTACAGAGGCAAATAATGCAAAAACATGGCTTTCCTTGTGCCTGATGGGCTGCGATGGGTTTGCCAAGTATTTTGTAAAATGTACAGCTGCCTTCTCTTTTTCTTTTGGAGGATTGTAATTAGTTTACAGTGATTTTCACCAGACGCAACAATGCAGTTTGAAAAAGTTCGCCGATTCTTTTTCAAATTGACATCGCCACCTTGTGTGCGTACAAACCGTTTTAACATATCTTTTGTATTATAACTTAAGTGCACATTTCTACCAATTTTTAACGAACCTAAGATCATTATATTCTATTTAGGTTTCCATCACTGTAAACGTGTACATTATATAGGTTTTGACTTGAAAAGTCATTAAAGGATTTATTATATGGCTTTCGGGGAAATTTTTCTTGCGGGACACGGCGGGTAATCCCGAGCGGGCAAGATAGCTCCATCTGGCCCGCTTGGGTAGCCAATCACAGCGCAGGATTTGATTCCTCTTGCCTGCTCACGGAGCTAGCCATATCATGAATAATGTAGTGTAAATGTCAAAATCAAACTTTTTCCGTCAGTGCTTTTACCATTTTGTACAGTTCCCATCGGTTGGTATTGAGCCTGTGTAGGGTAAGACTAAAGTTTTCTACATTTATGTAACGTATGTATCAATACATATTTAGGATGACTCAATAAAAAGTTTTAACACAGTAGATTGGTTTCAAACTCGTCGTCTCGTCTCGAGGGTGGCAACTGTTACATATTGAGAACATTCATTAACAACAACAACAACAACTTTATTATGACTCGCATATTTTACAATTTTACAGAAATACATACACATTAAGTTAAAAAAAGCTTGGCAATAGTAACAGCGCGAACCCGCAGATAGCCTGGGCTAATCTAGGCGGGCAACATCTATGTTTATATGGGCACAACAAGACGTCAGTGTCATAAGACGAGCTGCTCACTACGGCTGGCATGAAATTCTTACATTGTAGGCGCTTAAATCAGGCGCTAATACTACTTTTTAAATGCTTAAGTGGTCTGGGACTTACTTATCTTGCAAACCTTTATAAATATAGGCATACACCCTACGGTCTAAGAGGAGAGAGGTCGACTTTGGAATTACCTAATTTGAATCCTAGATTTAAAAGGAACTCTTTCTCTTATTTATTAACTAAGTTATGGAACAGTTTGCTCTCTTAGGTAAGTCTTTTAAGTATTGTAAATGACTTCATAAGTAAATTGCAAGATTGCAGCTTTTTAGAATGTGTCTTACAGCTTCTCTGTTACGTTTTTAGCTATCTTATAGTTATTAATTTACCTTTTTTTTTTTTTTTTTTTGTGGGGCATATATCCATTAAGTTGTTTTAAAATAGAATAACATTGTTACCTAGAATAGAATAATATTATTAGCTGTAATTACTATAACTTTCATTTATACTGGGTCGTATTTTGAACGAGTTCTTAGCTCCTCGACGAAACGTGTTAAAATAAATGATTAATTGATTGATTGATTGATTGATTGATTGATTGATTGATGAACACCTATTACAGCCAACCTTCCCGTCGTGCACTGCGCGTATGTCGCATTGATTTTATTGGCTACTATACTTTCTATGGCAAGGTATACAATACTTATACAACGCTTGTTAGCGCCTAGAGAAACCATGATTGCCTAGTCTGCGTGCAGACGGTTACAATTTCCGGCTTTATTTCACAAGGAAATACGGTCGAACCTCCACTAGTGGTGTGGAGGCGCGGTGGCCTCATGGTAAGTGCGCTCGTTTCCGGATCGAGCGGTCCGGGTTCGAGCTCTGGCCGGGGACATTGTGTTGTGTACTTGGGCAAGACACTTTACTCTCACAGTGCCTGTCTCCCCTCAGGTGTTGAAACGGGTACCGGCGAACTTAATGCTGGGGGTAACCCTGCGATGGACTAGCATCCCATCCAGGGGGGAGTAGAAATACTCCTAGTCGCTTCATGCTACAGAAACCGGGATAAGCTCCAGCCTGGAGGGCCACTTGGCTCGTACGCAGACTTAACCTTTACTCTCCACTAATGGTAACCTCTGACACCTCTCTGCAACGGCCACCCTTTTTTCGTCCCGGCGGACAGTTCATACATTCACTTTTATTTTAACCTTTCTACAACGGCCACCTTTCCTCAACAACAATGCGTCCCAACTGCCAAAATGACCCCTTGACAACGGCCAGTTATTGAATGATTGGCGAACGGGTTAGACAAAACTCCTTTGTGGCAGAGGAATTCATGTGAAAGGAGCTGATCGAGGGTTGCTGGGTGATGATCCATACAGCTCCCAACTTGGGGACACTTGATACTACCGACATGGCAGAGGTCCCAAGTTCCGGCGTTATGCGAGAACTCGCGCGTGACTCATACCCTCCGTGACCGCGGGATACACAACTCCCGTTCCAAAGACAATTAATCGTTAGATTACGATTTAGTAGCCGACGTTTAAATGCATGGCGAGTAGCTGAAGCTACACCAATTTAGTCGGAAGACATGACTGAATACACAGCAACAGTTTTTTCAAGTGTTTTTATAGTGCAGAAACGCGTAGTACTCTTGTTAATATGAAGAGCTCTTATTAAATGGTGAATAAAACAAAAAACTCTCAAGTGTTTACGGTTCGATGTAAAGTTTCGTGGAAACCTCAAATTGTTGACATTTCCGAGAATCACCGGAATAAACGCGAAGTACTCTTGTTAATATGGAGAGCTCTTATTCAACAGTGAATAAAACAAAAAATGTCGAGTGTTTAAGGTTCGATGTAATGTCTCGTGGAAACCTCAAATTGTTGACATTTCCGAGAATCACCGGATATATTCTATGGACGTTTCCTTTGGAAGGGGATCTTCTTCCTGTGGGAGGGGAAGTTCCCCGAAATGTTATATTAAGGTGCACTTTATAAATTCAAATTGCTAGTTCTATTGTACGAAAACATCTCCAGATAATCAGTGCCAGGTTGTGGAAGAATTAAGCTTAGATTACTGGTAACAATCATCGACTCGAGAATATAAAGTATTTTCCCGCTATGAATAACCAGATGAAATGTGGTCAGTTCTTATCTTGTCGGATCAGCTAGAGTTACATGTCAACTGAAACCTTAGGCTAATCACGGGCTTCGTCTTAACGGGCTCGTGATCAACACATGCGTGTTTTCCAAACGTGATAGGATGGTAATAATTCACCTGCACCTAAAACGCGTTTTTGTTGGATGATATCACTAAAAACCGTCACCAATCAAATAATGGCTATTTTTCCGCTAAACGTCACGTGACATAACTCGTAACCTTCAGAAGCCCCAATTCTAGTTCTACTGTGTGCTGAATTTGACCCAGCTGCAGTCCTTAAAGTACTTGAGTATTAGGTGAGGACGATGAGATGACTTTTATCAGTGTAGTTACAGTTCTTACATGCGTAGGTATTTAAAAGGAGTCCGCGACTACATTAAGGGTACAACACCTCTTTATTTTCCTGACGAGTTCAGTCAAGAGTCACTTTCGAATGACCAGGCAAGCTGTTCACTCGCGAGGTCATGCTCACATTACACGTAGCTTACATGTATTTTCGCTTAACTTACTAAAGCTTATCGTGGCCAATCCACTGCAATAATGATGACGAAAGAGTTTTAAGTCGTCTGCCAGATAGAAAACTTGACGAGCACTGATATTAGCTGATATTGCGAAGCTTGAGAATTAGCCAAGTTGAGTTTCGATTTCGGACGTGTCACAAAATCCCCGGTATACCGGCAGTTTAGACTGTCTGCGATGTAGACTTGCCCGAACAGGAATGGTCGAATGGAACGGAATTTTCCGGTTACTCCGATTTTCCGGAATTTTAGGCCAACCTGGCGAGGTACACCCAAAATTTCGGAATGAAATTGCGGAAAATGTCTGTTCCATTCGCTTCCCGACCCGGAATTTCCTGAATATTTGACGGTCGAATGCGGAAAAAGCCTCATGATGAACTCCGAAGCGGCCAAAAGTATATCCGGTGATTTTCGGAAATGTAAACAATTTGCGGTTTCTACGACACTTCAGTTACACTTACCCTTAAATTTCCAAGTATTCTTGAGGAAGCTTTCCTCGACCTCTACCGTAATTGGAAACTACATTTTACCGACCCTTTAAGCGTGTGTTGATCACGTGTAGGGTATATACAACAAAATATAAAGACATTGCTACCGACCTTGCTTCGTAAAGAGTTCAACTGGTCTTCAAGCGAACAAGATTGTGCTTGAGGTAAGCTGTAACTTTGGTCTTCAATGCGTGATACTCTCAAGGAATCATATACAAGAATTCAGCAAACCTATTTAATAGAGACGGCTAAAGCGAGGCCATTAAAGAGAGCTTTCTTTCGTTCGCGCGAAAATGTTCCAGTTGATAGATTTTTTAAAAATTTTTTACTGCAGTCAGATGATGATTTACTTGTGTCAGAAATAAATGCAAAAAATTGGGGGTCACCGACTTCGTGTCAGAGGTAAAGCGTGTGGAAAACTGCCCTGATTTTGAAAAATTTGCGCACGTAATTCAGCATGGTCTACAGGTGTTTATATATTTATATTTACAGGGGTTTATAGTTAAAAGGTGAGTCAACGGAGGTAAACGATCTTAGTCATATTTTGTAGAAGTGGGTCTGTTACGTAAATAATTCCAAATGTTGCCAACGTTTTCACAAAACTTAACCCTTCAAGAGGCAGTTGAAACCGCCGCACAAATAAACGAAGAGCTAAACTGAAATAACGGAATTCGAGGGTGCATTTTGCAAAACATTTAAACTTCTAATCGATAGATTTTCTTTATTTTTTCGCTAAACGTAGAAAATCGGTAGAGAAAACGATCCGTCAAAAGAAAAATATGGGTCACCCAACGTCCAAGATCGCTAAATCCAGGCAAAGCTATAGCAATGGCCATCTGCGCTATCATTGTTTATTGTATTACTTAGCACGTACGCGCATCGATGCATGACGTGGCGTGTGAATTTGCGTGCGCAGTAAGGACGCGCAGAAACGATTCGCGCGAACGTCCTTAAACGACGCTAGCTGTCTTAGAGCTCAAAAGTCGCGTAAAAATTAAGACTTTTGAGACATGCAGCTGTTTCGTTAAACATTGTCGGAATAAACGGTAAAAGTGTACGCAAAAAGCCCGAAAGTTAGTATGAGTAGAAGTAGGTGGCTGATGTAGGCGCTGAATACTTAATCAGATACACCCTTTATTTTTGCACGATTTATTTAAAAACATATAATTGCGGTGTATTTACAAATTTTCAACACAAAAAATTACATTCTTTTCAAACTTTCAGCCTCGGGTTTATACAATTCTTAGCAATATTCTTAAAATTTCGCAAATTTCAGCCTCGATATTCTTATAAAACATATTCTTACAAAATATAAAAAGAGTGTATAACAACATGTCAAACTGCAGCACAGTTCGTACGTGTTCTTTTTCTTTCAACTTGTGAGAACAAAGTTCTTTTAGCCATAGAAGAAGTTTCAAGTAAAAGTCATATATACAATGTGTTTTGTTATAAACAACAAACGTAGTGGTCTAACCAACGGCTTAAACACTGGTATCTCTCAATCCGTGTGTTAATACACATATGTGTTCGAAATCTATAGCCACAAGGAGCTAGATATTTCTCAGTAAAAGAAATAATGTTTCGTTTCCGAAATGATTAGTGTGCAGGCAGATTTTGGGAGACCTGGCTTTTAGAAAATGCTGTAAGAGAAGAATTATTCATTATTACCTTAATTAACCCTTGTTTTGCAATTTAATAACTTGATTAAATCCTAAGCCTGGGATAATGCATTTCCAGCTTTCTGATCGGTACACATATGTTCCAATTTTCCTTCTCTGGTGTGTTGAATTCGGTCGAAAAATGCTATCTCGCTTCGCTCAGCTCTAAAGGGATGTATAAGTCGACTTGCGGCAAGTCTAGCAAAGGGTGGTAAAAGAGAAAGCGGGTTGGTGGGTGGGGTGAAGATCACGTTTCACGGAAAATAAAAATAAAAAGAGGTCTTTTCACAATTCTCGGAAACTAAATTACACATTTCACGTATCTCGAAGAAAAGAGAAATTTTTCACTCGAACCTGCAGTGTAAAATAAATCAGATTTTGAAAGTTTAAGACAATAGTACAGTCTTGCTTTGGATCTTCGCTAATTCTCCGCTTCTTTTTTTTTCCACAAGAGTCAAAATGAAAACCGTGACTTTCTACTGATGACTTATGCAGAAGGATCCAACCGATTGCCTCATGATTATGCAATGTTTATTTGACGGTTGTAGAAAATAATAGCGAACGGGTTCACGACGAATTGAACGTTTATTTTTTCATTTTATATACAGAAAATCATTTTGAAAAATCACGGCTCACGGGTACTAAGAAACCACAATTCACGAAAAAAAATTAAAAAAATTAAAAAAATAAAAAACTAGCCATTTCACATTTCACCGAATAAAAATAAGGCAGCGCTATTCACGAATCATAAAGTACCCTAAACCGCCCTCATACCTGAGCTTTCGGACTAGATAGGAAAAGTGCAGCGACAGTACACTAGAATATGAAGTGCACTGAATAACAGTTAAACTGCGGGAAGTGTATTGAAATACCTATTTCCCTCTTCCATTTCCTTTTTGATTCAGCCAAGGAACAAATCACGTCAAAATGTCTACAAGTGATGTCAAGAAGGAAGGATTTTGGACTCGCACTTTGAATTACGGCAGGACAGTGCTACCGAACACAATGAAAAGTGGAGTTCTGGGCATAATATCCAACAACAAAGTCACTTTAGCACACCTCGTCGTTGCTATGACAATGGTGGGGCTGGAGCTATTCCTTAACGCCGAGGTCTTCAACTGTCCGCTGAAGAATCACGTTTGCTATGGCTTGATGTTTCTTACGGGTCCACCCTGTATCATTTTCGTCGTCAATCTGCTCATCGTTGGTCGCATTTGGACACTGTCCAACAGATGTTGTGTAAAAGAGTACAGGAGGAAAGGCGAATGCTTCTTTTACGTTTTCCCTAATGTGGTGAAAGCGCTGGTTGGCGGGCTGGTGTGGCTGATGGTAGCATTCATTGACACGAGGTACTTCGTGTGTGCCGTGGTCGGACAGGATATCAACAAAAGGAATCTCACTGATAGCGAAGAGATCAAATCACTGCAACATCAAATTGACCATGCCAAAGGCTTATCACATGTGTTCGCTTGGGTTGTTTTCTTGGTCATGGTGGTATTTGGCGCTACAGTGGTAATTGTAAAAAGATGTTACAGGAAAGCCCATGTACTTGCAGCAGGTAATCACTGTACCAGCTCAGTGATTCAAGTGAAATATTTCATGGTATACCACGAGGAAGCATTTTATAACTATTTTATACCATGCCATAGAAAATACAGCGTCAACACAATCAATGTGACATACGCGCGAAGCATGATAGGAAGGTTGGATGTAATATCGTCGAATATACAACGGTTTCCCCGTGTTCGGATTGGCTGTATTTTTCTATGACATGGTATAAAAGTGAATATATGAAAGATATGAACTGCGGAGAAAGATATGAAGACATGATTTGGTAATTTCACAGCTGCTTGAAGTTGTGTGTATAAATGCGATGATCAGTCATGTCTTCATATCTTTCCCCGAACTTCAAATGTATGATCTTTCATGTCAGTTTATACCAGTAGTCACGAAAGGGCACTTTGACAACAACGTGTCTCCCCCAACAGCTCAACAAAGGGACCTTGGAATCCCCACCATTTCTGAGTTGCTCTGTGCCTCTGTGTCAAAACGAGTCTTCACGCCGAACTATTGAAATGTGTTCCGCCTACATGTTCATTTTTATGCAAATCAAACTCATTTTCATTTTTTTGAAATAAGACTCGTTTTGAAACAGAGGCACAAGGAAATGTCTCTAGAGTATCACGTATAGCTCACTTTACCCACAAGCCGGTGTATGGTCGTCAATTCATTTTCATTTTCTTTTTCTTTTTCACACTATTCATCTCCTGAGATAATTAAACTTTTGGATTTCTCTCATATATTGTAGATGGTTTTATCCTTGCGCAACGCGAAGCCATCGTTGCGTTAATGACCTTCAACGAGATCACAAATGGTTTGCGAGATGAATTAAAGAAAAGTGGTGTTGAAAGTGGAGATAAAACAGATACCAATGAAAACAAAACGCCTGATGCAGTTGTCCTTGAAAATGATGTATCCAAAGCCGAAAAGGATGATGACCCAAAGACGATGAAAGCCAATGAAAATGGAATCCAGTGGCTGCCAGGAAACCCGAAAATCCGGATTTATCCCGAGGGTATTCCCGAGACGCGTGGTCGACAGCATGTGAAAGAAATGTTCGAGTGCCATGAAAACGAAAATGACTGGGATTATCAAGATGCACTCAAGAAATTTAGGGAAATGTATCCCAGAGCTGCAACAGGAGACCCCAGGGATCCCTGGAGAAAGAAAGATGTCAAACCATGCTCGAGCACAAAATGCGACATAAAAGCAACAAGTAACAAGTAATAACAAATTAGTCAGTGAATATTTGAGCCCCGTTCGACAAACTAGATCCCAGACTCTCTCTCTCTCCTTTGCCCTCCTTTTCGTCGACAAGAAAGGCAAAGGAGGCAGAGCTCGGAGTTGGCTGTTCGGAAATTTTAAATGATGATCTTTACTTGATATATATAACGTCATAGTTCCATGTTATGGATATAAAAGGAAATATGTTTTGGACATAAAGCAAAACCAAAAAAGAGGGCTCCCTAGGAGTTACGAACTGCTGCACTGAAGCATTGTCAATAATCTTTTTCTTTGTTTTTGGTCGTTTTGTTTTTGGCCTTGACAGTGCAAAAAAACTCACAAAGGCTGTTTACCTCTAACTGAAAAACTAACCAATAGAAAGGTTTTCGATTACGTAATTCATGCTTAGTGCACGGGCGTGAAACAAAAGATTCATCAACACGGTTGTGGACCTCAGTTCCAACATAAATTTGTTAAACAATTAAAAATGCAAACCAAAATGTATTAAGAGGAAACTTGTTTCTGGTACAGGATAATATAACCGTGGGATATCCGGCAGCTAGGGTTTTAAAAAAAGGTTACTTGATTTTCTATCTTGGTAGAGATCAAATTATACTTTCTCTTTATATTATGTTATTATGCTATGTTATGTTAGTAGTACCTTTATAGAAGGAAAACTTGATTTTATTCGTATTTCATTGAGCACCATCATTTCCGGGATTTTCCAGCTGCATTTACCTTTACATTGGTTGATTTTCTTACGGGCATTACATAAAATCGAGGTCTAGTTTTCAAAAGCGCCCTTCCTGGAAATAGTGATCATTTGGATTCCATAACTTATCAGAATTTTGTTACCTAATTCAGTTTCTGGCTAAATCTTGTTCATTTTGTCGACGTTTTTGGACATTGAAGTACTGGTTGTTTGATTAAAATTCATATCTCGTTCACACTTCGCACAAAAGTGGAAAGAAATGCGTAAAATTAATGAACTGACAGTTTGACACGCAGTGACTGATGAATCATGTGGTTGTCCCCATAAAAGAAACGCGAGGAGTGAACTCCTCGCAGTTGTTAGAATCAGTCAAAATTAATAGTAGAAAAACTTTGTGACTATTGTAACTGAAAAGATGAGTGGCAATAAAAAGTGAGTAACAAATTGATGAGAGTGTGGAGTTGCCAGCTAACTCCCCCGAAGGTTGCCTCAACATTTCTAGCCATGTTTGTTTTCTCCTTTTAGGGGCTTAGCTCTCTTTGAGCCAGTAAGCTCGGACTTACAATCTTTTCTCGGTATATTTATTTTTTTCTTGGAATATTTCTCTTTTTATTTCATAGAACTAGTTTTCTGGATGACTTTGTTTTTGTGCTCGTGTTCCCAACTTTCTTTTCGAGTTTCTCTCCCACGTTTAGTTCTTATTTAGATTGCGTTGTTAAATGCAACGTTTGCACCAGTGGTGTCGGGTGTTGTTAAAAGTTTTCAATGTTTTATCTAATATGCGAAGCAATGCTTTCGTACCCATGCGATCTGACCGACAAGAAAGAGTACGAGAACGAGATGTTGCGGTGGAAAACAAAGTGGCTGCGTTCAACTGGAGAATGACCTGCAACTCTGCCTGACACTCTCGACTGCATAAATAGAAATCGAGACGTTAACACCATCCTCCCGATCGCTGTGTTAACTGCAACTCCTGAACGCAGTTTTGGCCTGATGCATAGAGTCAAGACTTATCTGCGGGCAACCATGAGAACAGAGTGACGCTCGGTCCTTGCTCTAATGCACTCGCACAAGGACATAGCCATTGACGGGGAGGCCGTGGCTGGTGAGAATTGCGGCAAGAAGAATAGGATGCTAAACTTTGGATTCCCATAACATTTAGCTCGGCATCCAGTCCAGTAGTACTGGGTTGCACAGTACAATCCATTTGTTCAAATCAGATCTCATTTAGTTGCTAAGAATTCATGACGTGAGGATATTTTATAATATAGTGCTTTATCTTATATAGAAGCCACCTTGAGCTGTAATTTTTGTAATAAAGCATGAATTGAACAAATCATAGGCCTACTCGACTTCTCCCCACCTTCCCCGGCCGCACCACACTTACGAGGTATGGAACAGGCTTACAAGCCAGTAATGGCTAGCTACTATACGCCCCTGCCTTTGATGTTTGTCAGGCTTAACTGACCATTTCCCTCTGTAAACTAAGACTGGATAATTAAGAAATTCGTTTCCAAATATTTTCAACTTGAGCTGTTTTCTTAGTATTTTGTTGTGCGTTCTTAGCATTTTTTGTACTCGCAGGCAAGATTGATATATTTGTCTGTGCATAAAGCATGTAAAGGGGGAGGACCTCTGGATGATTTTGATTGTTTTTGTTTTTTGTTTTTTTCTTTTAAATTAAACTGCATATATTACATTACAATTACAGAATACTTACATTAAAAAGCTTACAATTTACAACACAGTACTAAAATCGTCTTATAATTGGCTACAGTACTAGTTTATCACTTGACTGATTGCTTGATTGATTGATTAGCCAATTCACAAGTCAGTAAGGAGAGTGACTTCAGCTGAAATGTTATCACGCGCGAAATCTAAAAAAAATATTTTTCTTTTTCGCCAACTCCTCCTCTTCCCACTCCTTCTGCTCTCAATTCAGCTTGAGGATTTTAAGTCGTCAAGACCATGATTTTTACGTCTCTATTACCAAATTTGATTACGGAAACTGAAATCTCGATGACATTCCAGACTCCGGATGATGCCTTTATCAGCTGGGTTGACGGAGCAGTGGCGACTATAGGCGAAAGCCGGAGGAGAGCGTACATTCCAAACAAGTCGTTGGCTAACTCGAAGCCTGAGGTAAAGGCGGCGTGTTGGCATGTGCGAACTTCGTCCTCAGTGGTAAAAACAGCCCATATCACAGCTGGATAACTCTTTGGGGCATTGATAAACATGAATTAATCAAATTATAAAATGCAACACTTTTTGAAATAATACTGCTTCAAAGTAGCTTCTTTTTATTAATGATATGATTACATGATAAATCAGTTTTGTACAAATCCATCAAAATTCTAACATGTCCGAGTGACAGCAACACTATCTTTTCTTGGTCTTCTTGCTGCCTGCTGCTGCTCCAAAGAAACTTGATATTGACTTCATTCCTTTTTTGTCCACCTTAGATAATGACTTCTGTGCTGCAGTCAACTTTGTATTAATCTGTAATAAAACAAAAAATACCAAAAAAATGGAATGAAAAGATATGACCAGAGTCAGGATATTCCTTTACGAAATGCTATTCATCAAAGAACTGAGGCCTAGCTTTGACACTCAGAGTGACTTCATCAGTGCCAAACTCTTCGTTTAGCTTGTAGCATATTTTCATGTTACCTTTCTTTTTAATGAACTACTGTTTTTCTTTTATTTATAGAATATTCATACATTTTTTTTTTACTTGAAAATGACGTCCGAGAACGTAGAAACGTCGTGTATTTCTTAACCGTTTAAAATTTCTTAAACGTTTTTAAGAAAAGTTTTTTTTCGCAATCTTTTAGAGTTAAATGTTTTAAAAAGTCGCTTCTTTTTAATGAGAAGAGTATAAATTAAAATTAACGATAAATACGAACGTTTAAACCGCTCTGAGGTCATTTGCAAGTTAACAAATAACTTAACTTCAAAATGACCTTAGAGAGGTCCAAAGTCTCCAGAATTCGTTTGTTCTTATCATTAATTTTTCTCATCAAATGCCTATCGAAGAAACTTCTTATAGGAGTAGAATATAGAGTGAGCAATTTCAGGTGAAATCCATTTTCCAAGAACACGCAACTATTCCAGCTTATTCGATGTTTTTATATCACTTCACCAGGACTCAGTTTCTCATTAAGACACTTGCCAAAAGACCAGATATTATGATTTTTTTCCTTTTTTCTTTCATTTTTTGGCTGTGAGAGCCTGTGTGCCAAAGTTCCAGATTGGATGGCGAGTGCAAGGAATACTGTCAGAAAAGACTTAATTTTATGATACTTTTTCATAGTAAATGTAACACAAGACAAGTACATTCATGTAAATTTAACTGATTTATATCAGGGTGGCCATTTCAGGGGCAATGGCACCCAGTATACATTGTATCAACAGAGGCCCTGATAAAATTAACATACAGAATTAAATCTATACAATAAATAATTACAACTAATTAAAAAGCACTAAAAAGCTACGTCAAGAACTGAAACAATATAGACATGTACAATGGAATATGGATGAAAATAATACAAAAGCATCAAGAACGATAGCATCCTGAAACCATCTCTACACATTTTGCGTAATGAAATTGCTTGTGTGATGTACCTTGTCAGTTTCTGTTTTAGAATTCAGCTTGCTGAATTCCTTGGAATAATCTTCTGTCGCCTCAGGAATCTCATCAGCAACCTTAGCTCTCTAAGAAACAGAAAATGAAAAGAGAAAAAATTCAATACAATATATGAGCATATGAGAAGATAGTAATCATAGAATAACCCAGGCATCACAAAAGGTTATTCTTTTGGCTATTCAGGAAATCTCCTACTCATGACAAGCTAGTTTTATGGTATACATGTACTGTATTCTTTCTTCTTTCTTCTTCTTCTTAACCTTTATTTACCCTTGGCAGTGTTTATAGCACAAAGGATAGCACTTGGGGCTGAGCAAACAACTGACAGAAACAAATAATTCAAATTGAACATAACATTGTTAAGAATCCCAAATGGCCAGAGGCAAACCAGTTGGCCATTTACAAGTGTGGCGGAGGATTTGAACTCAGGGCTGCCGTGAAACAAATTCAGTTAGCGATCAGAGCGGGACTCAAACCAAGGACTGCCAAATTGTGAATCCGACACGCTGATCACTCGGCCACGCTGCCTCCTGAGTGTTGTTCAGTTAAATTCTATGTAGTGATTCAATTCAGTGCTAGTGTTAAGGTAAGGTGCATATTGGGGAAAGCACTTGATATTGACAGGGAACTCATTTCTTTTTGTTTTCCTGCATAAACTTTGAACGTGTTAACAGCAATTTCATGAACAACCAATACTGCAAAGTTAAAAGACTGTAACAAGAGGGGTTCTCATAGTCACAATACTCAGAGGTTTCATTGATGTTTTCAGCAGGAGGACAAATGGTTTTCAAAGGCAGGCAAAATCTTTTGAACTGAACTCTGTTTATAAGAAGAAAAGCTTTCCTCTAGATGGTCAAACCAGGCAGACAAAATCATCCTCACAGCCAGTCAAATTGCCTCGTGCCCAGCCCTAATGAAACCCCTGAATATCACTCTGTTGTTAAGTTCAATGTCACATTCAGATGAGAAGGCAGACTACATAATTCACTTGTCTATTCATATCTATTAAAAAATTCTCGATCATGATTGGTTATCCGCGTGTGTATTTGTCACGTAATTGACAGGCGATCACTTGGATGTCCAATTACAGGTATCCAATTAGAAAACGTTGCGATTGGATACCTGTAATTGGATAACCACGTGATTTACACATCAATTATGTGCACTTTAATGGTTTCCTTCTAATGTTCCCTACAATTTTTAGGACTTATGGAAAGCGCTGCCTACCGACTTTTGCGCTCAAAAGAAGTTCTCCAAAGACTGTTCTAATTTCAAAATTTGTTATTCATTTGAATAATTAGTAATCAGACCTCATGTCACACAATTCATGATGGTAATAGGACTGATTGGAGTCCAATTTGGTCTGTAATCATACGAGTGATTAACAAAATTGGACGACCGCGAAGCGGCAGTCCAATTTGTTATTCCCAAGTATGATTACAGACTGAACTGGACAACACGATGTACTGTTACCAATTAATGAAAACTATGACAAAATTCCAGAAACGAACAAACCATCGATTGATCGCTGAATGATTAAACGTCGTCATGAATGCTGAAAAACACAGCAGTTTACTCAACAAAGTGCACCGCA
>Ga0126338_10001642_pt1 | contig 14684 bp, 7 predicted proteins | sample OrbCmetagenome_2_FD_92529 | JGI IMG/M metagenome (GOLD analysis project Ga0126338, IMG submission 92529) | Coral microbial communities from Petempiche,Puerto Morelos, Mexico - Orbicella C C metagenome | ecosystem: Host-associated > Invertebrates > Cnidaria > Coral | place: Petempiche,Puerto...
AATAAATAATTTCATAACTTGGGGTACATGAAAATTTTCAATGACTTGAATACGGAAAAATAATTAGATATCTGGACGGCAATTAGGAATAAAGCCTTTTTGACAATCTTTCAATGTGATTAGGTTTATTAAAAGTTTTTTTGTTTCAAAGAACTTGGTCGTTTGCCAAGTAAGTCTTCCCCGCACTGCTGAAAAACGTTAACTTGCATGTCGTGATGATGCCTTATTTTTCATAACATTTGAATGCAAGATGCTGACCTGTATCCATGTCACTAAATAAGTAGTGAGACCTATAATATAGGTTAACTATGTTGTGAATAAAATAGAAAATAATGAGATTAACAAATGTTTTATACAGTACCTTAGGAGAATCGTGACCTGGTAATTTGTAGAAGTGAAAGTTGACTCCATCATCGCTGTACTGCAGCTTGTATTTGGTTACCCACTGGTTAAATGCGTTTCTTCCTTGTGTTACTATTTGTGATACTTTTGTGTAACTAGCAAGATCGACTTGAATCCATTGTTTGACATTATTTGTTCGAGATGACCATCCTCCTGCTCTACCTCCACCTGCCTGAAAGTTTAACCTTGCCTGGATTGCGGCATGATTGCCATCGAATTGTGAAGAGGCGGTGATTTGTACATCTTTGATAAAGCCACTCTCCATGCCAAGAGGCGATGTACATGCTGCATAATTGGTAAAATGAGCAGTTGCCAACAGTGCATTGGATAATTAATTGGCAATGCCATACCGCCGTAATTTTGCGTTCCAAAGGAACCAGTGCGAAAAGTTGTCTTATTTTATCTCTGCCATTTTATTTGGCATCGCTTGAAGAATGGATTGTTGACAACATTACTAATATCATTAACATTAAGAGTGTCGCCAACCCTAATATACCAATAATATGGTAAACATTTAAACTTACTCAACCCTAGCTCTTCTTAAATGGTGATTTACATATAAACATTGCTTTTGTTTACATCACAGTCGTCATGGGGCGCTTTCCATTTATATTGTACCCAAAATTCCGCAACTTTCGAAATAAAAGATCTCTCAAAACAACCGCAAAATACAAAAGTTGTGGAATTCCTGAATAGCGAACCGTTCAACCGAACAATACAGGATTTTCCGGCAGCAAAACTGGAACGGTAAGAAATTTTCAAACATTTGGGTATACCCTGCGGTGTTTTCCTCTTTTGCGGAAATTCTAGAAAATGCTGCTCTATTTGCCATTGCATGGAATTGTCCGGAAATGCGAAGCTGAATTTTTATCGAATGGAAAGCCCCCATGTACTGGTGTTTGCAGTATTTATAAAGAGGTCAACTTACTTTGGTCGCAAAGTGCTCCAGTGGAATTGTATCCGCAGAGACATTGAAATGTGCCTATTAAGTTCATGCAGGTACCACCATTCAGACAGGGGCTGGAATGACATTCGTTGATATCTGGAAATACGAGAAAAGATTCCCAATTACAGACCGACACAAGAATACTCAGGAAGCTGAAAATAAGTCCGAAAGATTTTAAAAGTCGAATTTATCTTTTCCATTGATCAATTCGGACATTCTCCCCCTGGAAACTAAATCCAATTAAATTATCCTAAAATGTAACTACCTTAGTAGATGATATTTAACTACAAAGATCTTATACTCTTTCTATCTGAATTTGATTCGTCCTCTATCAGCAAGGTGGTAAGAGTAATAGGTAAATCAACCTAGATGGATATCTAAGATAAACCACGTGATTTGTGAGTTACCTTCGTCGCAGTTTTTCCCTTCAAAGCCATTTGGACAAGAACACTGATAATCTCCAGGTAAGTTGGTACACGTTGCTCCATTCTGACATGGGTTGTTTTTGACACATTCATCTGCATCTATGGAGAAGAAAATTGTTTCGGAGACTAATGGCTTATCATTGCTGTTACCTTATGAAGCTTTCTCTCGGTTTTTGTGGTTCGAAGCTATTGACAAGCATTGCTATTTCTTCGTTATAGGATGTACGCTGCGCAGTTGAAGTTGCTGTTGCCACCAACGCATTTTTTCTCTATCACTGTCATAACCCGTCTTCATCAATGCTCTAAACGCAACTATACAACTTTTCAACTATTCCCAGATAACAAATCAAGCTGCCCGACTTTACAGCCTAATTTCAGCGCATAACTCGCGTTGAAAATGAATTGCACAGGATCATTTCCTACTCTGGGCCACTAGGCATTGCACATGGGGTAAAGTCAAAGTTTGAATTGCTGTCCGTTTGTTTTGACTCGTACATCCTAGCTTGAACTTTATATTGAAGCCATGTTTGCCTAAACTTTACAGCAGAATGGTTGAAATCCAATGGTCCATATATACAGCTGGAGATAAACCCACTTTTTGAATCATTAATCCACTAGGAGTATTTTTACTCCCCCCTTGATGGAATGCTAGTCCTTCGCAGGGTTATGCCCGCCCCCCCTCCCCTCTGAGTGGAGAGAGGCACTGCAAGAGCAAACGTTCTTGCCTAACACAATGACCCCGGCCGTAAGGGCTCGAACCAGAACAGCTCGATCCAGATTCCAACCCACTAGCCACCACGCTTCAACATACTCTACAGCGAGTCTTAACTAGTCTCGAACCATGCCGGTTGCACTCTCCTCGTCGCTGAAGGTCAACTTAATGAACTGCCTTGACAATTTTAGTGTATTACCTTGGTCGCAACGCTTTCCCTCGTAGGCGTCTGTGCATGAGCATCGATAGCTTCCTTTAGTGTTGATGCATGTGGCGCCATTCTTACAGGGCTTGTAAGAACATTCATCTAAATCTAGAAATCGAAAGAAAGAATGACGATTTTAATTAAAAAATATTGGAATTGGAACCATCATAAAAAGGATTGGGCCGAGCATTGTTCAAATAAGGAGCTGTATCATCATTACTCGAAGGACGGTTATTACTGCTTTACCCTGACATCATAAAGGGTGATATTTACATGTATGCAATACGGGCCTCGATACCACCATATATATACGTTGCGTAACCACAAAAAAGCGAACTCTTTACCTTGTTCACACTGTTTTCCAACAAAGCCCATGGTACATGCGCATCTGTAGCTACCATAGGTGTTGTAACAAGACCCGCCGTTTTCACACGGATAGTAGTGTAAGAAACCACACTCGTCTATATCTAAAACAATAAAAAGGATTATTTAAAGAATGGATCGAAATAGACCCGGAATCAATAAGAATTGAGACAAATACTGTAAGGAAAGTCTGAAAGTTAAGTCGTCTTTAACAAACCACAATCCATGTGCATTGCAAACGTGACAGTAGTGACTTTGCCTTATTATATATTTTCTTTTCATTGCTTACTTTGCTACTTTTCGCTGCTATTTCAGCTTCTGTTACGCAGTTATGCAGCTGTTCTCATGCATACATTTCGGTCTAAACTACTTACCATCACAACACCTTCGCCCTTCAAATCCTGGTCTGCATTCACATTTGTAACTTCCAATAGTGTTGATGCAAGTAGCCCCGTTATCGCATGCCAAACCACTGGCGCATTCATCGATGTCTAGATTCGAGGGGTATGTTAAGAAGTCAGCCTGTTAATACTAAGGTTGTTTTCGGGGGAAGGCTATCAGTATCTGATATCAACGTGATCTATGTGCTCGATGGCACCAGATTTTATTGTTAGATTCATTCAATGAGAAGTCACACAATTTGTGTGCAGCGTGTACAAACCCCTACAATTAACTGGGAGAAATCTTTCAATAAGGTGTTTTTTATAACTACATAACTACATCAGTATTAACGTATAACTTACTATTTGCTTGTTTGTTTCTTCAGTTTGCTGTGTCCTTTGACAAGCTGAAAATATTTTTACTCACCATATTCACAATGTTCCCCTCTAAAACCGCAACGGCATTTGCATTCATACTGGTCTTCTCCAAGATCGATACAGGTCGAATTATGCTCACATGGATTTTCGTTTTTACATTCCTTGACAACTGAAAATCAATGAACTTTTTATTGTTGGAGAGGTTCTAACAAACCCTTCGAGGATTCATATTCAAAAGAAAAATAATTGCTTGCACGGAAAAGGTTTACGATTGCATAAGCAGAAAATTTATCAAGCAGCAAATTTCGTCCGCACTTCTCAGGTGTTCGTAAAAATTTTCGTCTGATTGGACAACTCAACAGTCCAATTGGGCGCCTCAACTGGTCCCTTAACAACGGCGGCGAGAAGGGGAATAATCGAATTGGGTAGCAGGTAAATAGAAAATCCTATTTTCTACAGTTATTGGAATTTTAGCATCAACCGTGGTCTACGATTTTGGTTTTCATCCAAACAAATGGACATAGTGCTCGAGTAATTATATCAGCTCGCCCAAAAATAGATCAGCCTTACATTTTTAACATTTACAAAATTAAAGCAGGTCTGTAAAATAAAGTGCACGCGGGCACTACTCAATTTCACTTGAAAGAACTTATTGTCCAATCAGAACAAGTGCTGTAAGCTTTCCCCTGCGTATATACAAAGACGTCTGAATTCTCCCAAGCTACTCACGTTTTTGCTCCGGAATAATGACTGTGGACTGCTCACGGTTCATTCTAATTACACTTAGTAGAATTCTACTAGTATACTAATGCAGATGCTGTAGTCTGATTGGCTGAGCCATTGAACACTATCAGCCATCAGTGTGCGGTGGCTGGAGGTCGACGTCTAGGAAATGGCGACGTTTTTTTCGTTTTTCCAAAGTTTTGAAGGAAAATTTTGATGCAAATGGATCATTAAATTCCTGAGAAGTCTAAACGAAGGACATTTAGGGTTTCTTGACTTTTAAAAAAGTTGACGTTATTGAAAAACGAATGCGCACGCACACACAACTTCAATCCGATTCAATCCGAGCGATCTTTTTCAGGCGCAAAGTTTAATAATACGTCAAGAAATAATTGGAAACCGTTATTTGGAATAAATTTTGGTAAGAATTCTCGCTCTCGATTTCTATGAGGTGATAGTTGATTCGGCCTTCGGCCTCATCAACTATCACCTCATAGAAATCGAGGGCGAATTCGAATAATCTAATTGTTAAACAGAGGACCCGAAATGTTGGGTCCTCATCAAACGAGGATTTGCTTTGGTTTTTCCCCTTAATTTAATAACGTTGTAACTAAAATCGCAAATAGCCTTTAACTCACCACAATCACAGCGTTTTCCGCGAAATCCCGGTCGACAGCTACACTTGAATCCACGTTTGGTGTCAATACATGTTCCACCGTACATACACGGATCACTGTCACATCCCTCGTCTTTTTCTTTTGTACGCATGTAATACAGCATTGAGAAGTTAACATTCAGCAAAAGACGGTGAAGATATATAGTTAAGAAATTTTTCTCAGTGTAATATTCTACTACTACTCATGAGACGACTTGAAGGAAATATGAGCTGAAGTGTTTTTTTTTTCAGTATTTCTGAATTGCTAGTTCGAAAGACGCATTTAACTTGAGAAACTGTAATATTGCTTAACATCTGTGGTCCCAGCTTCTGTGCTCCCAGTCCCAGTTTCAGCTTTTTTAGTGATGCTAGATTATGAAAACGGACCAGGAGCCCGGATCGCGAAGGTTCAGAAAAGGTTTCGTACCAGAAAACCATAGTAAAATCTCAAGCCTTATTTTTACGGGCTGTTTTATTCACAGATTATTAAAATGAACAGAGGTTCCCTTCATACAAGAAGTTTCAGGTGTATACATCTCTCTGGTTTTAGATACAGATTACTAAAAATGGCTTTTTGGGCCCGAAGATGTTCCGGGGCTTTCGGGAAACGGGCCCCTGTTCTCATTTCAGTCGATAGGAACGTATATACGTAGTACTATTCCTAATTAACAATAGACCGTTGATCTGTTCACTCACCCTCTATGAGGTCGGGATCTGCACGCTTAAGGGACCCGAATCGAAGTGGTTCATCTGCGATAAGAAAAGATGTGTTGTTGGGTAATTAACCGAAAGATGTTATAACTTAATCGATATTTAGCAATTTGAAAGACAGATAACGATAAAAACAGAAAATGCAACAAAGTCCGCACGATGATTGCCTGCATGTATAGCCGCTTTGCATTGAAGTTATGTGAACCCCGTATATATCACTAACTGCCATTGTATTTTGCAACTGTTGACTCTACTTTCGAAAAGAGATGATGGAAAAGGGTCTCTTTTTCTTTATATGGAGTTTAGGGAAATTCTTAAGTATTTGCAGAACCACGCCAGGGGCTCGACTTACCTTTCAACCTACTCCCAATTTTTTTCTCGGGGTTTGCCTTGCTATGTCAGCAACGCCAGCGAGAGTGCCATTTTCGTTTATTCTTTATTAATTTATTAAGAGGGCAACGCTATCTTACGTTTTTTCTTTAATTAAGAGGCGACACAAGCAAATCTGTGCGGCCTGGATGGGGAAGTTTGAATCACAGTTATGAGTTAAGGCATCGTCCACACTTGACCGTAAAAATTTGAAAACGCAGCACGCAGTTACGCCCACCGTCAACAATAATCCGTTATGAAAACGAAGCTTTTCGGAAACATTCTTTTAGCCCGAGGAATTTGATAACTCCGGCTTCTCGTTTTCGTGTGGGCGAAAAATGATAGCTTCGCGATAATCATGTGTTTTTCCTGACGGTTTTTCCCAGACACAAATCTAAAATGATTGTTGACTGTGATTGTTATGTTCCGTTTTTAAATTCCTCCAGCATAGTCTGGACGGAAAACATTTGACGCGTTTTCAGAGTGAAACCTGCGTTTTCAAATTCCTCCGGCCTCGTGTGGACAGAGCCTATAAATTTTAGGCGACTTCTCAGCTATCAGCAAATTTTGCAGAAACCAGATCTCAGCTGCCAGTTTTTAAAAACGCGTCATTCTTATCTGACTGTTAAAATGTTGACAATTCTCTACAGATAAACCCCCGCATTAGTTCAGGACCCCATGTAGACCCTCATCTAAACGGGTGGCGGATAAAAGCTCTCTAACACTGCGACCTATGCCTTCGGCTTATGACCGCGTTTTATCTGGCATTAGTGTTACTTGAGTCAATATCAGACCGTTATTCATCCGTATACTGCTGCTATGCGTGACCTGGTTATGAGTTACTTGGCTTTACGTGACTAAGGCGATTGATTTCTATTTTGGTTATGAGATTGGTATCAAAATTACCATAAAAGCGTTCGCTGGCTAAAAAATGTCAGAAAAGAACATGAGCTTTCGGCTGTCAGTCTGCAGCTTTCGACAGATAAACACTGGGATGCAAAATGATGAAATATATGCAAGAAATGGCGAGATAAAAATATTAAGAGGAACAAAAGCGAAGGAAAAATGTGTAAATTAGGTGACTATTGTTTAAAAAGAATACTATACTGGTTTGGAATAGGCTTAGAATTATTGTCAGCATGCTTGGTAGCAGAGGTGTGCCAAGCTTCCAAAGTTTTTCTAATGCCAAAAGAGCCTTTGTCGATGACACTAGAATTATCAAAATCTATGCGATGGTCCAATGACTACGCATGTTTTGCAATGTTTGACCAGTAGCACATGCTTTGACATTCCTGATATCTTATTTCTTACGAGTTTCAAAACACCGGCTAGTTTCGCCTACATAACACCAATTATCATCGGCACTTTCTCAATTTGCATTCCATTTTTCCTCCGTCGAAGGCTGCAGATTGACAGCCGAAAGCTTGTGTTCTTTTTTGACATATTTTAGCCAGCGAGGGTTTTTATCGTATGTAATTTTGATTATGTCTCATCCTGGCTGCGCTTCATTCTTTGATAAGATTGCTATCAATGAGTATAACCAGAAGCATATAACGTGATGGCATAATATTGACAAACAATAATTGACATTGCCTCGTTCATAACAACTAGACAAGCTATCACGCACAGCTGTAATCTTTAGAGAAAGAGACATGAGCAAAATATTTTAGGCTGTAAGGTTTTCTATAAACCAAACTTGAAGTAAACAGCGTTATACTATTTCATTAAGTTCAAAGCATATTTATGGTTGGTTGAACTAGTACTGATATAAAATCTACCGGTCAATATTCTCAACGAGGAAAAAGTAAACGCACAAAACAAACAGCTTCAGCTTTCACGTGCAGAGAAAAGTAGGCCATACGATCGATTATTACCGAATGTTTACGAAACATGACAGTTGTTAAACCTTTTTACAGCTACACGTAAGAGATAAAAATCTTGAAAAAAAATCGATTGGCGACACTATAGCCCTGGCGATAACTCTGATACAGCAATGTAGCTATGACTTATGTCGCGAAATTGCCTGCGAACCGCATTGGCAGCTACCTGATCCTAAAAGGTAGGACTAATTCTGAACTGACAACTGAAAAAATTTCGTTGTCCACTCTCATGACCAAAATTGAACTTTTGAAAAACAGAGGCAATCAGAGCTAAAACGACGAACAAGGGCACCCAAGAAAATTTAGCCCTTCCTTATTTCCTTGCTCAGTGCTTCCCTCGAAATGAACTCTGAAAGCCAGGCACAGGCTAATTTTGATAGATTTCTTATGAGAGAGCAATTCTGTGACGACCATCTTAGTCCCTGAATTAATGTTGCCAGTAGACACAGAGAATAGGAGGAGCAAGAAAGATATTTACGTACCGCGAATAAAGCTGTATGATCGTGTATGACCAGTTTTCGCAGCAGTGCGCTGTTCAGATCCACTCACAGAGATCAGAAAAGCTAAAAGAGCAAAGCTAGAAACGTGCAGACGGAGCTCCATGATTCAACCAGAGAAAATGGCTATCACATAACCTCCCTTGCTCATGATCAAAGGAATCAACTTACGTCAACTGGGCAGATTTTCCGCATTGCTTTCCTCAATCACCTAATGCGAACAATGGAAGAACACTTACACACTTACAATTAAACACTTACAATGCACTTAAAAGATCAAAAAAGGGAAGATGGACACAACGATGATCTATTTTAATCAGTGAGTTCAAAAATCAAAGCTGCAAAAAAAGAATGAAGCTAAAAGTCTTCAGATTTGAGAATGATACCAGTGCATTCTGAAGTCATGGACGACTTCTCTTAAGCAATATAGCCTGCTCATTCGATTCGCATGCATCACTGTTCTGAAAGGGATACCAATATATAAATGAGATTTTGCGGTCGTTAATACATTCAGATATGTTAGTACTGATCATATTGGCCGTCGTAAACAAATCGGTCTTCAGAATAATCTGAGCGTCAAGTCAGCCCTAACATAAATACCAAGACAATTCTACCTGTTATTTTCTTTTGTAAAGAACAACGAAGGAAACAATACCAACTGGTAGTTTACTTAATTATACACAGAGACGCAAAAACATTCGGTGCATTGACTCGCTTCGTTTCTGTAATGAACTGAACAATGTGCTCGAAAGACCTTTCAATGACTATTATTCGAAATTAAGCCTCACTCCTAATGACAGTTAATGAAATTTGCAATCTCGTTTATTTATGTCTCGACCGCCTGATCACGACGGTCAATTATCATAAAAACTTCGGTAAAATAATATTGTAAGGGCTGATTCTCACCAGCGACATAAACTTAATCGTTTATGGCGATAATGTGTACATCGACATGAAGAGACGGAAAGACAGGAAAAGATCAGTTTTTTTTTCGTTAAGTCGTTATGTCGTTATGGCGCTAGTGTGAACTAGGCGTAATATCGCTGTGAAATTCTGGAAGAATTCGGGAAGAATACAATGATAGATAACATAAACACAGCTGCGTAGTTTATGGTTTTGTCTTGATGTAGAACACACAGAACCAAGTTTACTAGGGGGTGTACTGATTCCATACTAACGCGTGTAACTCAACACAAAATGCATGGAGGCCTGCACTGCAACCCGCTGTGTAAAGACGTTTCTTTCAACGACGGCTCTGCGTTCTAGTGTGTGCGGAAAACATTTTGAAAACGGAGCCTTTCGGAAGCGATGGCGTCACGACTATCATGTTATTTACCTGACCCAGATTTCCTGAAACACAAATCCAAAATTACCGGTGATTGTTGCGTTTTTAAGTTCCTCCGGAGTAGTGTCGACGGAAACATTTGATGCGTTTTCAGACTGAAACCCCCTGCTCCCGACAAAAAGTTTCTGGGAGGACCCCCTCCAACGAAGTTTCTACACATGTTATCAACATTTAATTTCCCTTTCCAATATCATTTCCTCGTAAAGCAAGGAGTGGTTATTATAAATAAATCGAATCATAAATTAAGAGATCTTGTCTTTACTAATGACCGCAGGGTAATTTTCCCCCAATCTATGAAAGTATATCTTTAAAATTATCGAGAGGATTCATCTTTTAAGCTACACTTGTTGCTAAATACTTCTTTCTCCGATTCGTGGCTGATCGTCTTATCGTCACCACACCATGCTTGATCGTAGAGCGGTCATCTCAAATGGCCCTGGGAGCAAGAACTTGCAATTGGTTTATCTTTACTACTTTCCAAGTTTGACGGTCGACAAATGAAAAATAAGGACTGTTTACAGTCCAAACGACCATTTGTCGCGGCGCCTTCTTTAAAGTACTCATTATATATATTGCAGGTGGGCATTTTTTTCCACACGTTTATTGTTGCAAAGACAACAAACATTATCATACGACCCCATGCCTGATATAAGCAATTCAATAAACAGGAAAAACTAAAGGGCACGAAAGGCATAGAAGTACGATTTCAAAATGAAACTCACTCTCTCGTGTAACCGCAATTGCAATTTTAAAAGCTATAACTTCAAAACAGCTGATTTGAATATGCGGGGGAGAGGAAGCTTGACTGTCCGTGTTCGCCGAACTAATTATTTAACGTTCACGTTTCCTAACAGCACTATTGACGCTTTTCCGTGGATTTAAGCCAGTATAGAATAAATCATTTACTTCCTTAACAGTACACTGCTGGCGAAACATCGAGTGTGATGGCTTGACGTATTTGAGTGATCTTTTTTTTTTATTGGCTATTTAGTAAACTTAGTTAACAGGAGACTGGCAAGCAGGCGCCAGTGCACGTCTGGCAATCTGAACGCGAGAAACAGCTTCCCAAATAGCAGATTTGCACGTTGTCATTTGACTACAACTACCACAACTCCTTTCGATTTTTTTCATTACTTAAATTTTGAATTCCCAGTGGGGTTTAAATAACAATTTTCCTAATTAGCGTAAGAAACAGAAAAAGTGAAGGATTCTGGTAGTTGTAGTCAAATGACGCTATCTTGCAAAACGCCTATTCCTTCCTTTCTTGTGGGATGATTTAAGGTGTGAGAAGGTGTGGGGGGAGGGGGGAGGCTCTTGACTTACCGTTTTCCTTCCCTCTTTGCGTTCTTTCGCAGCAATTTTATGCAATATGGCTAACTGCTTTTCTGTCGGTGAGTTTTAATCTATGTTGTGGACAACTTATATCGTAACATTCTTTCGTCAACTGTCTGTTACACGAGACGAACTCAAATCAGTTCAACTCAACTTCTCAGTGTTTACATTAGTAAGAATAATAGCCTATGATAAACCTTGGGAAATATATGGCCAGGGCAAAGACTAAACTGATCTGTGCCTGGTAACCATGCAGAGTAACCTTTAAAGCAACAATAAAAATTCCTACAAATATGTTTACGGGTCTTCGAGAGCAGCACCCGAGGAGCTGTATCGTGAAAATCACTGTTAAAAAATGACTGGTGTAACATCATACAGCTTTCGAGTTTTAATACAGTATTGCTATTTTCCTAGTCTAAACAATTGAGTTTAATTAACAGTACAAATTTTGCGATTGCGTCATTTTGACTAAAGTATTACATAACTTTTAACTCCTGCACTATACACGATGTCAACTGATTATGTCCCAGGAGCAATTTGCAATAGCCCTTTCTTTTCTTTTTATAGTTTTCTTTCATTACTGTTTTCGCCAACTGCCAATATTTGCTACCTTTTCTTTTTCTCTTCAGAGACTTGTTTCATGAATCTTTTCTATATATGACAGAGTCTTACACGTGTTGTAAGGAAATATTTCATGGATAATTCTCACAAGCCTAGTACTTTGCATCGATCTTTGCAAGTTCCTTTGTGTAACTGTGTTGTCCAAAAAATGAAGTATAACACATTCTACTAAATTTGTGAAAACACGACTATTATTTTAATTCTGTTTTTACTCCAGGCTCTCCTTTCAGGAGCATGAACGTAAAAAACAAAACTTTTAGTAATGAATTTGAATCAAATAATACTTCCGATTAGATTTTTATCGTTAACAACATTCTAACGTAAACAAATTTATATTGGGACAAGAGAACAATGGAGACTTATTAGACCACTTGGCTATTTCACCTCGTTTCACCTTGATTCTGGACATAACATCACATTGAGTTTTGTTTGAATTTTTTTTACAACTGCGTCCTTTTACGTGAATGCACGAAAGTCGCTAATTAACGAATATTCTTTGTGCTTTCAAAATCCTTCAAAAAACTGACATACGTATGGCTAGAAATTAGACCTCGTTAAAGGTAGATTTTTCAGGTAATAATGTGAAGCAACGCCTTGAAATTTTTGTCACATAATTAGCGAGAATACAAAACCCATTATTACCAGCAGAAAACAAATATCAGGGGACAAACTGAGCAATCAGACAGTTTTCTTCTTCGTGGAACGAGAGAGTACGCTACTTCGGTTCAAGAAAAAGTCTCCGTTATAGATCAATTGAGGGTTGGATATTTCTTCCGAAAGGATTTCTGATTTTAAACTGAAATCGACTTCAACATTATCCAGTATCGGCCAAACTTACGTGGGTACAGCGTAAAGCAATTTGAATACATGTAGTACAACTGTTGAAACTAATAATCCGTAGTGAATTAAATTGAAAGAATGATTATGACGAAATTAAAAAGTGTATGTGCAAAAGACAAATACTACTTTACACTAAGAATATATTTTCTATCTCCTTGTAGTTGAGAATGATTTCAGTGCTAACCATCTTGCTGTTGATTTGTTGTTATGTTGTGGAAAGTCAGTCTGTACCTTCTGCGGGTAAGTATGTGCACTGTAATCGTTACAGCAGTTTGTAGACATTTCAACAAAAACGCCGCCCGCTTTACTGAATGCATGCCAAGGTTCGGTCATTCTGGGTACTCTTAAGCTTGAAACAAGTTGAGTGCAGTATAAATGAAGCTCACTTTTGACTTTGACTTAACTCGGAAAACGTTTCATTATGAGATGGGTTTTTTGTAATCAAGGATCAGGGTCAACCAGCTTTGGAACTTCATTCCGAAGCAAGGACAACAGCAAAGGCAAATTTATTTTTAGCCGTTTTATTAACTTTTCTTAACTGTTTTGGTTCAGTTCTCAGTTGGTTTAAAGATGCTCGGTACTTTTTTAACTGACTTGTTTTGCATTACGTGCGGACCTTATTGTTGTTCAATGGGGCGTTGTTACGGTCCAGATTGTGCCCTTCATCGCACTAATGAGGAATTATGGGTTTCATATTTAGCCATTTGTTTCTTAAGACTGATTTTTGTCACAATTATGTATGCCTAAGACTTATTAGACCAATCGATGTGAGTTTGAAATATTAGACAGTACGTACAACGGGTAAGATTTTCGAAGTCTCGAAGAGTGGATCTTTTGCGTTGTATTTCGCTCTTCCCGATTATGAAACGAAAAAAGTGTTCAAATTTTGTCTTTTCATCTTGGTCTCTTAAATATTATTAGTGTAAAGTTATTCGTGTCGTCTTTGCATAAGTGATATGTTTAATGTTGGTGTAAGCTCCCTAGATGAACCCTGTCACCTCCTTGGGCAAACATGTGTTAAATATGCTGAAATGAAAAAAATATATAAGACAGTACATTACCACGAAGTGAGTGTCCTATCAACCTTTTGTTTTCCTCAATTATCTCTAGAACCTTGTGGGTGTAATGAAGCCGCGCTCGGAATGGAAAGCGGTGCAATCTCAGATGGCCAGATCACGTCTTCGTCACAGTGGGATGGCAATCATGCTGCTATCCAAGGAAGGCTACACTTTGAGGCCGGTGGTGGCAAAGCAGGAGGGTGGACAGCTGGAAAAAATGACGCCAACCAATGGTTGCAAGTTGACCTGGGTAGTGAGTACTGTAAAGTAACACGAGTGGCAACGCAAGGAAGAAATAATTATGAACAGTGGGTGACAAAATACAAACTCCAATATAGTAACGACGGAGTGCACTTCCAGTACTACAGGGAACCAGAACAAACTGCGAACAAGGTATCATAAATTTCCCTCTCTATATTGACGGAGATATATCGTACAGTTGTAAGATGTATCATGAGCCAAGAGACGGAGATATATCGTACAGTTATAAGATGTATCCAAGCCAAGAAACAGATATATATCGTACAGTTAAAAGATGTATTTAAGCCAAGAGACAGAGATATATCATACAGTTATGAGAGGCATCTGAGCCAAGAGACAGAGATATATCGTACTTTTTACCTTAACTTGTAGTAAAAGTCACCGGTTTATACCAGCGTCTTTATATTGAATTCGCTGACCGGTTTTTCAGTGTAAATAAAACTTTTATTATTATTATTATCGTTATCATTATCATTATCATTATCATTATCATTCACATTATCATTATCGTAAAGTGATAAGATGTATCTCAACCAAAAGAGCATGACGGGGAAAGAGTCCATCCATTCCTTAAAAGGAAA
>Ga0126338_10001644_pt1 | contig 14676 bp, 7 predicted proteins | sample OrbCmetagenome_2_FD_92529 | JGI IMG/M metagenome (GOLD analysis project Ga0126338, IMG submission 92529) | Coral microbial communities from Petempiche,Puerto Morelos, Mexico - Orbicella C C metagenome | ecosystem: Host-associated > Invertebrates > Cnidaria > Coral | place: Petempiche,Puerto...
AATTAATTAAACCTTAGTCAGCTGCCACAGTGATATAACAACGTACTTCAGTATGCCTCGGAAAAAGGCCACGTTTGTCCGCTTTATATCAATGCAGAACTCGGAATGCTCCCATTCGATTGTAATGAATTTTTGCCAGACGATCCACGCGCAATGGCGTAATTGTAACTAATGTACAGAAGAGGGCAAAAAGAATTGAGTATTATAAATTCGCAAACAGAGATAAAAATGATACCAGGTGTGCAACATTGAGCGAATGCACACTTTGAGCGATATTTGATGACAATTGATGACACCTAAATAAAGTAATTAACTTTAAAGATCTGTGTGAATGGTACTTAAATATTCCGTGACGCTTACACAGCATATTTTTTATTTAAAAGCATGCCCGCTGAATAACCCCACACTCCGCCCGGGCGTTAATATTTCCCTTTGTCGTGATCAATCCATGTAAGTATGATTTCCAAAACGTTTTCCTCGGGGTCAATCACTATCTCATCGCTTGAAATCCATTTTTCAACCTCATGGCTTGGCAAACTTAGGAACTCGTTAGAAGCAGTGACGGAGTTAAAGTTTGAATTGATGAATTTCCGGGTGCTCGCGACCAGCTCTTCACATGAATAGTGTTCTGCCAAGTAGTTCATCGAAATGCAGGTCTCAGTGGCGATGTGTTGCTCGAGAAATTTGCCAGCCATAGTTTTAAGATTTGAAAGGAGAAGAAAATCTGCCGTTTCGATCAGCTTCTCGGCATTTTCTGGGGTAATCTGAACGCTGCCATTATAAATAAACTGCACAATGTCCGCCATCTGAGACTCGGTTATCGTCTGAAGCCGAATAACTCCTTCATTACTCTCTTTCATGTCGCTGCTGAGAAGCTTTTCAAAGGATGGACTCGCCAGTGAAAGTACGTTTCTGTGAGCCCGGAACTGCTTTCCATCTTTCACCACCAAAGTTATATCGCAAGAGATTTCTTGATCTCGATCAAATCGATTCATGCTTCGCTTTCAAAGCGAAATCAAGGGTGAACGCAATCTTGAGCCTAGAGTTTATCCAGCTGCGTGGTCAGCGTTGAGCGTGACCAAGCAGTCGTCATGGAACAACGTTACATAATTAACGTTCTGAGGAATGACGACACACTCAAAACTGTGATGCAGTATGGCAGAATGGGTGGCCCCAGTGAAGACAAACGAAGAGTCCATGGGCTAATAGCGAAATACTGGAGTAAACGCGGCAACATCTCCCTCCGCACTGTCGGGTTACTCCCGAGAGAACGACCAGTCATTGTACTTTTAAGGTTAAATGTACTGAGATGTTTACTTGATTTTCATTAAGCGGTTACTAAAACGCGCGCGCGCGCGAATCACTGCCTCCTCAATGTGGTGGCCCAGAATTTCCCCAGATCCTCGAGGGCGGGGGGTGAGTACCCCAGAAAAATTCAGTGGGGGTGTGCGGCCCGTTTTCCAAAAGCCTTTCCTTATTTATGACCAGACCAAAATTTCGATACCCTATTTATGGATGTTGCGGCTGACACAGTTGCCCTTAACATAATGTTTGAAGGGCTTTTGTCCATAGTCCTATCAATAATGATGAAAAAATCGCTTCTTCTAGAACAACATACCCAATTCAAGACTAGAGTAGAAAAACCATACCCTATTGCCGCCCCACCCCCAAGCAAGGGAAAAGACCCTGGGAACGAGGTTGACCAAAATGGCCAAATCGATACCCTATTTTATACGACCAAAACGACTGAAAAAACACACTCTTTAGGGCCACAGCTACCTACATAGCCCATAAAAGAGAGCACCCTTCCCTGTGTGAGAAATAGCGCAGAGAACGCATTGAGCCAATAAAAGGTACTTGATTTACAGAAAGACCGTGGACCAGAGTCCGCGTAGCCTTTTTTCAGCACAAGGATAAAAATTACCTCCGGGCTGTGGATTACTTTTCAAGAGATGTAGAGATCTGTCAATTGTGTCCAAGAATGTAACTTTACCCAGACTACCCTGCAACTAAAAACAATCCTCAGTAGACACGGGCTTCCAGACATCTTATTTACAACAACGGCTCCCAGTTCGATTCATGCAAGTTTATCACCTTCTCTACTGACTGGCAGTTTCAACACACACTATATCTGAGATATCCACAGTCCAACGGAGAAATGGAAAGGGCAGTCCAAACTATGAAGAAGTTATTAAATAAGAGTGCCATAGGGACTAATACTTGGCTCTCCTGACCTACAGAGTTACTCCAATGCACCACGGCTAGTTTCTCTCCCGCACAACTAAGCATAAGCCAGAAAATACGAACTAGGGTCCCGTACCGCCCTGATGAGCTGAAGCCAAAGACTCTTGACTATGATCATATCAGAAGAAAAGAGAGGGAGTACTAAGCAAATATGAATTTCGATTACGACAAGAAACAGACTTTTGAAAAATGAAAAAATCCCAACTGCAGTTCATATATTCCTTTTCCATTGGAGTCAACTGGTGCTTGCGTCAGTTTTCACTCCATACCGAAGACTGAGAATTAACATCATTTAAGAGCATGGCGAAAAAAAATCGCGGGGCGATCTACAGAGGTGCAAGCTTTGGTTCACCATTTTGCTTAGGAGGGGAAATATGCAAAAGTAACATCAACTCGCACACGGACTTTGGAGTCAAGAGCGCTTACACCATTTCAAGTGGAGTAAACGACCGCTACACAGATCTGGCAGGGACTGTTTACTTCTCGCCCGACGAGGTGGAGATGTTTTCAGAGATCTTGTTTGACGCGTACTTTCAAGATATGATGACTGTTAGCTAGCATGTTAGGTGTAATCGTTCCCCTGTCAGTCAGCATACATGCAAACGAACTTCGTTTGGAGAGGTCGCGCTCTTATCGAGTTATAGGTTGAATTGCATGTAGAGGTTTATTTCTTTTTCATGATCTGTTTGCTATTTTAAGGATAACCAAAGTCAGTAAAGATAGTGAATATAGCATATCAGTCTTTTGTTATCACCTTCGGCTATTTTCATTACTCAATCATCACCCTCAATTTATCGACGGTGACGAACATTAAAAAAGAAACTTGCAAATCACTTGTCAGGGGCGTAGCCAAGATTTTTCAAAGGCGGGGGTAACACTGTGTCAAAATGAGGGTACTCACCATTTTGTCATGCCATTTTTGTCACCTGTGGTAGGTTGCTTACTTAAAAAAGGCTTACAAAAGGGGGCTCACGGGCATCTCAGGACCCCCTCCCCTGGCTACGCCACTGCTTGTTCACTCTAGTACACGAGGCCTGGTATTCGGCGAAGTACTGTTGATCGCAGAAAACCTAGACCAAATAATGCTTTTTTCAGCGTTTGTTGCGAACGTGCTCATCAAGAGACGAGAAATATTGTTATTTTGGTCTTAAGAATGAGGTGGAGTGGGACAGGAGCCAAGTTTAGGGAGTAAAGTGACTCAATCAAGTACGACTTGACAAGTCTAGAAATTTGTTGTTTATAATATCGAGTTCAAGGATTGACTTCAGTCACATGAGAGAAAGAGACCAATATTTACTATTGACTCTTGGGTTGTTTACCATTTACCCAAAAATTCCGGAAATTTTGGTAGGAATGTGGATGGGAAGACAACTTTGGCTGGACCGACGGGAAAATTTCCGAACTGATAAATGGGAAAATTTTGAAAGGTAGTCCAAACTTTCCAACCGAAATATCTGAGTGGAAAATGTGCATACCATTTGCAATTCTTCACCGCAATCTTGGATCATGGAATTATCAGCAGGTCGAACTCGTCCTAGGCTCTCTCAGTCAATTTCGGGTTGTTGAGTAAATGGTAAATGACAATCCGAACGGAACTTACAATCAAGGATTTTTACTTACCATTTGGAGAAACCGTTGACGAACTGGTTTCCCCGTGTAAATGGTAGACAACCCTGGACTCCACAAAAAAAAATACATAAATAAAAAAGTCCATTTTCGTGATAAGCCGTCGTTCGAAATGTTAAGCGAGAACAATCACGAGAGTCCAACATCCCACGATTGCTGTTGATCATGAGGTTCAACGATATCAGTAACAGACAGCGAGACTGAGATGTACGGTTTTTATGGAAGTGCTTGAGACAAGAAGCACTCGACATGCAAGTTTCAAATACCGATCTGAATCAAAGAGAGTTCTGTGAAAATTACCACGCCATCATGGCGTGATCACTTGCTCCACAACTTCGAGATGTTTGTTTTTTTTTTTTTTTCCACAGCTTTTGAGAGTTCTCCCAAACTATCATTAGTTAATGTTTCTATTCAACAATTAAGTTATGCGCTCGAGATTTCTGTTTGAACAATAGAGTGTTTCTGTCGAGGAACTGTATCGGCCGATAGTTGCCCCCCGAAATTTGATGTTCTTAAAAACAAATATTTGGCCAAGAAGCGAAGCTTCGAGGGCAAATATGCTAAGCGGGCAAATTTCCAAGAAGCAACTATAAGATCGATATATAGTTCCGAGACATAAACACTCCATTGTTTTCATTGTTCACCACTAAATTTTCTTCCGCACACCAGTTTAAAAATCATACTGAATTATTTCTAACTTTTTTGACTCTTTTTTTGGATGAAAACCGTAAAAGCCAAATGTAAGATTTGAAAAAGAAAACAGCTAAAAACCCACTTAATGCACTTTCAATTGTTTACTTTCTAAAAGGCAGCTTGTTTACAGAAAATTTTCGCGGACGAGTACTAACCATCCGGGTGATAGTGTCTCTCCACGGATGAACACTATCGCATCACGTGATCAATTCAAACAAAAGATAATCTCTTGATTTAAACCAATAAGAATAGGAGAAAATTTAGTGGTGAGCTATCACGCATAGAAATCTCGAGCTCATAATCTAATTGTTTTAGTAAAAATATACTACACGTTCAAAAATTTATCTAAATCCTCTTCACAGACACTTCGAAAATGCAAAGAAGCCGCCAGTTTCTTAACACGCGCACCTTTGCTCACTATCTGCAACAGAATAGCTAGTGAGTAGAGTAGCCAATCAGAGAACTATATTCGTGATAGAACACTAGTAGATTTATACTAAAACTTGATACAAAGGGCACAGATCGGAGAGCATGTTTTCTACTTATTTTTAGAAGAGACTGCGAGAGAAAGAAAGGTATATTTCCCAGTATTTAATATCCGTTTCACAACATTTTACAGCCTACAGAGACTTCAACTCTAGGAATAAGTACTGAAGTGAAAGAATGGCGCCACTGTCAAGAGATGGAAACGAGACGAGCGGGATCTGAATGACTGGAAACGAGGCGGTGCTCACTTGACACGATTAATTCTAGTTCTCGTTTTCCAATTCCTCCCTCAGTTGATTTCTTTTGGCAATTAACTTTTCACTAACCACTTCATTGCTTTCCACATTACAAAAGCAATTCTCAGCTCTTCAAGAAGTTCATATCTTTCATGCATGATTCAAGAGAGTGGCCATTTTTAAAAATGTTCTTTTGCTCGCGTTTTACATAAACCCGCCAAGAACCCGGAAAGAAAAATACGGAGTTCTTTTTGTCGTACATACTACTCCAGGTAGGGTCATCGGGATCTAAACATCTTTTCTAAAACGTCTCAAAAATACTTCCATGATAGAACATAATTGTCCTCCATAGATAAAATACACATTTCCATTTACTCACTATGTATATACTACAAAAACTCAACTTTCACTGTAAGAGTTGGTGCTTTGCATTTATAGCAGAACTAGTCTTAGGGATGCAGTCAGGACAAAAAGCACCATGCTCAAGGAAATCTTGGCTGACGTGGAATGCATCGCTAGTACACCGCTAGAGGTGGGGTGAGTTGAACTTTGACGCGTTGTTGGAATCATTGTGTTGCATCGATCTTGGGTACAGCAGGCGATGTTGCAGCTTACTAGCTTATAGCTCATTACTTTTAGCAGCAGATCCAGTTTCTCGCACGCCTTCTTTTTATCTAAATGGAATGAAAGCAACGTTATTACTGACGCAAAGTCACTTATGCCATAAAAAGGATGGGGCCTTTTAGGGGTCAAAAAGCGGTTTTGCTACCTCACAGGGTGTCCAGTCTCAAAAGGTCCACAGTGGGACCTTTTGCGGTACTTTTTAGGGTATTGAGCCGAAAAAAGAATATGACAGGAGATAATGTGTTGTTTTACAATTGGTACCTCTTAGGGGTGAAAACAATTTCAAGCCACACCCACAAAGCAGGATCTCGGTACCTCCTTGGGGATATTTTCTAAATTTACGACGAGCACCCTCGTCCTTTTAATTTTTATTTGTGAGTCCCCCCGGGCAATTATGCATAAAATATACCAACGCTAGTCAAAATGTAATCCTTAGCAAATTCGTTTTGCCACTGGGGTATGATTTGGAGGGGGTAGGAGCCCCCACTAAATTTAGCTCAGCCCTTAACTTGCTTTACATTATATCACGTCGATCACGTGATGTCATACCGTCTGCCATCTTAGATCCGCCACCATCATAGATTTTAGAAAATCAATATCTCTCAACCAGATTGAGATACTAGAAATGTAGGGAGAATTGTACACAGATATACAGTAAAATTCCAAGTGTAAGAACTTACATTGGTTGAAGTCTGGCGAAATATGTTCTTGTATTTTGGGGTAGTTATTAGCAATTTAGGCTAAGTAGGTTCTTATTAGGTTCTTAATTTCCGTGAAGGTGATATAGTTGTCGGTTATCAGAAAAATAAATAAACTTGGGTTTGGTCCTTAAATTGATATACAGTATTTATTCACAACTGTATTATGGTAAGCCTAACACAACTGATTACAAAAGTAAACGTATATGTGGTGTTGCCTCTCTAACAAGAGTTCGTAATTTAACAGTACTGTAACCCGCACATGAGAACCTGCTTGATCTTGCCGGCTTGGCTAAACAGGTTCTTATATTTTTGAGTTTTAAAATTTCTGCCAGCAGGTTCTTAAACCCCAAGGTTCTTTCACGCGATGTTTTCAAACAAATTGACAAAAAGGTCGTTCTTCTCACCTGAGCAATCAATACATCCCCTGGCCACAACATCGAGGATTGCCGTACCATTGTCATATTTCCCACTTGCTGAGTAACAGTGTGTGTTGCCTAGTAACGCATTGCATTTTTTCCTGGTTTGACTGCGCTGGCAATCACTCCAGCTGCCTCCAGCCTCAATACAATTGTAACATTTGGTGACTGCAGCTAAAATAAACAGGAAGTAGTTATTACTCAAGAGCGAGAAGCTGTTAGACCATGGTTGTTTACCATTTACCCAAAAATTCCAGAAATTTCGGTTAGAATGTAAATGCCAACTTAAAGATAACTCTTGGCTCGACCGACCCGAAAATTTCCGCTGAATACATGTAGATTCTGTAAACGGAACGTATAGATAGGTAGTCCAAAATTTTCCACCGAAATATCCGAATGGAAATGTCTTTACCATTTGTAATTCTTCACCGCCATCTTGGAATTATCACCAGGTCGAACTCGTCCTAGGTTTTCTCAGGAAATTGCGGGTTGTTGAGTAAATGGTAAATGGACAATCTGAACGGAACTTGCCATCAAGTATTTTTGCTTATCATTTGCATAAGCCGTTGACCAATCGGTTTCTCCGTGTAGATGGTATGGTAAACAAGTCATATTTCTCTTACACCATACTTTTTTGTGCAATTTACTTCGCAAATTTATGGTAACCGGTTCAAGTTTAAGCTTTCTTGCACCACAGGTAATAGAGGGGAATGGTTATGAAACCCGACAAAGTTCTTTGCTGCACGTTTTTGTTCTCTTTTTTGGCCTTGACCGTGCACAAAACACAATAATTAGTTTACTCCGTACTGAGGAATTAACCAATAGCAACGTGTTAGTTACGTAATTCATGCATAGTGTATGAGCGCAAAACAAAAGATTGTGCGCGATCGTGGATCTTCCAACGTAAATCTTGGCATCTTTGTTTGCTCCTTTGATGTTTGCCGGGCTTCATAACCAGTCCCCTCTATTGACTATGCTTGCACGAACATGAAAATAAGCTAAAATATGATAGGTAATTAATTTGCTTCTTTGTTGAACAAACTAACCAACCGTGGCACTGTTTTAAAATACATCAATTATAAAAACACCCGATGTTACGCCAAGGAAAGCGCTTTTTAAATATACACGCTCATTCCAATTGATTCCTTGATTATATGGGCTAATTTTCTTGGAGGACTGGCGTTAACCAATCAACCGAAAGACACTACAACGGTGGAGCTCCCGAAACAAAATCCGGAGAGCTTCTCTCTTTTGCCGTCCCCACACGTGAATTGGACCATTCCATTTTATATCCGTACCGCCCCCCCCCCCCCCCCCCAACTTATTGAGGAGCTTTGAATCTTATTCCCTTAGAAAAGTTAACTGTTTACCCTTTTAAGACTTCCTACCCCTCCCCCTCAGATTTCCTAGTACCTCAAGGGGGTGCAGATAAAACTGCAATGACCCATTCCAGCTACTCAGTTTAGACCTCGAAGACGTGACTGGTAATTAGAGATATGAGCTATCGTTTACATCTTGGCATTTTTACGGTTTATAATCTATTTTCCTTACGGTTAACAGAAATCTTAGAAGCTAATTACCATTGTTTAATTAAACAATTAAAAAGTAATTTTCATTGTTTAAAAAAGTTACAAAGTTTTGACCATTGTCAAGCATATTCAAGGCATTAGGACCATTCCGTGATAGAAACTGAGGTGTTATCATAAGAATTGTAGACTAATATAGTAATCCGTACAACCCTGCCACAATACGAGACACAAAACAGTCAGGCCAAGAGATCGTGAGACTTTCACTGTCGTGGCTACTTTTTTTTTCTATTTTATTTTTTTTACGGTTATCCTTTTTTTTTTTTACGGCTAGCGGTTAAATTTTTCCAATTGTTACGCCTAACGGGTAAATTTTTAGCCCGATTTTAGGCTAACGGTTAATCCCATTGTGACCCTCTTGAAGCTCAAGGTGTTTCAGCGTGATATCATAGAAGGAAACAGCACAAACCCGTGTATTCTTGTTTTGTCCTCCTTCTTGCTGCCGAAAAGCCGCGAACTTCAATGAAACAAAGTCAAACTAATACCCATAGTACCAGTCGACATTGTCGCTTACGGTTTACGCTTTCGTGGAAAAAAGACTTCGTCGAAAGAGCTGCTATCTTTCAATTGGTATTACATAAGTTATCATGAATCCACATGCGAAATCAGAAGAATCAGCCAAGATCTTCAAGGGCTTTTTAAAACATCGCGGTTTTCTTTTGTAATCAGTCCGTGTTAATCTTGTCCATCTTTATATCTAACCATCCTTGTTTCTTTATGGCTTATGTTATCTCTTTGGTGTTTTTCTATCTTGGTAAACTTCTATTTTTAGGTCTCCTTCAATTTAGAAGTAATTTTATACGCGGCAAAAATACCGTGACAGGGCTCCTTTAAATGTAAAGTGTTTCAACTATGTGGCAAAAACGTCGCACAAGCCGGCTGATACTTTGTGGTTTTTCTCTGATTAATTTAATTAAAAGGTAATTAATTGCAATACAAACGAAAAAGGTTAAGTCTCCTTCGCACCTGGTTAACTTTAATTATTTGCCGCATCGTTGACCGTTCGGTTATTTGAAGAGTTATTCGAAGAGTTATTAAACTGGGAACAAGTTGGCCTTAACGTGAAAAGTGAACTCTTATGAGGTGTTAACCAGTTGAGTTGCAACTCTTCTGGTCTTTGTCACGAAACGTCGATACGAAACAACGAGGGAGGAGGGTTGAATTGTAGCCGCGAAATACGGACTTTTATACAACTCACTCCATTGGCATCCTGCGGTTACGGAGCGAGAGAAGCAACATGGCGGCCGGTTTTGTTCTTTTTGCCCTTAGTCAATGAGCCTTGTGGAAATGATTTTTCTTTTTTCACACAAATTTTGGAACAAATCAAAGCATAATTTTGGTTTCTTGCCTTACATTGCTTTGAGCTACCGATACCCTGGTGCCTGGAGAGGTCACGGGTTTGGTCTGCTTAAATTAGATTAGACAAACCACACGTGTGAGAGGAAAGCATTGTCTCTTCCTATTTCCCTTTTCCCCTTCGTGTCTCCTATCTCCTTTTCCTCTTAAGCGCAAGCCGATTTATTTGTGCCTGGTTTTCATCAAAATCTCTTCCTATCAAAGGATATTAAATACAGCTTATCCGTCCGTAGTTTTTTAATGAATATTTGTTTTCGGGATTACTTCTCGCTGAAATGACTGCTTCGGGCCGGAGCTCAAGCTGGTCTATAGGCGAGCGGCAACGTTTTGCCGTCGCCTAACGGAAGTGTGAAAGATAATAACTTCTAATACCATAAAATATTTGCTTTCTTTAAAATCTATTTGCCGAAAAATGTCGTCAGAGAAGAGAAAAACAATAGTTCCGAGTTCCGCTAGTGATACAAGCTTCAGACTGAAAGCAGTTTTAGGAGTTAACGAGAAACGCTGGAGTTAAGTTTGTTATAAGTCGTTTCACCGCAAGAAAATTGGAATAAATAAGTGAAAGGGAGATTTTTCTAGCCAGGGAAGAGCAAGCAAGAGGGAAAGAAAGAGAAGAAGTGCTTTGTCCATCAGATACGCCAGCTGCGATTTATTGCCTTACGTATGTCACAGTTGTCGGTACTCTTTAGATGTACTTTGAGGTAACGTTTAAGTATTGGTTGTCAAAAAGCTTTTAGCAATCAGCACAGCGCATCAATTAAATCAAATGTGTGTTTCTAATGTTTTGAAGGTTAAGCTAAGATCTTGGCGCTAATTGAACTGATAACAAAGGATTCATTTCCACAGATGACTGTTTGTATGCAACAAAAGTTATTTCAAAAAGGAATGTTTATCTTGGTTGCCCTTCATAGCAAATGCAAGTGCAGCCATAGAAATTGTCTTCTTACAACACCAGCCACGATTTCTGATAAATTTCTGTTTTCTGAAGACGATAAACGAAGGTGAAGGTGAAATCCAATAAGTCCGAAAAAATTCGATTATTGCGATGGTGATTGCATTCTGGGAGGCTAAAACGCAAATTGAACACTCGACATTTACTTCGCGTTCAAGACCACAACATTAAGCGATGAAAATTGTTTCCGAAAGTTGGGTTTTGTTTATACAGTTGAGTTGAGTCTTAAGAAATAGAGCAGCATCGCTTACCTGACAAAATGGAGGCGTTCAAAACTAAGGAAGCCACGAGAAATGCAGACCTCATTTTGAAACGTACATTGGCTCACTATATCCTGTTTATCTCGCCGTTTCATCACTTATTATACCTCGCGTGACTTAACATGCCAGTGGTTCCGACGTACTTGAAAACCAAATCGCTCACCGACTGTCGCGTTTTTCTCCGATTTTAGATAACGCAAGCGTCAATAGCGCCAAGATTATAGGTCAATGGTCGCCAGATTGGCCACTCGGGCCTAGAGTAAAGGATTTGTTTAAGTGTGCCTTGCCTCTCGGCGATTGAAGGGTCGATTTCATGATCAGGATCATTATCCGATTAAAGGATCATTTGCATGGGACTGGCGGCAATGCTATATTCTTTGTCGAGGAAAGATCAGCTTAGAGCAAAATTAGGCATGAGCTGAGGGTTTTCTCGTTTTTCTTTTTTGTTTTGTTTTTGTTGTTGTTATGCTTTTTTTTTGGCGAAGAAACGCTAGGAAAGAAAGAAGATATCAGGACAAATCAAAAGAATGAAAAACAAAACAAATGAAAATAACAAAGAAATAAAATACTTTGGGAAGTCTGGTTAATTTTAATGTCAATATGATAAACAAAACTTAATTTGGAAAGAAAAAAAGGAGTTATAGTGAAAATAATAATAATAATAATAATAATAATAATAATAATAATAATAATTATATAACGGTTCCAACACACCTGACAAAAATAAGCAAAGACCGGGTCATTGTTTGACGTTAATCACCTTAAAAAAAAAAAAGATTTCCTGAACTCCAGATGAAGGCTACTTTTGGCTTACCGAATTGAATCATATCTGACATTGAAAACGAAAATATTTCAGCTGTTTGATGAACAGCCTTGTTGTGTTAAAATTTGATTAAGAAACAAGTGATGACTCCTAAAATCGAGAAGCTAAACATAGTTCTGAATTACTGTGGATTTTGAAAGTTCGACCACATGTTAGTCCCTTATCCAGGATGTCACAGCTTGTTTCCTGTCGGCACTGTCGATCGTCTTGTTTTTCTGTTCCTGTTTTTCTGTTCTTGTTCAGAGACGGTGCAACTCTCTCTTATTAAAGCAGTATTTTAATCTACCTATAGAGCTGGTCTTGCGTTAAAATTCTCATTTTGACTCTCGGACGTACAACGGAGTGGACGGGGGGTTGATGCCACCTCCTCCTAAGGTTTTTTCAAAGTTTTGAAGAGACGATTTACTCTACGGGGCTGAAAATTTCAGTAGCTGTTCCTTTATCCTCTGCAGAAATTTTGATATGTCATTTTGCGTAACCATCATATTTGACGTTGCTATGGCAACCATCAAATTTCATGTAGGGCTGGCCAAATATCAACTTTTTAAAGATAATCCTGTAGTTTTTGTCCAGTTTTCTTCATCAAATTGCAAAAACTCATGAATTTGTACAGTTTAAAAGCATTGTGGCTTGATTTTGTGTTAATTTTCGTTATTTCTTGACTTTTTAAGAAAATAGGAAAATCCAAGATGGCGGATCCAAGATGGCGTCATTTGACGTCATATGACGTCATAACCAACAAAAATAGTAGTTGTAGAGAAAGCTCAGGGCTATCTAATCAATTTAAATTTATTTCGCTCTGCCTTAACACAACGAAAACCAAGAGGGGCTTCCATCCCCCCCCCCCTTTCTCTTGTACCACGGTGGGGGTATGAGTTAGCTTGTACGTCCGAGGGTTAATTTAACCGTAAATGTAAACGTCATCTTCTAGCCTGGCTTCTTTAACACCCGACTTTCACAAGGTATGCATAAATAATATATTTGCAGTCCGGGATCAAATATAAGAAATATAATATTGCTAGCTACGATGATAACTGTTATCTTTTTAAAAAAATAGCCAAAAATTTTAAAAAACGCCAATTCAGTTCAATTTTTCTCTGAAATTTCGCAAGCACATTACACCACAGCTCTATACGTTGTTCATAGAACTTGATACATAAGCGAGTAACATTTCGCTCGCATCTCATCCATAGTTGTGTGGTAATCAATCAAATCACATCTGAGTAGCTTCCATTTCTTTGTTGTCTCTAACTCATCCATTTTCTCACGGTAGCCAAACTTCGTCGTTTCCTTGTAAATATCTTGTCTGACGGTTTCTTGGTAGACATCTTTGCGAAGAGTAAACCCAATGATACCCCCTGAAATAAAGTACGGTAAAAAGGTTAAGTCAGCAACAGTGGCCAATAATGTCGTATAATTTATCCTGGTTTCTGTCGCATGAAGCGACTAGAAGCATTTCTGCACCCCCTGGATGGAATGCTAGTCCATCGCAATATTCTAGTTCCAGCAGTCTGGGTTCGAGTAATCTTGTTCCCAGACAGAGCTCTGCGAACGAGATTGGGGTTCGTACGTTCTACGGAGCCATGTTAATGCCATACAGGCGCGTGTACAGCATCACATTGGGGATGCATCCCTTTTTTCCTTTTGGCGAACACTTTCTTACCTTTGAGGCGACTTTTTTCTCTGGCGTGACTTATTTTTGCTGGCGCGATTTTTTTTATGGCGCAGGTAAAAGTAAATTTAAGGTAAAATAAGTTTATCAACTAACAATATCAAATGGACCTGACAACATACATAATTATACGAATATCAACTGGTAAGAGCTTGACCAGTTATTTGAATTACATGGTTTGGCCAATGAGTAGATCTCGTTACCAGTCCTTTCTCGAACTTGAACTCGTTACTGCTCCTAGTCTGTTCACAGACCTCTTTTCTCTGCGAGGTTCGACGGCGCAAGCGAAGTAAAAACAGCGGGGATTGTGAACACAAGGAGAATCCCTGTTGCTCATTTTCGCTCGCTCTCTCGCTGATGACTAAGAACTGATTGTTTCCTACTATGACCTGCTGTCAGTGAACACAGGATAACAAAACCAGCGTTTTTATCACTTGGCCTAGCACGAACATTCGCACTACCCTCGGCTCGTCTTCGCATTTTTAATGCCTATAGTTTGGAATACCGTAAATCCTCGAATGAGCCCCCACCCCTCCCCCCTCAAATAAGCGCCCCCTTCAAATGAGTGCCCCTCCTATCAGCCACAATTTGAAATAAGCTCCCCCCCTCGAAAAAGCGTTCCCTCCCCTCCCCCGATCTTGTGGACGAGTAAGGAGACAACCAAGGGTGCATAGTTTTCGTTGTGTAGTATTAGATTCGTACATTTCTTCAGTTTGTGAACACGTTTTTTATGTCGATAAACAGCTTATGTTGCTGTTTATGCGCAGATGATGTATTAAAAAATGATCATGTCAGGCCAGGATTTGGGAAAAATTTAATAAGCCCCCCCCCCTCGATTAAGCGCCCCCCCCCCCCGAATAAGCGCCCACCGTCTTCTAGTAAAATCTTTATTTAGACACGGTATTTCCTTCAGGACTATACAATATTTAATTTAAATAAATCTAACTACCTAACTAATTTAATATTGTAAATAACTACTAGAATAAGAGAAATGATAAAAA
>Ga0126338_10001646_pt1 | contig 14659 bp, 5 predicted proteins | sample OrbCmetagenome_2_FD_92529 | JGI IMG/M metagenome (GOLD analysis project Ga0126338, IMG submission 92529) | Coral microbial communities from Petempiche,Puerto Morelos, Mexico - Orbicella C C metagenome | ecosystem: Host-associated > Invertebrates > Cnidaria > Coral | place: Petempiche,Puerto...
CCGGTGTTCCAGCCGGCCAGTCTCAGAGCTTCAGTCAGGGAAAATGCTGCTGCAGGTGCCAGTGTCTTGCAAGTGACTGCGACTGATGCTGATGCTGGAATAAACGCAAAGATCACATACTCACTGACCATGACTTTCGACTTGTTTAAGATTGACTCTGATACTGGAAAAATAACAACCACTGCTCCCCTCAATCGTGAAGTGACTCCGGTGTATAGGCTGGAAGTGGTGGCCACTGACAGAGGGACCAGCAGTCGACAAGGAAAAGCTGAGTTAGTTGTAACGGTTGAAGATGTGAATGACTTTGATCCTGTGTTTGGTTCAAGTCAGTATACAGCAACAGTAGCGCCAGGTGCTCCTCCAGGTACTTTTGTCATTATGGTGTCTGCTGTGGATGAAGATATAGGCCCTAACGCTGAGTCCGAGTACACCATAATAAGTGGCTCTTCTGCAGTCTTTAATATTGCTCCAAGAACAGGCATCATCACTGTGGCCCAAAACGTACCCTCAAGCCCCTTATCGTATTCTTTTAGTGTGAAGGCCTCGAACGTGAATGCACCACAGCGCTCCGACACTACAAACGTACAAATCAGTGTGAAGTCAGGATCATTCCCAGTATTCCAACATCAGGACCAAAGTATCCGGGTCTCCGAGCAGGCGTCAGTGGGGACTAAATTGGTCACTGTCAATGCAACCGGACACACGGCTTACTTCATTGCTGCAGGCAACGTGGGAGATGTATTTGAGCTGGATAATGTTGACGGAGAGTTAAAGATCAAGTCGCACTTGGACTATGAGGAACAGAGGAATTATACTGTGGTGATTGGTGCCAAGGATGGAAGCAGCCAGCCACTCTCGGGCTTCGTCACAATCCACGTGGAAGTCATTGATGAGAATGACAACCGTCCTGTATTCTCACAGAACATTTATCGAGCGGACATTCAAGAGGAACTCCCTGTCAACACAACAGTGTTGTGGGTGTCCGCGTCGGATTCTGACTCGGCGGCCAATGCAGTGTTGGAGTACAAACTGGTGTCTGCTAACAGCCAGGCCAGTTCAGCTTTTGCAGTTTCTTCCAAGACCGGGCGTGTCTCTTCCAAAGTTCGACTCGACCATGAAAAAATCTCTTCGTACACATTTAAAATTCGCGCTGAAGATGTGGCAAACAGGTCCATGGCTAGCGAAGCAGTTGTGGTGGTAAACGTGCAGGATATCAATGACAACCCCCCTATTTTTGAAGATCCTCGGACAGCCTCCGTTTACGAAAACGTTTCTGTGGGAAGCCTTGTTGCTGTGTTGAGCGCTCAAGATGCTGATACTCAAATTGGTTCCCTGCTGCAATTTGGTTTTGCCGCGGGTGGAAATCCAGACGATGCGTTCACTCTTGATGCAAATAACGGCAGACTGACCGTGAAGAACGCCCTGAATCGAGAGGTGAAATCCCACTACACACTGCAAGTGACAGTGAGTGACTCACAGCACATAACGACGTCTAACTTCACTGTGATTATCTTGGATGTTAACGACAGTCCACCAAGATTCCTTTCTGATCCTTTGACACAACAAATTCGCGAAAAACTGCCAGTTGGAGCTGCGGCGATGAACGTGAGTGCCGTGGATGATGACGAGGGAACCAACGCTGAAATCCTGTATTCTATTCTGCCATCTCCTTCAAGCGATACTTTCACAATAGGTCGTCAGACAGGTGTTTTACGCCTCAATAAGGTACTGGTCTACAAGAAACCGAGCGCTGCTGGGAACGAGAACTTTTACAATGTGACGGTGAAAGCCAGGAATTCTTATTCGCCATTTTTCGAAGAAACTGTGCCTGTCATTGTCGAGGTGACTGACAGTAATGACCACACCCCAGTATTCACGTCTCCTTCGTATGATTTCTTCGCCGTTCGTGGTACAAGGGCCGGCGAGACAGTAGCGCGCATAAAGGCGGTTGATGATCAGGATGCAGGCACAAATGCGCTGGTACGCTACGAGGCAGTCAGCGGGAACGGAACATCGTGGTTTAACATTGATCCAGATAGCGGTAATGTCACTGCCGCCAGTCTCCTTGATACTCTGGGCGTGTTCTACCTACGGGTCAGGGCTCGGGACACGGGACAACCCGCCAAGGAGAGTTTTGCCAGTCTTCACGTGGAAATTGTAGAACCCAACAACAACACACCCAAGTTTCAAGTTAGCCAATACAATTTTCCTGTACAGGAAACAGTGCCTGTGGGGGATGAAGTTGGAAAAGTAAGTGCCTCAGATTCGGACGCAGGAACGAACGGCCAAGTGGTTTATCGCATAGAGAGCAGTGATCCGCCAGGATTTCTTGGAATTGGTCGAGAGAACGGTTCAATCTTAGTGAAGAAGGCGCTGGATTACGAGTTTTCCAGTAAAATTGTACTCAGCGTTGTGGCTACAGACGGTGGAAAAGTGCCTCGTTCGGACACTGTGACTGTCCGAATTTCACTCCTGGACGCCAACGATAACCGACCGGTTTTCTCAAGTCAAGAATACGATGGATATATTGCAGAGAATACAGCACCTGGGGCATCGATTCTTACTGTTACAGCTTCAGATCCCGATCAGGGCGACAAAGGACGGGTGGAGTACAGCATCTCCAACACAGATCTCTTGGTGTCATTTGAAATAAATCCAACCAGCGGACAGATCAACAGCAAGACTGTGTTCGACTACGAAGTGAAACAGTTGTACGAGTTGTCCATCATGGCCAGAGATAAGGCATTGCCTCCATTAGAATCACAACCAATGGCTACAGTGCTTGTTCACGTGACCAGTGTGAATGAATATACACCGAAGTTTAACAAGTCTCTTTTCCAGGCTTCTGTGGCGGAGAACGCACCACTTGGGCAGTCTGTGACTCAAATACACGCAACAGACCAAGACAAGGGTCCGGATGGTGAGGTCGTTTATTTGCTGGTCGGAGAAAGTAACAGTCAAGGATTCAGCATAGATCGCTACACGGGGGTTCTGAGTGTCTCTGGGAAGCTGGACAGCGAGCAATTTGGGATTGTAACGCTTCGAGTTCTCGCGAAGAATGCGTTACAGACAAGCGCGACGCCTGATACCAGCGATCTAGCGACGATAATTGTCACAGTCACGGACGCTAACGATGCTCCTCGATTCCTCAAAAGTGTTTATCATGCCAGTGTCAAGGAGGAACAGAATCCTGGCCAGCCTGTTACTAATGTCACGGCTGTGGACGACGATTTTGCCAATCAGCCGAAAGGAGCAAGGATAGAATACAGAATTCTCGCTGGCAACACTGGAGATGCTTTTACCATCGATCTGATTACAGGAAGAATAAGGACAGCGAAGAGGCTCGACAGAGAGACCATCCCACAGTACCACCTGACAGTCACCGCCACAGATAAAGGGCTCCCTCCTATGTCCGGCAACGCTACTGTCATTGTAAATCTTGATGACGTCAATGATAATGCGCCTCGCCTTCCTGTCAACTTTACGGGCATGGTCAAAGAGAACAAACCCGCTGGTACCACTGTAGTGACATTGCGACCCCAAGACCTAGATGTAGATCCCAATCGAGGACCCTATGCGTTCTCCATCAGCGGCACCGACTACGGAAAGTTCCAGTTAAACAGCGCTAGTGGTATGATAACAACAACCGCAGAGCTGGACCGCGAGACTATCTCATCATACAACTTGTCTATCCAAATTTCAGACGGTGGCTCCCCAAAGTTGTCCGCCGTGTCGTACTGCCAAATTCTCGTCCAGGATGTGAATGACAATGCCCCCCGCCCGACCGCACGTGTGGTGCACGTGAACAGCCTTAACAGCTTCGCATCCGGGACAGTAGCTAACGTCCAACCTGATGACCCGGATGTCGATGACGTCTTGACATGCCAGATTCTCAAGAACAGCGACGGATTGTTCAATTTCCTTCCAAGAAGCTGCATTTTGAGGACAAACACGAAATACGATGGAAGCGCTGACCATGATTTGGTAGTGAACGCAACTGACGGCAAATCAGCAGTTTCATACGATGTTAAAGTGCGTTTCGTCGCCTACAACTCGCTAACGGTTAACAATAGTATAACAGTGAGAGTGCAGGCGGCAGGCCCAGAAATGTTCCTTTCTCGGTCCTATCAGGATTTCTTAGATGCGATCAATCGTATTCTTCCGCGTGGTTTTGTGTCGCAGCTCTTCAGTGTCAAGTCTGTATCAGGAGGTTTCGTCGACTTGTCGGTCGCCGCGAAAACGCACGATTTGCAGTACATAACAAGAGAAGCGCTCTCTGACCTGCTGAGCAAAAACAAAGCTGAACTGGAAAGAAATGGTAATGTCGTGATACAGAATGTGGACTACACTCCTTGTACTGCTAGCAGTCCCTGTCAGAATGGCGGCGAATGCACCAGTTACGTTCAAACCCTGGGAACCACGACCACTGTAGATACTCTGCCGGTGATATTCTTATCTGTGGATTACGACTGGAGGTTCAAGTGCGTGTGCAAACCCGGCTACATCGGGGAGACGTGCGAGATCAGCGAGAAAGGATGCAACTCCAAACCGTGTCAGAACGGAGCCACTTGCGTGGACAAAGATTTCTCGTACGAATGCCAATGTCCGGCCGGTTTTAACGGATCCGCTTGTGCCAACGATATAGACGAGTGTCAACAGAAGCCTTGCAAGAACGACGGACGATGCGAGAATCTCGTGGGGAGCTACAAGTGTCACTGCAAACCTGGTTATTTGGGGGCCAACTGCTCATCTGGTTTCGATTTCTGCCGAGTATCCTCTTCCAATAGCTGGGCTCAACCTAAGTGTAGCTGCGATTCTGGAAAGGCTTGTCAGTGCTCGTGTCTCGGGTTTGAATCTGTGTCGTATCTAACGCTGCCCACCCTGGAGAGTCTACAACAGCGTAAGTTCAACAACATCACTTTCGAGATTTCCACGGCCAAGAGTGAAGGTTTGTTGCTTTACAACGCAGACGGGAGGTATAGCGGAGACTCCGATTTCATCGCCATACAGGTCATTGGCGGAAAGATCCAGATGTCGTTTAATCTCGGCTATGCAAGAAGTGCAGTTGTTGTGGAGCATGGCAAGTCTATAGACGATGGACAGTGGCACATTGTCACGGCGATTAGAAATAGGAAGGTGAGTGCGTTATCTTGTGTGAACAAACTCTATTTTCTCCTTACAATTTCAGCATTGTAAAGCAGACGTGAGGATTTTGGTTCTTAGTACTAAGTACAATGACATATATGGGCAAGTAAGGAGATTTGATACCTCAAGATGAAGCAGCAGCTCCTTGATATTCTTGTATTCTGTATTAGGAGCAAATGTCGGCAATAACAACACATTCTAGTGGCTAACAGAGCGGTTTTCATCTGAGTGTCGTCTAAAAGTAATTGGTTTTGCATTGTCTACACTATACAATTGGCTTAAAAAACACGCGCCAATTTTTATCCAATAAGAAGTTAAACCAAAACCAATCGTGACTCGCTGCTACACGTTTTCCCGCCCTTCGCGTCAGCTACATGTAATTACTTTGAGTTTTGATTGGTTCACTGGATTGTCTGTGCGCTTTGTGATTGGCTAGAGTGATTACTTTGGTTTTGGTTTTACGACACCCAATTGAAAATCGCTCTGTATTCAAACAAAAGATTATTCAGTTTGAATGTTTACAACATTTATTGAGCCCTTGCATTGTTTGACAGGTTGGTGAAGTGACTGTAGATTCGTCTGCCAAAGTTATGGTGGAATCTGAAGGAGAATTTGAGTAAGTATCAAAAATGTTTATTTATTTGTGGTCAAATTCAGTTCAAGTGAAGCTCTGTAGAATCTCACCGTCCTGGGAAATTGCCCTGACCTAAAACTTAATTCTCCTCCGGCTTATTTAAAAAATATATGAACAATAAAACTTAATTCTCCCCCGGCTTAATTAAAAAATATATGAACAAAGTAATGAGAATTTTGAAGTGGATCTTGGTGCTTTTGTCGATAAACGACTTGCAATTCTGTTCTGACGGACGACCTTATTTTCCTGTGCAGTCAACTGGACTTGTCTAATTCGCCGTTGTTTATTGGCGGGATAAAGGACTTCGATCGTTCGCTGGATCACCCTGGCCAGCATATTCAAGCAGACGATTTTCTTGGTTGCGTGAGGAACTTGTTCATCAACGGCAAGAAACTGGACCCGGCTAGCGCTACAGAGTCCGCTGGCATCATTGACCGCTGTCCTCGGCTAGGCCAGTGTACCTCGGGGACGTGTAAGAATGGAGGGAAATGCGTGGATTACTGGTTTGATTACGTTTGTGAGTGTGCAGATGGATACAGTGGGAGGAACTGCGAACAAGGTAAGTTCATTGACTGTTGGAAACACCTCGGGGTATATCAGAGATAATGGTTTATTAGAAATCTGTGCGAACCTGTCCGTGCCATTATCAGGCTGGTGACCGAAAGAAACCACTACGCACCCGAAACCAAGATGCTCGAGCAACGACTATCAATGATTATTTTAACAAATTGACATCAGTTTTTCATGCGTCTGTCCTGTTATTGATCATGAATTTCGTCATAACTTTGTCAAAGTAGCCGTGGATCCACTCGGCTATCGCCTCGTGGATCCGCAGTAAATCATGGTCGACCGAATTTAATGTTTAAAAGTTTTTATCTTACAGTTTTGAACGCCCATATGGTTCTGTTTGAACTTATATCTTACAAATTCTTTATACATTGTCTTACAATCGCTGTTTCTTTCCTCACCCTTGCAGAAGTACAACCAGTAAAATTCAGCTCAGACAGCTTCTTAGTGCTCCAATTCAAGGACAGTTATCGACGTGAACAACAACGCAAAGAAAGAGAAAGTAACACGGCTCGAAAGAGACGAGCAGTGTCTTCTAGCAAAGAAGAGTTTTCTGTCAGATTCCGTACTCGAAATGCCAATGGTCTTCTCCTTCTCGCCAGTGATTCTACTACAACTGTTGTGTCAGGCTACACTGTTCTAGAGGTGAGTGCAATTGCTGCATTCAAACAATATTTCACAACAATGTTGAAAGTGGTAATAATTGTAGAGTATTTTTTGCTAGGTTTTATTTTCCTCTACCCTCCAATCAGAGCGATGTTTTCGCGCAACCCGCGTTACGTCTTTCCCCGCGCTTTACGGTTTATACCTAGTCACGTGTTTCCACCGGTTGCATGTTTTCCGCCTTTGTCACGTGTGTCATGGGCAAAATATTTATTGTTTTCGCTTCGAGTTCTGTTCGCTTTGTCGAGTCTAGACTGAGACCTCCTATTAACATTCATGTTGTACTTTCTCCTTCTCTAACAGATAAAGTCCGCAAGCCTCAAGTACAGTTTCGGTAATGGAGGTAACGTTGCCAGTTTTACCGTTCCTTCCAGTGTGTCAGATGGCGAGTGGCATAACGTGACTATTATCCACCATGATAAAAGCGTGACTGTCACTCTCGACGGCGACGCCCGCACGAAGTTGTTCGACAGTTCAGCGCACGACTTCCTCGGAAAGGACATCAAGGCCTGGTTCCTGGGTGGGTACAACTCGTCTTTCGTGGGTTTAAACCTGCCGAGTTTCTCTGGCTGCATGAAAGATCTTAGCATTGATGGCCTGCATGTGTCTTTCTCGGGACCGAACAAGTTCGCTGCGATTTCACCTCGGGGCGGCTCGGTGGACGAAGGATGCGACGGCAGTGGTTCGTGCGCTTCGGTTCGCTGCACAGACCCGGGTAAACCTTACTGCTTTGAAGAGTGGGAGCTGGCCACTTGCATCAGCGATAAACAGTGCAAACCGAATCCTTGTGGAATAAATGGCTCTTGTTTACCGCAGAAGGACGGCAGCTATACATGTAAGTGTAATGGAGAGGTTGGAAAGTGCGTCGGAACTGGTGGACGAAACGGAGATGACGACAGTCGTCTAAGCCCTGGAGTGATCGCGGCAATTGCTTTCTTTTTGGTTTTATTGATATTGATAATCGTAGCGGTGATCTTCGCTCGTCGTTATCGACTGCGACAGAAGGCAAATAACAAGACCGTGGTGGAGTTTGACGCTACGACCGGAGCTGAGGTGGCAGCTGATGTCCAAGACGCCTCGCAGAGGACGTCTCCCTCACACAGCAGCGACGACAGCGGTGTGGTGATCCGCAATCCGAGCCAGAAGTCTCTGACGGATTTACGGCAGTCGGCCCTGCAGAACGGCAAAGACATTGTTATACACAACGTCGGCGCCCCGGAGGATTATCAGATCAAACTCACCAAATCCCAGGAGAAAATCGACCCGGGTTTCTCCGAATCCGACGGGGAATTTATCATGCGAAATGAAGTGGCTTTGGGTAAGGACGTACCTGTTGATCTTGGAGATGTGTCGAGATTGTCGAGGACCCCTAACCATCGGAGCACCCCACTGGAAAAAGAAAACACTCGCTCGGTGCCCACCAACAATAGATCAAAAAATCGTGAGCGTAAAATTCCCAATCCTCACTTCAGACATGGTCTGGATAAACGGCAGCCGCTATCAAGGAGCATCCTGGATCCCAGGTTACGTGGACCGACGAACCCGAAGTCTTCGCGACGTTTTCGGAAAGGTTCGCTGGGTTCTTCGAGTAGCGATGACGCTCCGGATTTCTCCGAGGCTGGTCTCAGGTCTGATGACAACTCCGACAGACTGGAGCATTACGACATCGAGGTTGCTAGCCTAGGCTACAGCGAAGTTTCATACCAATACGATCCGAACACGTTCAAGGACAAATCGTTGAACTGTCGGGAGCCGCCGGGATTATCTGCGGTAGAGATCGAGAGACTTCGGAAGCAGCCGCCGTCGGGAAGCTTGCTCGATGCAGTGTCTTCCATAAGCGACGAAGACGCGCCGACAATCGATAAATTGTCGAGTGTTCTCGAAGTTCCCGATACTTCAAGCGAGAGTTCCGATGATACTTTTACATGCAGTGAGTTTGAATACGACAATGATGAACCTAGTAGAGAGGACAACAACTTCCGCGGTAGTATGGTATTTTCAAAGCTAAACGATGTTAAAATGAACGCAAGCAACCAGAATCCTGAAGCGAACGAGGGCCGAACTTCTCACAGAGGCTCTCTCAGCACGTTGAACATGAGCGACGAGGAGATTTTACCAAACGCTTTGAGCTCCAAGCCAGCAAATGGAAAGAAAGATTTATTCAACTGGGACGATGTGCTGAACTGGGGATTGCGCTACCACAATCTTCGCGGAGTGTACAAAGACATTGCACAGCTTAAAGATTCTGCGGGACCTCCAAGAACCAAAGACGAGGAATATGTTTAAGGGATAGAAACATGTTATTATTTTGTTAGTGAGCCTTTTATTTATTGAGATTTGAAAAGTTTTATAGAAACGTGAACAAAACACAAGTTGTACATAGAGTGTTTGTAGTTTATTTTCTCTTTTTGTCAGGAGAAAACGTTTTCTCAAATTCGCTTGTGAGTTTTAACAGTTTTAATTGAAATTGGACAGCTTAATTGAAAACCTTCAGTATGGAGGAATGTTTGCAAGTGTTTCGGAAACTCTCTAGTTGTAATCGTACCACAGGTCACCCAAGCGCAATATAAGAGTCTTTATTCCGTGAATTACCCATACAATGATTATCCCATAATTTTCTCCATACAAACTCTTGTATTACGCTTGGGTTACGTGTAGTCATACAAGCTAACCATGTTTACATTACATTTTCATCGTCTAGCCGATTTTTTTTTTTTTTTTCAGATTTTTAACGTTTCTATAGTTCAGGAACCTTTTGCGACCTCTTTTCCAGCAGAAGCCGAATTTTCCGCTTGAAAAATAGAACAAAAGTTATATTTGTACAGAATCAGAGCAAATATTAAAGTATGCTGATTAAAGTACGTTTTATATAGATATTGTCTCCACAGCGAATGTCTGATTATTGAAAGTATCGTTGAACTGCGACTACTCAAACCGGCCACTAGAACAAAACTAGCCATGCAAAACGTGAATTGATCTAACCTGGGAACAGTGGACTGGTAGCTTTACTTCACGACATGGAACGGTCTGTTTGACAGAAATACGTAAATGCTATTTACTCCTCTGCGCTATATACACTCTCAGAGACCTTGACGGTGAATTATCATCATAAATTTCGCTCGCAAAATTTAGCTTGAAAACTCAGTTTGCGACAACTAAACCGAAACCGTTGAAAGGCAAACAAAATTTAGGATCGAAACTAACCAATCAACAAATGGCAAAGTTCCCTGAGAGGTTCGCAACACTTCGCACTTGGTTGGGTGTGCAATTTTGTTAAGGTCTATTGTTTGTAATCTTCAATGTCATTGGTTTATTTGAGAAAACGATTACTGTCAGACTGGTTAACTCTTTACTAAGTGGTCCAGTTTGAGTAGTCGCACTGCAAGGGACTTTTCATGTCCCAAAGCAGAGGGTATTGTGAGCCCCTTGGCAAGTTAAATCTTCTTGGAGCCTGGACAGAAATGTTGACTCTCGTTTGTTGAGGTGCAAAAGCACTGCACCAGAGCTGTAGTTTGGCTAGTTCTTTTGTAACGGCACATCTCTTCCTTGCTGCTCCCTGCTAGTCATTTCCTTTCACCAGTTTTGGCTATTTTTCATTCCGACGTTCAGACAGATGAAGTATCTGAGTTCTGATAATCCTGTCTTCTCCTTAGCACTGAAAGACACATAGAATGATACTTGCGAGTTTCTCTGTGTAGCCAGAGTAAACAACTATCTAATTCACCAATCACATTTCCAAAGTAATGATGTATCTGAGTGTCTGATTGATTGTTGTTGATAACAAAAAAGCCAATCACAGACTGCATTGATCTTGGTAGAGCTACTGTACATCATCACTTCTCTAAATGATCTGCTTTCCATGTATGAAACTCCTGTTGACATCAATGCCATTGCAACCAGAAAACAAATGTCAACTTCGAAAACCTTCTGTTTCTTATACTGGGATTTAACAAGAAAGAGGCCCTAAACTCTAAACATCATTTTACATGCTCTCTTTGACACTAACAAAAGTCTTGTGAGACTTCTGAGATTTTGATACTTTCAAGAAAAAATTATTTGCTTGATGCTGGCTGGCATACCAATTTGCCGCGATTTCAAGACCTGATTACATGCGAGTTGAAAGTTCAAGCTGTTTCACTAAGGAGTTGGTGAGTTTTGACCCATGACATGTGACATGTTCTCCTAAAATCGGAAAACGTATTAGGGTTGGGTTGCATAACAACTTCCATTGTCTACTGTCTGTGCATGGTCAAATGAACTGAAAGCAAATTACTATGACCACTTTCAGTAGTCTCCTTTGTGTGGTAACTTGCATTGTCTCGCAATGCTTCTTCTGGAGAAGTGTTGTCATGCAAGAGTTTTTGTGAGATGAGCCAAAATAGAGCCCTAAAAGGAGGCCTCAAGTTATCACGCACAAGCCCCTCATAATTTTCCTTCAGCTGGCAAAGTCATCCCATGGGTCAACATTTAGAAAGCAAAAATAAACACACTTAGTATTACCCAACTAGTGAAGTAATGTAAATCCTGGATTTTAATTGGCTACACTACTAGAGTACTATTAATTGTTGTCAATATTATCATTAGTAATGGTCCTCGAATAGCGAAATTGGCACAATTGAGCGTGATGCTTTCTTTCGTTTTATTCTCAAATAAATATTTCTTCAACTTGCATTTGCTTACTTTATTATTGCCTTTTCTGTCCAACTAGTTGGGTGATACTAAAACAATTAGACCCTTCACCCTCAAGGGCCACACCGGTCAATAGCCCATTCGGCTTCGCCTCATGGGCTATTGGCCCGTAGCCCTTGCGGGCTAGTACTTGCTAATAGTCAGTTAATTTCCTGATTTGATTTTGTTTATAAAACAGAAGTCCGAATATGGGGACCATCAATTAGAATAACTTACCTTACAGGAAATATATGGGGAAAACAATTGTTCAGTCCAAACTCTTCTTTTATTTTGTAAACTTCTTCTATCATCATTTGATGCCTTACTATGGGAAGCTTGTCCATTTTTGTAAGAACAACCTACACCAACAAAAGAAGTTAGAGCTATAGTGAACCAACTTTATCTCAAGTAAAAAAATAACGAATTTCTATACATGTGCAATGTGTACTGCCCTGTTGATAAGTTGCTACCTTAAGTTTCTTTATATGCCCATTGAAATGTTCGGAGTTGTCTATTCTAGAGTCTCGCATTAGACTTTTTGCTCTAACTGGGCTCAAAATACACACAAAGAGTAATCTTGTCCATATTACATTTCGTCAGTTGCTGAATGTTAAACACTATGCCAAGCCTTGTTTACACAGTTTGAAACTTGAAGCTGGTTTTCACTAAAAAAACAACAACAACAGAGTCGTACTTGGAATTGTAATCAGAGGCACAGAGTGATATAATCAAGAGTGAAAATCACCTATTTATATCAGCTATTATCATTACTATTATAATTGTTATTGTTATTATAATCAAACCTGTCCTGACCAACAATTAATTTTATGGGTTTGTACTTGAAAATTAAAGCTTGGACAGAAACACGGATCAATCAAATGAACCACATCTTTTGTCCTCCATTTTTTGTCAGCATATTTCTCTGCCAACCTGAACATCACTTTGAAGACTACATATGATATCTACCATGTTACAAGTAAAATAAAGAAAGTTCACCTGAAAAGGGCCCCCAAATTCTCCCATCATTTCAAATGCTATCAGATCGTTTTTCTTGACTCCAACTTTTCCATCAATAAGGAGACAAACACTTCTTAACCTGTAAAAAGTTTAATGTACAGTAATTTTACACCAAGCACTGTCTTGTTACCTTCTGCCATGCAGGAGAAGGAACTGAAGATGATGAAACTGTTTTCACAAAGATGGAGAAAATAATTATCAACTTACTCTTTCCCAGCCCGTTCTTTAAGGTAGGATTCTGCAACATTAACAAAGTGCTCAGTACCACGCTTGCTTCCTAGGCCTGCTACATAGCCATAACCAGGTAGATCCACAAGGTACATCTTTGAACCAATGTTGAAGAAATTGACAAGTCGTGTGTGACCCTTGAAAAAAAGGCATATTGCACAATGAAAACAACACAGTCAAAAGAAAAAAAACTATTTAACTGTATTTTCACATTTTTTTAATCCAAAATAGAAAGTTAAAATTAACCTCATTAAGAAGGTGCTCATAAAAGGTGCTTTCCATGGTGGGGTGAGGTCTTATGTGTCCCATGGCATGATAAGGACGGAATATAATGATGACAATGATATTGAGGATGGTGATGATGACCACAAAGATGACAAGGTAGCTAAGGGTGATTTTCAACGTTTTAAAGGTTTTTACTGAACTACACAGTACTGTGGAAGCACATCTCAGATTTTCAATTCATCTGTCTGGGTTGTTAGTTTTTACAACATTAATACATAATCTCCCAAAATCTAACAGCGGTGCAAAATACAGTTCCCAAAATCTATAGAAAATACGAAGGTATTACTTTTTGGGGGTGTAAAAATGATATATGATTTTTATAGGTATTTTACATACAGGCTTTTTAGATGTCCTGACAAGTTTCTTCTGGTTCAACAATGCATTTATAAGAGAGGATTTACCAACACTTGTCCTTCCAATAAAGGCAACCTGCTGAAACAGGAATTTGTTTCAGATTAGGGGAAGCTTGGTGGCACATAAACAGGCACCCTTGCACTATATTCATATATCAATGTGATACCGGTGGTGGAACATTTATCAGAGTTCTAATCATATTTGTTCTGAATCATGTTGGCCTCTAGTAGGCCATACCAGACAAAATGGCTGTAAAACGGATTAAATAAGTTTAATTTTGTGATACCCCCAGTGATAGGAGAGTCTTAGCATGCTAAATACCCTAGTTTATATTCTTCTTCAATGATATTCCCTCTAAGGGCCTATTTATACAATTAACCCCGGGTTACTTTCTAACCTGGGTTGAATCACTACAAAGGGTAACCCTTTTGCAGTCAAATGCTTGTTCGCGCTGTAACATGAAAAAATTAGTGAAGCTAGGTCAGCCCCCTTGCCGGGTAACCCTTGTCAAGACTCGGGTTGATCCGGCTAGAAGGTGATTCATGTTGAGATTTGGGTTGATCCGGCTAAAAGGTTTACACCCACTGTCGAGAATCGGGTTGACCTGGCTAGAAAGGTTGAAATTGCTTAAATTCTGTCATGTAAACACTGGGCCAAAAGCTAACCTGGGTTAACGTTGGTGCTTTCACCCAAATAACCCAGGTCAAGCTTGAGGCAAACCACATGCTATTGCACACTGAAAACCTGGGTTCGTGTAAAGTGTTTGTTTTCAGTACTCTCTGTCGTGATTCAACTCGGGCTAAAAATCAACCCCAGCTCGTGTAAAGAGGCCTTCACTGACAATCTTATGAAGTCCCCGTCCTTAGGAGTGCCAAAATACCCACGCACGCAATCCCAACGTGTTCCCTAAGATATCCCCGTGATTGACCTGGGGATAAACCCCAAGAAGCCAGTAATATGCCGTGTGTGTATCCTCTAAGGCCCAGTTCAGACGCCGAACTTTTCATGAGCCGAACCAAATATATTGAATTAAGTACATGAAAAGTTCGGCGTCTGAATCAGTTAAGAACGGCTATTTGAATTTGGAACGGCCCAGCC
>Ga0126338_10001647_pt1 | contig 14649 bp, 10 predicted proteins | sample OrbCmetagenome_2_FD_92529 | JGI IMG/M metagenome (GOLD analysis project Ga0126338, IMG submission 92529) | Coral microbial communities from Petempiche,Puerto Morelos, Mexico - Orbicella C C metagenome | ecosystem: Host-associated > Invertebrates > Cnidaria > Coral | place: Petempiche,Puerto...
ACTGACTGACTGACTGATCTGACTGACTGACAGACCAACCAACTAACCATCCAACCAACCGACTGGCCTATCGACCGACTGACTGACTTACCAGCTTGCCAGCTTACTGTTCAACCCACTGAGCAGCCTACTGGCTGACTGACTGATTGACTGATTGACCCAGGTTGACTGATTGATTTTTGGTTGATCCATTGCAGCTTATTTGTCCTCAGAACGGCACAGACGAAATGCTGTTTCTCTAACTCCTAAATGCTTAAATGGAACAATCTTACCATCACAATCATCATCAGCTCTCACAGGTCCTCCCCAGGTCACAATTAATGGCAATAGAAGATACATTTTTGTGGGTCAGAATGTCAAATTTAAGTGCACAGTGAGTATTTCAAAATTATCAGCCACTGTGTCATGGCTGTTAAATGGCTCGGCCTTAGTTGCAGACAACAGACATGAATACCAGGACTGTAACACAGGTTTACTCATTAAGGGAGTGTTACGAAGGGATGCGGGAAACTACACGTGTGTTGTACAGAATAAGGTTGGACAAGTAACAGCGTCATCTTATTTATCAAATGAAAGTAAGTAAATCAGATCAAACTGTGTTCAAATTTAATTTTATTAATAATTATATCACCAAGTTTACCATAAAAAGTTTGCTTTTGAAATGGGCAAATAGAATGAAAATTTCTTGGAACAGTTTCTGGTGAACTGCTGATGAGGGTTTTTTTAATTTCATTCAACCTAAAGAATTTGCATTATTTACAGCCACTACCATATGCAGATTCAGAATTAGCCAATCAGGGGCATAATCCGTAAAGTGCCCTTATTTCCTGGGTTTTGGAAAAAATTGATGTTGTCGAACTTCTGGCAGAATTTCTGTACGCTAAATACCTTTAAGATCTTAGCTTTTTGGTATGTCATCAGCTGAGGGTATTTTGGCTTGACTAGATCGCATGGTAAATTCCACCGAGATTAATCAATTCACCTGATGTAATGTGACAATTGTTGTTTACAATAACCTGCAGGGCTGTCATTAAGTTTTGAGTCACCTGTAGCCTTGTTCTCCACACCTGAAGCAAACTTGTTACTTTATGGGTGAATTCTATCAACAACAGGCAACTTCACCTGTTGCATCAGGAGAAAATCAAGCATACTCAGCTGTAACAGGTGTTATGGGTTACGGCCCTTAATGACAGCCCTGAACCTGTTAGTATTGTATTCTGAGAGTCTATTTGTACTTGCATCACACCAAATTTAAGAAAATGTCAATCACGTTTTTCATGCCAAACATTTTAGCTTTGATACACATCCCTGCGAGTAAAACATGTTGACCTTTCGTGACTAGAGCTGCTCACACTTGCAACTTCGTCACTCGAAGATTGCTCTCTTGCTTCACTCAAGGGAGATGAATAAGCATAGCATTAAGTAAAAGTCAACTTGTGGCAAGTCTAGCTTAAAACCTAACTCAGAAAAAAAACTCTGATTTTCGTCCTCAGGAAAACAACAAGGGCCATATATTGAGTATGTGAAACTAGAAGGCGACAGTAGGAATACAGCATATACTGGGTCAACTGTCAATCTTACCTGCAAAACCCAGGATTATACAGTACAGAATAGCTTTTTCAAGGACAAGTCACTTATTAAGGAGGGGGATCAAAAACACTACCAATATTTTCATATGTCAGACCGGAATAAAAATGTGAAGATTGTTAATCTAGAGATAAAAAATGTCACAATGGAAGATGCAGGAAACTACACCTGTTATGCTATGCATGACAATGGACTTAAATCATTAGCACCATTTCATCTTAAAGTTGGTATGGAAATTTTGTTACTGGCTAACATTTAACATATAATGTCAATGGTTGAATTTATACTGTAGAGCTGGATTATCCGAGGCTGAATTTATATCAGGACATGATTTATCAATCTGAGATTATTTATTCATCCAAGACAGATAAATCATCTAAATTCAGTGTTCAGATGAATTATGTGGGCAAATTCATCTTCAACTGATTTGTCCGTCAACACTTCTTCAAGACATAAAGTGGTATTTACAGTGTAATACAGTAGACGGAGTTTACACCTTGTTGTCACCGGATTCAGACCACGTCATGATTCATCTGGGAGGTTACATCTGTGCAATTTGTCACATGTACATGTAACTGATTGTATGGGAGAATGTACAAACAGAACAATAATTTGTAACCTCCCTCAATGAATCATTGCATGATCTGATTTGGGTAGTAAAAAGGATGTTAACACATAAACTGAATCTGTGTATAAATTATTTGCATTTTGTAGCCCCATGTTTCTCCTTTCACACATTAAAACAAAAATTCATTCCGACAAGCTATTTGCCTAAAAGTGTCAGGTAATGTTGGTTTCCACCTTCAAATGAAGTTTTGGGCCGTTCTGCTGCAATCCTTCAAGAAAAGAGCCTTAAATAGGGATTTGCAGGGTGATAAAAGGAAATTTTAAAAAAACATTTTGGGAGAAATTCCCATAAGTCAATGTTGGGTTAATTATAAGCAACTATAAGTCAACTGCAACGCTTACCTCTTGAGTTTGACTCACCAATTTCCTTTTTTGACATGAAATCTTTTTCAAGAATGACATTAGGTATATATTGTTTATTTTGCAGTAAATTTGACGGCAACATGTCCTCGGGGTTATTACTGTCCATTAGGAAGTGTGCATCGGATTCAATGCCCCTGGGGAACATATCAGCCACAAGTGGGCCAATCATCACGTCATGCATGTAAACAATGTCCTGACTTCAAGTTAAACTCGAGCAAACCAGATCCTTCTCCAAATAAACCAGCAGAAAATATCACAGACTGCGTTAAGGAAAACTTCGAAGGTATGAAAAATCTATCTTCTAATAAAGTAGAGGTGCCATCTATCAATGGTAAATTTATCATATTAATAGTCAGATTAATTTGAAAATAATCATCTTTATAACTCAACTGTCTTGTTTGAAATATTCAAATTCATTTCATTGTTATATATGTTATGACTCTTTGAAATGTGCTGATAAAGTGATGTACATTATTATCTTTTTTATCCATTTTTGGTAAACGCAAATGCAAAAGTTAAACATATAGTTACGTTCATTGTAGACCAGTTCCGCCAAATAATAAAATACATGCAAGATATTGAAATCAAGATTCGCCTGATTTTCCACAATATAAGGGTTGAAGTAAAATTAAACTCTCTTTTAAGTTCTAATTTTTTTTTCAACTAGATGAACCCTTGCCATCAAATCGCATCACACTTGTGGTGGCTATAGGCATCGTTACTGGTGTTGTTACCACCATCATAGTTCTACTGTTTTACTGCTTTGCGAAGAAGAAGGGCTGGCTCTCCTCATACCGCAGCAGTGGCACAACTACAAACCAACGCAATCCAGAGTCGTCGTCATGTGAACCAGGTGATTGTCAACTGCAAGGCTTGTGTGAGAATATGCAAGATGCCGAGTTTGATCAGGTTGTGAAAAAGGCTCCAGAAATAGGTAAGGCAACAACCCTATATCACACCATAACTAGAAATAACTAACCGGACCTGTTGATAACAGGATCCTGTGAAGGTAGAGTTGAGGTGCAGTGTCAGTGGATGGATCGAGATGGACAGATTAAATCTAGTGATGCATGGCCAGGACTGTGGAAGTGGCTACTAAGTGCATTTTGTCATAATTCTCATTTCTTTTTTATGATTTGAATCGAGACATGACCATTTTAGAATTTGTGTAACACATTAACAGACCTCCATGTTCTAGTCAGTCGTGACTTTCATCTCTCATTTGTTTATGCGTCTTTTCACATGCAAGCAATTTGGCATGCATGCCCTTCACATTTCATTCAAATAATAATCCAGAGTTGCAGTTTTGACAGTTCCCTTTAGTATTATAATTTACTGGAAATAAGCTGAAGCTGCTTTTTAAAGCATGTCACAAAGGAATAAAATACAGAGGCAGACCTAAGAAAGATTCTGAAGCTTTTGGTAAACATCTGACAAAAAAGTGGTACAGTACTTTACTGTACAGAATGCAAGTTGTATAGACCCCAAGTCGATTAGCCCCTAGCCAGTTTGCCCCCAGCTAAAGTTGATAAGCCCTCATTCACTCTTAAAGAACATGAAATAGCAATGTTTTTTACTTCCAGTGGAAGGCTAAACAGTTGGGGGTTGATTGACTTGGGTGGTAAATGCCCAGATAATATATTTGACAACTTATTAACTGAGAGTGAGGTCTCTATGGGAAAATCTCAAACCTCAGCCTTGCCATATTGACCTTGCTTTACTTGGTCAATACACCAAGGTCTCAGTTTGAGATTTTCCTGTTAAGACCAAATGTTTGAGGTTAACAAGTTGTTTATTATCTGGCTTATTGCTTTGTTTTTGTAGGCCCATAATTGGCCTGTGTGCAATATGGGAGAATAATGCCCTAGAATTAGCCAATCAGAGTGCACTCTATATCGGCTTCAAACACAAGCCATAAAATAAATACTGGTTAATATATACAGGTTTACGTGTTACCATGACATTGTTACCCACAGATTTGTTTTCACTTCAGATTACGAACCCAAATGGGACGTATTCATCTGCTACAGCTATAAAGATGTTGTCTGGGTGAAGGAACTCTTTGCTGAGCTTGAAAAGCGAGGCTTCATCTGCTGTATTGACTTCAAAGACTTTATCCCAGGAGTACCAATTGTGGAAAACATTTCTCAAGCAATCTGCTACAGCAGAAAAACAATTGCTGTGCTTACACCAGATTCTGTGCAAAGTAACTGGTGGAGTCATGAGCTGCAGAAGGCGCTCACAAGGATACGATTTCATCAGGTCGTGCCCATTGTATACAAGAGCTGCGAAATACCGCTGATTCTTCGAGACAGGACATACCTTGACTGGGAAAATTGCCATGTGAAACCTTACTTTTGGGATCAGCTTGAGAGAGCCTTGAGACAACCAAATGATGGAGTGATCTGACATGTTATAGAACTTCCAATCTGCACTTTCCATGCAAATTTTGTTGTGAAATGAGTGCTTTGCTGGGAAAATTGCTACATGAAACCTTACTTTTAGGATCAGCTTGAGAAAATCTTGTGACAACCAAATGATGGAGTGATTTGACGTGTTAAAGAACTTCTGTGCTTTTCACGAGAATTTTGTTGTGCAATGAGTGCTAGGGGACTAATTCTTTTTAGTTACGCACAAAGTTACCTCCAGTTGAAAGGAAACCCTGAAACTATAGTTTACCGGGGTTGAGAAAAACAGAGGTTATGTGAACCAAAACAGAACGAGAATTGTTAAAAATAATGAAGATTAGGGCACAAAGACTGACTTAAGCTTAAAAATTGCAGGTGCTCATTATTTATTTTACAAAGCTAAAATGACAAACCAAGTAACAAAAGGACAACAAAGACATTACAAACAAAATATTTATTGAGCCTAGAAAAATATGACAATTAAGCCCCTGATAATAAGGCTTATGCTGACCATCAACTGTTCATTGTTAAACCTATTTCCTTACAATCTAACTGTTAGCACAAACACTATGGCTGTTATGCAAAATTTGGCCTTCTGCCAATCTGCAGTATCTGACTTTGTCAATCATAAACAACGGTTGCAGAACAAAATGAGTGCCTAAAATGAGATGCAAAAACAGTAAGACTGCCGATATGAAACTGTTGCCATTTACGTGGAAATTTTTTATTGCGATTTGAGAAACTTCCATGCAAAAAGTGCCTCGAAAGATTGCTTTGGCATTGAAAGGAATGCTTTGGCATGCTTTTGTGCTGTGCTGGGCTGCACTAGACCGGTCTGGAAAAAATTAACGCTGGTGTTGCATTGTGCTGTGCTGTGCTGCACTCAGGTCTGTTAACAAAAAAGATCGCTCTTCATTGTGCTCAATTACAGTTTTCTTCCAAGTGGCACGGTTCATGTCACTGACAATGTTTGAAATGTTCAAACTACAATTAAATCTCACTTAGACGTCAGCACCCTGGCAATTTCATTGCACTCTTTCCATTTCTGGCATCCATTTTGTCCCAAAACCAGTTTTATAATGACCAGTTTACCTTGCTATCATTATTTGATAATTTATTAACTTGCAGCCCTACAAAAGAATCATCAATGCCAAGTTCATTTTTCTAAAATAATGATCTACAGTTTTAACTTGAAGTATGTCAGTTGTACTTAGCACATTTGACTGTCTTCATTAAGCAGTTCTTACAGTTGATATATTATTAATTTCTCTTAAAATGTTTCCTCATAGATAAATGACAAAAATAGTACACTCACAGCAGCAAAAAACACACCTTGTTATACAAGTCCTGAAAATTCCAAGAGTAACCACACCCACTCCCCCTTCCCCACCAAACAAAAAAATTAACATCTTCCTGGATAGTGGACTAGTGATTTTCAAAGCCTGCAGAGGCCTTGGAAAAATCAGTAAAACCTTATCACAATTTGATCTCCCTTCAAACTTCACTCAGTATAAACTTAAACTTGGTGTTCAGTGAGCATTTCATTTTGACGTATGAGTGGAAATACTTAAAGTCATAATTTCATCACTGTTTACACCAACAATACCGCAAAATGGGTCCCCATACATTAGATGATTAAGCAGCACAAAAGTTACAAATTAAGCCCCTGAAATTTGCAACACCAAAAGTAACAATAGGAAAAGACTGCTAATCCTGAAAGAAATGGCGTTCGCTACTTTCAGAACTTAACAGTGTCCCACACAAGCCAAGTTAACAAGCACCATTTCTGGTTGATCAAGCCTTCAGTTTCCATTCCTTGTTCAGTGATGTTAACAACCAATACATTATGGGACAATTCTGTAATATTCATGGTGTGTAATCACTTGGAAATTCTGCATGCTAGTAAGGGTACATACCAAAAATCACACTTGTTTTCTTGGCTATGAGTTCTTATGAGCCTTAAAACAAGTTGAGTTAGGAGGGCTAAAACAACCCAAATACATCTTCTGTAACTGGGTCCAAGTCAATGTCATAGAAGCAAGGTCTTGTGGGAAGTCCTGGCATGGTGCTCATCTGAAACGGAACACCAAGATAAACAGTTATAACAAAAGAAACTGGAAATCTAGACTTTCTGAGAGAAGCTAGACTATGAGTAGCCTCTCTATTGCTTAGTCCGTTGTGCATGACGCGAAAGAAAACCATGAGACAAAAGGCTGCATGGAATTCTGGGGTCGAGAAGCATGCAAAAGGATATAATGGTTAATTAGATTGGAAATTGACACTGAAGAATTACTCAGCCATGAAAGGTCAAACTCCCTGGCTTAGTTAGTAGTCCATTCTTTTATGTGCTTCTCACGCCCAAGATTTTTTATTTGCAGTTAAATTTCTTTCACATCGTGCACGATGGACTAAGCGAAAGAGGGACTACTAGTAGTCAAGAAAGAAGCCAGGGTAAGTACCAACTTTATGAAGAAACCACTTGACAGCCTACAGATCTGGGCAGGTGTCTAACTGCACAGAGATTCATAAAAAGTAACAAACTAGATATTTTATTTGCATTATTTTGTAATGTTTTCTCTCAAGTTTTGTTGTCCAAATAATGAGCGTTTTGCCCAAAAAATTACATAATTTCTGTGGCTGGGGGGGCTGCTGGGGGGACTCCAGTTTGTAGTCTTATACTTCCTCAACTTCATGAAAATTACAACATTAGCCACACATCTCATCTCATTTCTAGTGATGTTCCTGATGCCAAGGAACACCCACAAAGTCAACTCTCAAAGTAACAACATGCAACGTCAGCTAAGTTAGTGAATACATACAGTGCCAACCAGTGGATAGAGGAATCCAGCACCAACACTAGCTCGTACATCACGGATAGGAAGAGTAAAACCTAGAAAAAGTAAAAAAAATCAAAATGATTATAAACCTAAGATAAAGACTAGCATAAACATACAATCAAACCTCCACGAATGGCCACTTTTGTTGGTCCCGGTGGACAGTCTATAAATTCACTCTTATTTTAACCTCACTACAATGGCAACAGCCTCTAAAACTCGTACCAGCTGCCTAAAAAATCACTCGACAACAGCCAGTTAATCAATGACTGATGAGCAGTGTATGCAAAACCCCATTTTTGCATTGTTTAAGGTCACCAAACTTGATCCATACCCGCTTGTCATAGGTCTTCGTTTCTGTTAGTTTCTGTTTTAATGATACATTTTCATTTATACATGCATTTTTTGAAAAAAAAAATTACAAAAAACAAACAAATATTGCACCCTGAAAAAAAAAGGTGTCATATAACACCCCTCCCATCCCATAACAGCCACCCCCTAGAACAGTCTTTTTCCTCTGCCCCAAAGGGGCTGTTATAGAGAGGTATGACAGTGCAGGTCATGAAGCAGCCTATCTTTGACTTGATGATGAAATAGTTATCAGTCGTGGCAATGGAATCTACCTTTAGGGCATCCCTTCAGTTCGGGGTTGTGAGAGAGCGACAAATGGGTCTTGGCCATGCAGATTGGCAAGTCGTTAAAACCCTGCAAAGAGCAAGTAACAAAATGAAGTTAGCTCAAGCTCTTGACTGACAACTTGCAGATGTCATGGAGAAAAAGGTAGCAAAATAATTCCTAGGATTGCTTAAGACCCTTTACAACCAAGATTTGTACCCTGGCACTGTACCAAGTGAACCATCCAGGTTACAGTGTACATCATCTGCTACCGTTAAAAAAAAAAAAAAATTGGTAATTGTGAAGAAGAGGTCCCAAAACTGACTGTCGGTAAGCTGTTGGCTGACAGGTTCCCAACAGGCTACCAACAGTTTTCTAGAACAAAACATTTGCTGTAGAATAGACACTAATTTACTGATTGATGGTTGACAGAGAAAATATTGATCATGATCATGTTGGCCTACAAACGGCCAAACAATTGGCCCACAGTCAGCTGACAGATGGCCAACAGGTTGTTTCGAGAGCTGTTTTTACAAATTACCAGAAATTCTATGCCTGCAATACAACTTTCTTGAAAATACTTCAAAGTGAAGTTACATGATTACACTCATACACATCTAGACTAACCTGCTTTTTATAGCGTTCAACTTTCTTCTCAGCTTCGGGTAACAGTTCGATGTCATCTGCACCATAAATCTTCTGGGCAATAATTCTCATCTTATCTTCAATTGGCAACTAAAAGGAAATGGGGGAATAAAACCAACTATATATTAGACTTTTGCCATGTTTACTATCTAGACACTTCATCAGTTTCAAAGTTTATTGCTACAAATGAATTAAAAATAACCTCCAATACTCTGTCACTAGTTGTCATGTGAAGTTTAGTTTGCCTTTCAATAGATTTCTAACTAGTCCAATAAATTCATTACGCACACTGATCAAAACAGAGAGGAAAATAGAGCTGTGTTTGCAGCCAATCAGGCTCAAACAATTTGGATTCAGGGACATTTCTCACATTTTTTGTTGCCGTCTTGATATTTTACCTCAACAATGTTTGATTCATTAGAAACTGTTCTAACATAGTGACAATGAGGATGATCCTCGGGTGCAGTGGCTCAATGGTGCATCTGACTTCTTCAGATACATGTATAACAGTCCGGGTTGAAGCACCTGTCATGGGCACAATTATGTTCTTGGACAAGGCACTTTACCCTCACAGTCCCTCTCTTCACTCAGGAGTATAAAAATTTACTAGATACTGACAAATGCTTAGTTAAAGAGCACCCTGCTGACAAACATACACTGGCCTAGCATCATAATATGATCAATCCCATATACCAGGAAGGGGAAGGGTAACTCATCATAATTATGCTTGGAGGGGGGGGGAGGGGAGGGTAACCCATGATGAACTAGCATCAGAGGTAGTGGCATTAATCTCAGTTGCTCCATGATATGGAAAATGCAGTGAGGTCTGGCAATGTGGCCACTTTGACCTGTGTGCAGTTTTTACCAGGTGTTTTTCTACATTCATGTGTTTTACCCAGCACTGACCTTTACATCATACAGGAACTTGAAGTCAACAGGTTCCTCTACTGCCTTTAGCACTGCATCAGCCAAATTCACAGCACCTTTACCTGAATATCCACAATTTACTTTAGTAAGACATCACAGGTCAAACATGGTTACCGGGAAGAAACTATTGATGTACTGTAACACAAGCTGTAATTTTATATAATGTTGAATAAGGTGCCATATTTCACTCATAAACCCTTAAAATTCAAAATGATACAAGATATGTGAAATTTCGAACTTGAAGAATAAAACTGGGCATATTTTGTTTGCTGAAAGCCTACATGTCACAGCACTACTTAATTAGAAGCTGGCTTTCCAACAACTTTCATCTGAATAGTCAGGTGACTAGGGTTCATTCACAGCAGGAAGGTACAATCATCTGGCCAGTGAGAAGGCCCTTCTACCTTGTACATGTGTACATGACTAAAACAACCAAATAACCAAGATTTAGCTCAAAGATTGAACCAGTAGGAAATTTAGGTTCAATAATTATAATTTAACACACATTGAACGAACAGTCACCAACAAGACACTTGTTCTTAAAATATCCCAACAAAGTCAAACTTGCTAGTCTTGAGAAAAGAGAAATTTTCTTGATCTTTTATTATTTATACCAACTTCATGGGAAGTTAGTATAAATTGATATCAGCAGTGTACCGGCCAATAGGCCCATAGGCCCACCCTGCAATTTTTTTTCCAAATTGTTACAAAAAATATTGTTAAAAAATTGCTGAGGGTCTCTCTAAAAGAAAAATTCTGGTCCAGCATAATACCAGGTTCTCTTTGCTGCCCCCTTTGGGTACCAGGCCTATAACATTCTGAACTAGTCACATGATAAATACATGGAAACCAGTTGGGAGAATTTCTATGTCAATACCTCCGTCTGCCCAGTGGGTGCACTCTACAGCATCATATGCCCCAGCCTCCTTGGCAAGCTCAATAACCAGAGCTATTTCTGCATCTGTGTCAGTCCTAAGGGAACAATATATAACAAGCGACTGTGGGCATATATCTGGGTCGGAAAATCAATGGGTAAATAAAAACAGGAAAACCAGGGACCCATATAAGTTTTTTGTCCAAGTCGTCAGCTGGGCAAGTATGGCAAAATTTTACTTGTCCGTTCAATGGGGAAGAATGGTTAAACCATAACAGTACAGCTTGTAGTTGGCCTCCCTAGGATTTTTTAGTTGTCACACAACTGGACAACTGCGAATATGGATCCATGGGCATAAGCTAGCCTGTGCAACGGACTAAGTCCACTGACAGCTGAAATGAATTGTCTGTAGTACACCTGTACATAAGCTTACTCCTCATAACCAGTCTGAAAGCAAGTATCACTTGAGTGAGCTCTCATCTCTGAGAACTATTGATGTTTGGCTTAGGTCTGAAAAAGGGTGTGGAAGATCACAGATTTTGATTCGAAATTAACAGGGTACAGGTTTCAAGGTATGGGTCACACACTCCACCAAAAACTTTGGGAGTATCCCGCCCAACCCCGAATGAGCCTGAGGTACACAATGAAGAGGTATCCTCATTGCTAAACAAAGGCTTGATAATTATTTTTAGAGTACACTGAAAGGTTGAATGTTGCTAAAGACTTTTTCCCTTAAATGAAACCACAGTTTGCCAGATTGGCATTTGTTCCATTCTTAAAACAGGTAGACTGATATTGTGACATACGGAAATCTGTTGACAGCAACAACTGCGTGAACTCCAAAGAATCGGGCATTCTCAATCTGTTTGGCGAGATTCACCATCCCATTTCTAACAAGGTCCAGGTCCTGAAAAATATTGTGCAAAAATCAATATTTAAAAACAGCACTAAGTATGATAAAAGATGATTACTCCTGAGAGAGCATCAGTACAAAACTGGAAAAAAAAAAAGCAACAGCTGCAGAGACATAAAATCAAACAAACCTCAGAAGTATATTCCGGTGGGAGTGGTTTTCCTGCAACAACCTGTAAAAGAAATAAAATAAAAAGTAATGATAACAGTACAGTACTCAAAATGAGGGAAAGGAACATTCCAAGCTGAAAATTCAACTGTTCTTGATCAGTCAGTACATAGGATTAGACACCTACGTTAATTAAAGCTAAACTAAGTTTATAATAAATCACAACACTTACTGTAACTTATATTGTACATGTAACAGAGGGATTTCATTGAGGGCCAGGCACCAATGACACCCCTGATAACAATGTAGCTATGTATGACAACACCGTAACAGTTAAGATCGTTAAAACATTTTTTTTTATATGGCTTGTGTTTGTGGCTGATATAACGCATGCTCTGATCAATTGGCAAAATCTTAGGGCAATTATTCTTGTGTAATGCCCATGGACCGATTATGGTATTGCAAAAAAAAAAAATACACAAAACAAAAAGCCATATAATAAACAAGTTATTAACCTCCAACGTTTGGTCTCCTTGGGAAATCTCAATCCTCAGGCTTGCCACATTGACCGGCAATCACTCCATCAATAGGGCAAGATCTCAGTTTGACATTTTCCCATGACAACGTCACTCTTGGTTTATAGGTAGTCAGTGATTTAACAATGTTGTACCCATACCTTTGGTCCTCCGCCATGCATTTTCAATGCTCTGACAGTTCCTACTATGATAGCACAATGCGGTGTTAAACCTGCATGGTATTGAAAAACAAAAAAAGCTATCAAGGACTGCTGGAAAAGCAGCAAAAACACCAAACTAATTAAGTTAAATCAGATATTAACAGCTGTTAGAAATTTCACCTCTACATCATCTGGAAATAGAGATTCACATGGGCACTTTGAGTGTAAACTTCTAATCGGTAAATTATGTAGAAATTTTTATAGTAGACGGAAAGAAGCAAGTGAAAGTATTAAACAGTGCAAATATTAATAATGGTTTCTGTAGCAACCTAGATTGCATTGAATTATGTCTCAAACCACAAAACCCTTGATTTTCAAAATGAAGGACCCCTGGCCAATGAAACGAAGATCTTCCCAGCAACTAATGACACTGACATCAAGAGGGCAGCCTTTGCAGGATCAATGGTTTTAGATTTAGAATGTTGATGCCACATAATACAAGATTTATTTGCTCAACATACCACTGTATCTACACTTGATGTTAAAGAACTTCTCCATTCCAATATCAGCTCCAAAACCACTTTCAGTGACTGTTGAATGAAAGAAGCACCTTTTTGTCATCAAGTTTACACTGCAACTGCATGTACTCCAACAAAGGCCAATAAGCAAATTCTTTACTAAGTGACCACTGGTGTTTAAGCATTGAAATAATCAAAATGACCACAAATCTGTTGCCTTTGTAATGTATAGTTTGATTACAAGGTTAATTTGCTGGAAAACTATCATTGTTAACTTTCACGATTTTTATTCGTTAAATTTGTTGAAAAATTTTGTTGCACAGCCTTGGTTTGTGTAGTCGCACTGTAAGCACAATTTCAAGAAGCTAAAAAACAGACCAAGGTCAAATAGGAAAGCTAAGAATACAGGATTTCTTATTTTGTAGAATCGTAATCTGTGAGTAACAGCAGGGTTCCATCAACAATTTCAGCAGTAGGGCAACTGGTTTTCACTAGAGGGCAAACTTCTGGAACTGAACTTCTTTATGATGAAAACCATCCACTAGATGGTCAAACCAGCCAGGTAAAGTCAACCTCACAGCTGGTCAATTTGCCATACTGCCCAGCCTTTAATGAAACCACTGGACAGGAAGAAGGCATTAGGAATTGAGACTGACTAACAAGGATGATGGATAAACATGAAAATGTGATGCTTGCATTTCCAATCTGCCTTATACTCTCTGAAATTTTAGCTCTAATCTAATGCTGTTACATGTTAAATTGTCATGATTTAGTGGCAATCCATAACCCTTCCCTTGGTGTGGGATGATAGTGAATCACAGTATTTCATGCCATACTTTTTCAAGAATTCCAGAGTTAGTATGAACCAAGCCGTTTATACACCCAGTCAGAAGCAGGCACTGCTATACTAAAAACTCTAGCTAAGGGTGCAATCCAAAACCACAGCCAGTTTCAAACAGTTGTCCTCTGTGAATATATGAACCTTAAGCCAGTTTTCCTAATCTTACAAAAAATTCACTACATGCACAATCATATATTAACAGTACTTATACCTGGCCTTTGATATACTTACAAACAAATCCACTTGGTCCAACCAATTTCAAAGCTATCCTATCTGCCAGAATGGAAGAATTTCCATGGGCAATGTTAGCAAAGGGCCCTGCATGCACAAAAACTGGGGTGCCCTGGCAGTAACAAAATAACATTGTAGATTACATTAAGTATGTATTTTACACCATCTATAACAACATTGATAAGTTAATAAAGATGGTGAATTTTTAAGCTCAGCAATGAAATGTGAAGGTGAATTAATCAACATGACACGAGCGTGGGACAAAGAAAAAATTCTGAGTCCCCGACAGGAATCAAACCCATGACCTCCCAAACACCGGGCGGGCGCTCTATCCACTGAGCTACGAGAACTCATGGAGGGCAAGGTCATTTAACTGAGTTCATATATGATAGGTGTCCTGCATACTGCTAGGATCAACGCTATCGAATTCATCGTGAGTAGTGATAAGTTAATAAAGATGGTGAATTTTAAGCTCGGTAATG
>Ga0126338_10001649_pt1 | contig 14642 bp, 8 predicted proteins | sample OrbCmetagenome_2_FD_92529 | JGI IMG/M metagenome (GOLD analysis project Ga0126338, IMG submission 92529) | Coral microbial communities from Petempiche,Puerto Morelos, Mexico - Orbicella C C metagenome | ecosystem: Host-associated > Invertebrates > Cnidaria > Coral | place: Petempiche,Puerto...
AATCTTGAATTTCCAAATCTTGACTTTCCTAATCTTGAATCTCTAAATCTTGAACTTCCAAATCTTGAGTTTAATGTCCTAATCCTGAATTTTCCAATCTTAAATTTCCTTAACCTGGATTTCTGATCTTGACTTTCCTTATCATGAATTTCTTAATCCTGAATTTTCAAAGCCTGGATTTCCAAATCCTGAATCCAAATCTTAAATAATTCCCAGATCGTCAATATCTCTCTGACAAGCCGAACCTTGAATTTTAAATTGATCGGTGGTGAATCAGGGTCCTTCAAAAGCCATGAGTCTCGCTGAATTTTCGTCGAATTTTAAGGGTCCTGTAGTCTCCCCAGTTAAAACACTTTAAACTCTGGTCAAAAATATGTCGGGCTCGCAAAGAAAAACACCATTTTCGCCTTCTAGCAAAGTCTCGCATTTACCGTTCACCACCCTTATTGGTTAAAAATTTCTCCCGATTTCAAATTGTATTTACCTGAGAATGAACCTATGATTAATTTGTTTCACGAAAATTTGGAACGATATCAAAACTGTCAGTCACAAAACTAGAACTTATGTCTCGTCTACTTGAAATGCATCTAAAATAAAAATTTGATGCCTGGCCACTGCGAGATGTCTTGACTTTAGGCTGTGCTCTTCTGTAATTAACCTTTGTTCATCAGACTTCAAATCTTTAATCTGCCTCTACAGTCATGCACCATCTCTCTCCACTTTTCCGATGATTCCATTTTCAAGCATTTTGAAGTAACTAAACCCATTAATTAGTTTACAGGCACCATTGGAAACAAGCACGACTTCAGCTGGTGGGATGTAGAGGAGATCAACAGGTTTTACGGATGCAAAGGTACAGGGCATTGCCTTTGACCTTTTTTGAACGATCCTGAAACACCTTAGTGACTCCGTGATCCAGAAAATGACGCGGCTTCCGAGTATGAATTTACCGCACTACAACTAAAAAGGCAAGATTTTGTTTGAATCTCACACTGCCAATGGCCGAGCCAAAGGTACTTAAAAGAAAGCAATGAAAATGGAGTTCTTTCTCATCAGATGGAATTTTTTGCTCCTCAAATTTTTTCCCTTCATTTCACAGGGAACATGAAAACCACGACAAAGCCCCCTACGACAAAGCCCCCTACAACGAAGCCAACATGCAGTAAGTACAGCACTGTTGCATCGGCTGCTTAAAAAGGCAGTTTTTTTTTTCGAGTTTTTCAATCTACAACTGACTGGCTAAAAAACTATCATGGCTATTTTTGGGACAAACCGGACTGGTTCCAAATGTATCGGATCGAAAAATCGGATCAGACAGATCTTTCGTTTACATGGGACTTGCTATCCCTACCTTTCCAGTCTCGACCCGATGTAAAGTTTGGACCTGTTCAACTTTGGAACCGTTTGAAATAGGACCCACACCGTTTAGATGCCTGGAGGGCTTGGTCGTGCAGTTGTAGCTACGTTCACACGGGACCGGACCTCAAATGATCTCACATGAACCCACTCGAGGCCGAGACAGGTTGGAAAACATTTCGGGTATCCTATGCTGTTGATTGACTGTTAGAAATAGCTCCGAGACTTGTTTTGTACGTTGATCCGGTCCAGGATAATCAACATTTAAAATGACGATTTTTTTTCTAAGAACAACTTCGTAGAGTGAGCCACTCAGATTTTACAATTTTAATAACGTCCGATGTTCGGATGGCCAATGGAACTTATTCGACATACATATTTACAAGTTAATGTCGGAAAATTGATTTCTTTCTCAAGACGCGAGTGTGACTACGATAACACCAAGGAAACACAAATTACTCAGCCCTTTCCGTTTTTCTCAGGTTGTACATGTTTTGATAAGGACAGCAGATATCACGATTGGCCAAGTTACTGCAGCTGGCACTCGTACGTGAGAGCAAATTGCAAAAAGACCTGTAATCTGTGCTGAAAAGGCAGCAGCAGAGTCAGTTATAAAGGGTAAAACACATTACTAACTAATGCCATGTGATTAGTGTTTTAATTCGATCTCATTATAAACACTATAAAAAAAAAAAATTTATATACTGATTTTCGGTGAAAAGCTGATCACAGCACTCCAGTTTTAAGACGTAACAAATTTTACTCTGGCTTCTACACGAAATGTTTTCTTTCTTTCTTTTCCCTTCTCGTAGGTCCATTGCGTCTTGCAGACACTGGATGTGATGCAACATATGACGACTATGTCAAGTACAACAAAAATGCTATAAAGAAAACAACCTGGGTTTTCAATGGACTGGACATAAATAAGGGAAGGGTCTCCTTGGTCCACAATGTTTTATGTTGTCATTTTCTGCTTGCCTTTACGATTTTTGCCTCGTGACGGTAACTACTGAGCGCGTGCCAAAAAGCGAAAATTCCACAAGTTAATTCAAATCGTATGCCTCTCTTGTAATTCTTGGGTTGTACTATGAAATTACCCACACCACAAACCGAATTACAATGTATTGCCTTATCAAAATCGCAAAACTAAGTTCTCATCAAACTTTCAAGTAATTATAACTCTGAAGTAATTTTCAAAAGTCAAAGCACCTTTAAGACCAGACCTGGTACTTCGGGAGAGTTTCTGTCTTGCCAGAGACTTGACAGTAATATACGCATAATAAGAGGGCACCGTTTTATGCCCGGCACATTGGCCAAAATGGCGAAAATGAAACCGAAAACTACTAACACCAAAGTAGGTATTTGTTTTTAGGAAGAGGAAGTTCATGTTTCTTAGAAGCATGGCTTGAGTGTGAAGAGACGATCCACTGTTTTTTTTTTTTTATTATCCGTCTGTGAAGTTCGAACAAAAAGCCGCTCTCTTGAATAATTTGGTGAGTTTAGTCTCGGAAAAGGGGAAAACTTAAGCGATTTCCAGCAGAAATCTGGTACTGCTCAAACTGTATAGCCACGCTTGAACACTTCACAATACAAATGAAGAATAAGGTTATTGTCAGGAGTCTTCTTCCATAGAATCTTCCTCATCTTCACTTGATGTCACATCTGGGTCCCCAGCTTGAGATTCACATTTTGGACAGGTACAACTGAATAGATAATTTTCCCTAAAAATAGTGAAAGAACACATTTACATCACAGTCAGTTATGACGGCCGGTAAGTTAACAAGGCAACAAACTATAGTTGAGCTATGAAATCAAAATGTTTCGATTGGACACGCCAAAACGGATTTTTTTGAGCAAGGTCAAGGCTGAGAAAACGGAAAGGAACCTGTTCATGCAACAAAGACCTCAGTTTCGCTGAGCTTCAGGATCATGACCCTTTATTGACTTAAAAAGTAAAATATATACGAAAAATTCTCGGAAACTTGAAAGCAAAAACTCAATCTCGGAAACTTTGGCACTTACGGTCTTACAATTTTATATGGATGTATGTGAGAGTTTCGTGCAGTTTAAAACTATTTACAATTAGCCAGAAAAGAAAAAACTGGGAAAGTAAATTCAAGGACCTTTGAGTACCATTGTACTCTACAGTAACTCTTCAAGGCCTTGCGTACAGACCACAGTTCTGTTGGTTACTGTGCGTGGTTAACCTTCATTCAAGTTCTTTTGAATTTGTTTTTCTTTGTGCATCTCTACAGTTGATCAATTAAAAGCGACACATCTTTTATCAACACCTGAGTAGTTGTTGTCTTGTGTGACGGCTTCTCTCTCTGTCGCACTCACCAAGATAACAAATGACGATTTCCTGAAAAAAATTTAAATCACTTTTAGTAGTAACAAACTTTAAGACGACTAAAATAAGCAGCATTTTAGAGAGGTACGAAATACTAAGGGTTGTACAAAAAAAGAGGAACGCTCGCAAGGAGGGTAGAAAATGTGGACCATCACTTGGATTCGACTCAAACTGAGGTGACCCGTTCTTTTCATTCTTATTGACGATCGGACGTATTCTAGGTGTATCGGATATTGCTTTTATCGGGTGTGTCGGACATGCTTTAACGTATGTAACGGTTTAGAATTAAAGCAAGATAATGATCGTAAGAAATCATTACTCGTTAATAGAGTGAAATTCTAGTACATGTACCTCGCCTGTTTGAATACTGCTGAGTGCCTTCAAAGCCAGGGTTGAGTTATTATAGGGGAAAGTAACCTCTGCGTTTGGTTCGCAGCTGTGGTTACCTATCCAAAAAAATCAACAATAGAATTTCACCGAGAAGAATAAAACTTATCGACGTCACAAAAGTACACCATTTGTAAAACTGGTGAGCACTATTGTAAGAAAACGAAAAGGACATTACAATACAAACACCATACACTGCAATGGTCAGATGGAAGATTACACGCCATCAACTGGAGAGGAAAGCACAGCGGAGCAAAGGTGAAAAAGAGATAAATAAGAGACAACTGGCGCGAGGAAAGTGAAAAAAAAAAAGACTTTCTTGGGTCTATCTGTGGAAAGAGTTAGAATCTACCACCATAACAGTCTTAAGGACCACACACATAAAACTACTGATTGAAAGTTTCAACCTCATCCACGAGGTTTGGCAATTTTAAACATTTCAAAAGAGGATCGACTTTTTACGATTCAAATTGGAAGTAGAACGTAAAATTCCGCAGTGTTGACATTTGGTGTTCAAACTTGAATAAAGCTTTAAGAGTACAACAGCTAGTTTACCACTGATGATATAGCACTCACAAGAACTTTGAAGAGCATATAGTCCTGAACCTTCACAGTTTAGAAACTGGCCAGAAACTGTAAAAAAAAAAAATAAATAAATAAATAAATAAAAAAATTAATAAATAAAAGAATGAAAAAGGCTTCATTAACACTACTTGCGAATAATTTCGGTGATTTTAATTTCCGACAAAAAAAGTGTCCGAAAATAAAACCGTTCGAACTTTTTAATCGTCGAAAATTTCAAACGTCCGAAGTATTTACAGTACAGTGCAAAACTTTAGGTAGCTACAAAGCTCTTAGTTTCCTTTATGAGGCGAATTCTAGTTGAGACACTGCTTGAGATAAGTAACGGTTTGATATAATTTGTGTTATTTTTCACGTCGGTGTACCTATAAAACCTTGAGGGTGCAGTAAAACAATTATTTTTACAGGTGTTGGTTCAGTCTAATTTGTGTTTTGTGGGCGTAAACTTATTTAAGCTATGTTTCCGCAAAGTGTCCGAAATTTGTCCGAAATGAGATCAAAAGTGTTCAAAAATGAAACGTCCGAAATTTTTTGCAAGTAATGTAATCGTTATTATATCTTGTAAGAGGCACACATGTCCAGATTTCCGGATGGCTGTGTTGCGCCCTCAGTAGGGACCTTAGGGAGTTTTAGCAATGACGGCGGCGACGGCGGGGACGACGCCTTGTAAAAAATGAATTAATATTTTTCCTTCGAATATAGCAACTGTGTAAATCAGTTCAGTACGCCTATCGGTCTAAAAACTTGCTCAGGCTAAACATGCACCAACAGCGTTCAATTCCAAAAGAAGATACGAAAAATTAGCCATTGCGGTTCGCGTTCTCCAAAATACGTAGAATTTAGTCATTTCACGTTGTTTTTTTGCAGAGGATGGCAAAGAAATGTACCAAGATTCAAAACGCACGTGCACAGCTACTGTTCTGCTAATTGTTTGGTGACACTCTCGTCGCCGTCGCCGTCGTGATTTGCTAAAACTCCCTCTTAAGCAAATCACGACGGCAACGGCAACGAGAACGTCACCAAACAAAAAGTTTAATGAGCAGAACAATAGCTGTGCACGTGCGTCATAAATCTTTGTACATTTCTTTGCCGTCCTCTGCAAAACAACAACGTGAAATGACTAAGTTCTGCGTATTTTGGGGAACGTGAACGAAAGTGGCTAATTTTTTGTATTTTCATTTGGAATTGAACGCTGGCGTTAAGTATTCAGGTTTAGCAAGTTCTGAGACAAGTAGGCCCACTAATAAATTCACTTTTTACTAGACTTCGTCCTTAGCGTCGCCGTCTTCGTTGCTTAAGCTCCTTAGTATCATGGGCAGCGCGGTTGCGCATGGTATATGGTTCGTTTTACTATGCGGTCCATGTGTTCAGACTCTTGGCAGGGTGTTGGCGAACAAAGGATCGGTAAGTTACATTCTGCTTTGAATTTGTCTTTTCCAAGATAAGTGTAATCGCTTGTAGAAGTATTCACCAGGGTCACAAACGTTTTGGTGTCGTGTCAAGAGGCAGGCAACGTGCGTTTATGAGCTTATCGGCGCTCTCTCTGAAGCATTCCACTTGCTCTCAGTAATTAAACTTACTAGTCAACTACTGTGTTTAAGAACATTTGCCAACAGAGAGTCAGTAGTTACCATAATGACAATACAGATGACAACGTTCACCGAAAACAACGCATTTTTAACATTTTTGTCCGATACAATATCCTATTGCATCAAGATGTAAAATGTACAGGTACTGCAAGTTGTGGTTTTCTTGCACGTTTTTATATGAACTGACACACAGCATGTAGCCTCCCATACAGTCATCATTTGGGGAGGAGTGCGTGAGGAGCCCCAAAAACTCATTGTAGGAGGCTTATAATGACTCAATAAGGAGAAGGCCAACATCTAGCCATCTTGACCTGACAAGCTTGATCAATGTGGATTTATTATTTAGTATAACAAACACCACTTTTCTTGCAGTAGACACTGTGAAAACCGAAGTTGGCAGGATAGTCACCTCTTGACCACTCAGGTGGCCAATCACAAAGTACAAGATGTGTTCATCTTGCACACTGGTAGATATAGATTGTATGCATAAAATATCCAATGGTGTGTTTTCTCGAGTGGTGACGACAAAAAAGGATCATAACTTGACAAGGTGCTGTACGACATCTTTTTGATTCTCACGTTTGGTTTAACCATACCTTTGTCCATTTCCTCATAAAGCTGATCAATGAAAATGTCCAAAGCTTGATGTTCATCCTTGGATATGTCACCAAGGTTTTCAAGATTGTGAACATAGGTACTTAGTGAGCTGCAATTAGAAGTTTTAAAGTGTTAAGTTGAAAGTTAGGTGTGTTATTCATATATAAAAAAGTAATACATGCAACTACCAGCAATATACTAAAATGTTCAAATGTTCAATTGTCCAATTGCAATATGCCAGCAGTAATATGCTCATTGCATTGTGTACATGTGGTCAAGAGAGAAAAAACAGACAAAACAAACATGACATTATGAAGTTTAAGTAACACAAGCTAAGAGAATTATGCCTGATAAAATACCAGGTTTGGGGGCCTCATTTACGGGTAATTCTCATAAAATAGCACAAGACAAAAACAAATAAAAAACAAAGTAAATTAATATGTACCTTGTTCCAATACCTTGTCCATTGGTCCCAATTAATGCCATTAGAGATTGGAACCCCTCAGGCTTAAACCACTAATAAAACAAAAGAAACAAACTTACACAGCCAGCAGTAAATAAAGACAACAATTTACACTCATCGGGCTGGGCAGAAGAGAGGAGATCACTTTCTGTTGTTACATGCAGCAACAGACACTTTGAATTCATATTTCCATCTCTCGAGGATATCTATGTAACAAACTCATTATCTCATTAAGGCAGTTACAGTCATAAGCTTAAAGATTTCTCTTTAAAATTTATATTAATACTGTAGGTAATGTATGCTACAAGAGTTAGAGAGCGTACAATGGTCACAGTGATGCAGTTACAGCTGTATGTTGGACATGTAGTTACAGTACAAGCCAGGTTACTTTCAAATTTTCATCAAAGAAGATGACGATTAAAACTTTTACATCTCTTTAAGGTGTACCTCTTCTAACTTCTCATCAAACAGGGCATTAGACATAAGCATTCTAAGAATATCTAATTGTTCCTACCAAAAAAGAAGAAGAAGAAGGAAAAACATCAAAATTATTGCAGTTTAAGTACATAATATATAGATTTAACAAACATGAATTACTGTAATAAGCCATGCAAATGGTAAGAGACCAAGACCCCCTGAGACCAAGATGATAGCTGTTTGAGGTATGCACATGTATATCATCATGACAAACAAACACAAGGGACAGTCCAGGCTAGGAGGTGGTCCAAAGATAAGTACAACAGTTGGATAGAAATTCTGTTAGTCAGCTGTCTGAGCATAAATGAACATTTTACTTTCACTGCTATTGACAGAACTCTATCATGCCTCTCATAAAGCACCCAAGTGCAATAAATGGCTAAATGGCTGGAGCTCACAAAAAAGGTTTTATTGCCATTACTCCATGTGGACTTGAGAGATCGAAAAGTTGGCCCAAAACAGAGGGAGATGACGGCCAGTTTCCATGGAGCTGTGCTCCTCAGGGAGTGAAAGGGAATGGGCATAAGCCTCAGCACTCCATGTACAGGGAACTATCATGCTTAAACAGATTATGAACTTTGATCCCTTGCCAACAAACCTTAAACTGATCCCCTAATAGTTTGTGAACAATCTGGTCCCCTTTGCTAACCACAGAGTGACAGAAGGATTCAAATGTGTTCTGCACTGCCTGGGGATCTTGTGCCTGAATGTAAATGACAGATGTTTTGAAAGCTTCACTCTTGATATTCAATGCAATGCAGTTGACTCTACAGTAATAGGATGTGCTAATAATTAACGGTCAAACAAGAAGCATGTATTCAATTGGCCTGGGTTACATGACTGTACGTATAGCATGCAGACTCTCAAAATAAAACCATTGCAGATCATGAGAATGGGAAAGAAATATTTGCCATTCAATCAATACTGTATTTTTTCCATTTATAATAAAGCGAAGCGTTTTTTCAAAGAACTTATGCCTGTTCAATCAAAATCTGTTCCAAACTTTCATCTTACAACTGATTATAAGTTTTCTACCACTTTACATGTCCACCTTTCTGACTTCTGGAGTCCACTTTCAGCACTGTCCAATTTCGCACACAAGATGCACCACTTATGCCATTATACACTGGTCTGTAGACTCGCATGAACATGTATCGATGATAAAATCAATCACCAAACATGTAAAATTCATGTAGCTGACTTTCAATAAAAATACTTACTTGTAAAACTGTTGCAATCATCTGTGCAATAAGCATCACACTAGCAGTTTCAGGAGGGTAATGCATTTTCCTAAAGATTTAAACCAATCTTACATTGGCATTTATTTTTTCTGGGTGGAAATTTTGATTTTTGTCGACCACCACACAACTGCAGACACACAATAAAAGGCACAAGATCTAAATTTCCTCCAATAATATAGTCATTATTGCATATTTTGCTTGAAAATGATGAACGAAAAATTAAAATACTTAAAAGCAAACTGCACCACATTAGGATCTGCATTCATGATCATTTTCAATTGCTAGGATTTCTTAAGACAAAGATCCCTGGGTTGTTGAGCCACCCTCCACAAAAGATCTCAGATAATGTAGTAATGATTCAAATTTTCACGCAGAAGACTGTAACAACCTCCACGCTTCCTGTAGCTGTTCAAGAGGATGGCTAGGATCTCCTTTATTTTCTCCCAAACAAAGCGTTCGGTGATATTGATCCCAAGCAGACTGTCTGCACTCCTCGCTGCAATATTTAGCCTGTATTAAATAAAATATTTTCTTAGTACAGTCCTCCACAAAATCTTAAAATCTTTTTTGTTGGAAGGCATAGAGAATCAAAAAGGGAGTTCTAGAGTATTGACGTAAAAAAAACAGAAATCAGGAAGGGACCAGGGGTGAACGATTTTAAAATTCGAAAGGCTTGGGGTGGGGGTAGAACATTTCTGGAATTTCTGAAGGCAAGGGGGTGGGGGAGGGGGGAGGGAATTAAATTTGGAAGCCGTCCGTGGTTGGGTATGGATGCTTTCTGGAATCACCGAATATATTGGTTTGGGAGATAAAGAGTTCTTTTGTTTAATTGTTGGCAAGGTTTGAATGAAAAAAATGTTTGCTCATAGATAAATAATATTGTATATTAACTATAGTTAATTATAATCGTTAATTTTGTCAATTGTGTGCATGATAACTCATGGAATTAAATAAAAAAGAGCAACAAACTTTTGCACTCAATTTATCATTCATTCAGTCAGTTAATCAATCAATCAATCAATTAACCCATCGATCGATCAATCAATCAATCAATCGAACAATCAATTAATCGAACAGTCACTTGTTCAACTGATCAATCTTGAAATTGACCAATCCATTGATTGATCGATCGATCGAACAGATATATCTGACAGATCGATCAAATTTATTTGTTTCTCAATAACTCAATCATCCAACATTCTTCGTCTTTTCATACCAAAAACTCGTCAGAATCAATGGTACAGTCCCAGTCAGATCTTATCAGATGATCATGTCAGCTATCGTTTGCATTTCTTGAGATCTTGCGCTTTTGAGCATCTCTATGAACAAATTACCTGACAACGATGACAGCTGACGATTTTCTGTCCCAGACGCATTATTTCACAACATTTGGAGGCGTAGGGAAGCTCTAAGCTCGCATTTCCCGAAAGTCTGCGTGCCATTTCTTCAGCTGTTTCCAGGGACTTCAAACAAGCACCGCACGCCGTGTACTTGTATATAGAATTCCATAAAAACTGACTGCAGACCAACGGTTTTTCCTCAAAAATAACCTCTCCTTCTCTGAAATCCTTATTGGCAAACATTCCTTTTCCTTTCTGTTGGTTTACTTGCTCAATAGAGACATTATCAAACGAGAACTGCGTAATTCTCGGTTGTGTTGCTGCGGCGGCCATAATGGATTTCTAAGAGCGGGCCCGTGAGAATAAAATTATCAGCGGATTCCTTTTGGGCGGCTACCAAGTTTTGGCGGGAAACTCAAAGGGCGGCGCGGCCGTCACGCCAGCGCGGGAACTTTGTTCAGTAGGGGAGAAGTCAACTTTGGCGTAATTTACTATATAAAAAAGTTGAGAGCAATCAGTTTTAAGCTTTTACGGAAACGGTTTTTATCGTTTTATGACGCTGAAAGCTGAACGGGGCCTTGAGGTTTTCACAGAAGGTGGGAGTTCTCTGCTCTTCTCCTTTCTCCGACTGTCGGGTCGCCTAGCTCGGGGACATCTTCCATGGCGATTCGGAAATGAGTTTATTTATCTTGTCAAGGTAGGCAGATAGATCACCTTTTGTTCAATGATTGACTCATCCGAGCTGCCAGATAACAGAAATTTCAAAATGTTTTGAATCGTACGCTTTTTGACTGGGTACGACCCGACTAGAACCAACCTGTGTGGTTCGGTTTGGGTTTCATTTATAAAAGTCTTGTAAGACAGCTGCTTTGAGCTTAGCTTCATATTTTCTTCATAAAAGAAGAAGTTGTCAATTTTTTATGTCCTCTGAATGGGAGATGTACTTTTCCAAAGTGGTTAATGGTATGTTTCTATAGCTAGTTGTAATAGGGTTAAGAGAAGTTTTAGCACTAGTCAGCTTACTCCTATTTGTTTGGTCTTTTTATGGGGTGATTTATCTTGCTCATTTAGTTTCACTTATACCTTAACTTTCTTGGTCACTAAAACGTTTCATTCTGTTTGCCTTGCAGCAATAATGAAAGGATACCATTTGATCAGCCCAAAAATACACCACTAGTATTTACTAGGTACTGACAAAAAAAGTAAGTTCAAAATGACCAGTGGTAGGTAAGTAATTAGTTCTTGGGACAGAATCTAATAATGACCAATTCTCTTTTTAGCATTCAGAAGTTGAAAAAGAAAGAAAGGATACCTTGTCATACAACAAAAAGAACCAAAGAGGATGCCATGAAACAAAAACAATTTGGTCCTCTCGACATAGTAATAACCAGAAGAAAAATGCAAGTGCACACTCTCAAGAAATGGAGAGGAGGTCAAAGTAAATCTATTGGTAAGAGACTAGTGCTAGCCAATTGAGTTGCCAAATGTTAATAGCTTTTTATAAAAGACCTCTCACTTGATAAGCCTTCATCGATTTCATTTTAAGATCAAGGAGTGTATAAATTTTTGCATTTATGCTCACCAAAAAATGTAAGGAAAGAAGAGAAAACTGAGTGATACCTTAAAATTCCAGATTTAAGCCACCTCAGTTATAAGCCCATCTATGTGTATACAGAAAAAAAAACTATTCCAGTTACAACCCCCCCAGCTATGTTTATGCCCTCCTCTAAGTTGTGAACCTTACCAGCGAGTATTTGCCTTTATGAGGAGTCTTCATCCAAACTTTGTCAATGCTTCCTTTGAAATCAAACCAAGTGTGCCTACTACAGATAATAATTGTAAGTATTCAACACTTAGACTTAGAATTTTAAATGCCACACCCTATTGCGGCAGTGTTGTAGTTTGAACTCCTTTAAGTTTGACAAGCATCCACGACAGTCAAGGTCATGTTCAGTGCCAAATGAAGAATGTCTCAGTACCCCAATCATGACCAGTGACCTTAGAAATGAATTATTTTGCCCAATTCAGTTACCTTGGTTATAATTTTGTCTGATTACATGATTTGGTGAGGGGTAATATTTTAAAATTAAATTATGTAATAGCTTAAATATTATGCTGTGATGTCATCAAGGAAGTCAGCTATTGTTTCTCTATATTTCCACAGATAAAATATCATTCCCTGAAAACCTTGATGACAGCTTTCAACAGGGATTACTCAGTAACATGGAGAGTGCCTCTGAAAACACTTTAAAAACAGACAATCTGCCTCTCTCCCAGGGATTACCAAATCCACAGACACTTGTGGAAGAAAGGAAAAAGCCAAAATCTGCAGCCAATAGTAGAAGTAATTATAATGCAAAGGAAACAACTATGATCAAAACACCAAAACAGCAGTTCAAAATTCCTGAAACACCCTTACTAGAAAATATTTCTCAAACATGTATCACTAAACTTGGCAACTCATTTATTCCTGGGACACCACAATGTCACCAGAAGAGAAGGGGGCTCCCCAGTTCCACAGTGCCAGAAAGACTTTTCTTTTCCAAAACACCTACGGCACAGCTGAATAACAAGGAGAAACAGATCAGATTAAAGTGTGTAAGGACCTATGGCAAGACACCTGACTTTGTGCAAGTAGTTCCAGAAACCCCCAAACTAAACTTAAAATCAACTGATGAGTTATCCCTATATGACTAGAGTTGTACATGTATTTGAAAATCAGAACCTGACAAAACAACAAAATTGTCTCACTTTGGTTTATTCATATCATATTACAGTTGTAGTTCATAAAGACCATCCAAACCATTTACTTCCTAATGTTTTCTTTATTCATGATGTTCAGCTAAATGAAAGTTACACGCGATTAAAAAACGTAGCAATTTTTCAAAACCTTAATGTTATACAACACATCTAAAGCAGCCCAAAAGATGCACTTGAGTTTGGGTCCAGTTTTTTCTGTTACTTAGAATAAGGCAAAGCTCTTAAATCCCTTGGTGACTCACTGCACCTCACTCAACATGATATCTAACATAATGGATGACAGTAACTGACAGCAAGCATAAACCTCACCTTGGCAATGGCACTTTAGGGCAACCTGATAAACTAACATCCCAACCAGATCAAGTGGCAATATTTGAAGTTGTTCATAAATTATTAAAAAGATAATTTTATCTTAACAACACCCATGACTCATGATGTGTATATGATAAGCCCTTGCTAGGTAGCCATGTACAAATATATGTGGCCCAACATTACAATTAATTAATATATGTAAAGTATTGGTCTGATCTTCTGTAGCAATATTAGCATGGCTGTCTGTAAATCATAGTAGTCAAAATATTTTGCAAAGGAAGAAACACAAAGGAACTTCAGAATAGGGGTGAGAGTAATAATGAGGTTAACTTACTTGAAACAAAGTCACATGTGCAATATGTATATCAACAAAATTTTGAACCAACATGTACCTTTTTTTTTTTTTGCTTCTTTCCTTGGATAATTTATTTCTACATGTATATTACAGTATGTACAACACCTTTTTTCAGTAACTTGTTTTGGAACTAGCTAGCGGTTCAGTAATCAATTGATAATTACTTTAAACATTAATTGGCAGCTCCAGCCCCTAACTAATTATAATTATGATTTGAAAAATATTTTACCTTATAAAATTCACATCGAAAATTCATTCTTGACAAGGTACCAGCACCTTTTTCTTAATGTACATATTAAATCCACCAGTACTCAACTTTGTTAAATCATGATAATTTTACAACAAACTATGGATTCTCTGAAGAGTGAACCACAGGATTACATGTAATTACAGGGGAACTCCTGAGATCCTCAGTGCTGTCTGAGAAAACTTCATTGTTTTGTGAATTTGTGGCACCATTTTCTAATTCCTCATTTGCCAGTGGATCTACATAAGGTGGCGGAGCACCTTCACCATCCACTGGGGGACCTAGGCTACCCATTGCTTCCACCTCAGCATAAGATGGTAGTTTGTAGTACTTAGGATCAACCATGGCCTCTGCATGGGCATTTGAGCATTCAGGTGATCTGGCCAGTGTTGTTGGGTAGATAAAGTTTCTGATTTGTCCATGATGTGAATAATATTTTCTGCGGTGGTATGCACAGCAACAAGCAAGGACAGTGATCAGTCCCCATACCAACCAAAACCCTGTTATCAGGCCAGAAAGGAAAATTAAATTTAAGATATTTGTGATATTAGTACTGGAAGCAGGTGATTAAGAAGTTGAAAGAACA
>Ga0126338_10001650_pt1 | contig 14641 bp, 6 predicted proteins | sample OrbCmetagenome_2_FD_92529 | JGI IMG/M metagenome (GOLD analysis project Ga0126338, IMG submission 92529) | Coral microbial communities from Petempiche,Puerto Morelos, Mexico - Orbicella C C metagenome | ecosystem: Host-associated > Invertebrates > Cnidaria > Coral | place: Petempiche,Puerto...
GTTTTATAAAAAAAGGCTTTGGGCCCCTTAAAACCCCGCGGAAAACGCAACTCCAAAGGGGGGGAAACAAAAAAAAAAGGTGAAAGGCAGAAACAGGGGAAATTTGGGTTCTTTTTTGCCGGGTTTTTTTTTTTTTTTTTTTCAAGTGCGCTCGTTGGCTAAAATGAAGTTTTCATGATTTATAGTCTAGTTAAATCTTGAAAAAAATTGCTAATTGATCCTTTTTAGGTTCTTTTCAAGTCATAATGAGCTTGGTAATTTCGGTGTTTTCCTGATTTTAACGAGGCAAACAAGCATTTTGGGTTTTCGCTCGATTTGTCACGAACGGAAAGCACTTGCAGTACTAACGGACTGTTTGTCGTCGAGTCAATCATGGACATTTCTCTTACAACCTCTTATGAGAATTCAGTGGCTCAGATGCCACTTCCTCATTTATACTCTGTTCGCTTAATATTCTTTGCACAAAGTAACAATTGATAAAGAGGTAGTCCTTGATTGCGCCCTCCTTCCCTATCTTAGAGCTACAGTTGGGTTGATCTACCATTCCTCCTTCCGCAATGGTGTAAGCTCCCTCTTATCTTTCTCTTCGCTCATTCATACTTATCGCAGTAACGATCAATGATTTCCAGCGAAGGCACGCGAACGGAACCGGGAAGTGATTGCATAAATGTAATCAGTCTCCGTCATGGGGCACGTCGGTAGCAGAAACAATGAAATATGGAAATAAATTAAAACTTGGCGGTTATGCCCACGTTTTTTCTTGGTTTGGAAACAAAACCGAATCAACTTCCTTCTGAACAACCGTTTCCGCTTGTTTTTGCTTGGGAAGAAAGCCAATTTGTAGCTAATAAGGATAAAATTTTGAACTGCCTACTAGATGTTTCCCAGGAGTAAGCGAGTTATACAGTTCTCAATCGTTATAATTTTGTTTTCTAGCAGATGCAAATTAATTAAAGAATGTCCACCCTCTTGATTTGATTTCACAAGAACTCAGTGCTGATGTTCGCTCAGCTAGCATTAAAAACTTTAAATGCCTGTCAGGGTATAACCTCAATTATGACTTCACGGCGTTATAGGATTGTTTTTGTAGCCCAAATGTTTCCATTGTATGTTGGAGAAAATCATTAGGGGTATTGTAATCCTTTCCGGTGATAGAATTTTAGTGTTTCATCATAGCAGTTTTATTGCCAAATACCCAAAAAAAGAATGTTTTTTTTTTTTCTGCTCTCCTCCTACCAGCGGATTAGAGAAAGAGCCGCATTGTGCAGGATCGACAGTATAAATTTTATTTTAACAGTATAGACAGAGTCATCAAGAGAAAATGAGGAGTCATCTAAATGTGGGTTCTTAAGTGCGCCACATTTAAAGGGACATTGATTGCGTCGGATTGAACAAATAGGCGTTTTATAGCATAGCCCAGTGTCAATGGATAGCATAGCCCAGTGTCAGTGTCAATGTGTCTCCTCTTAAAATAATTACTATAGAAAATTTCATCCGTTTCCGTTAATGTGGCTTTTGCGCTTACCACTGCAGTTTTAAGTGCCAAATTTTTTAACAGAAATAAGCCGAAATATCAATTAATTGTTTTTCTGCTCTCTCTTCTCTCTCTCTCTCTCTCTCTCTCTCTCTCTCTCTCTCTGTCGACTTCTACTTACTTCCTCGTACCATGCAGCAGAATATAGACAAAGTGGGAACAGGATTGAGTTTCATCGTCCTAAACTTAAACGACAGGGTCGGGTTGTTAGTTTAGATTTCAGTTTCATTTTGTCACTTTTTGGTGGGGTTTCCTGGTTATATTGTTTGTCCTACAGTTTTGAGCTGGAGTGATCTCAAACTAAGCAAAACTCAGTATGCAGTGAAAAACATTTTTTATGCAGGAATAACGAATATTTCAGTTGACTTTTAATCCTGGGTTATCCGTATAACCAGCTTCCGAACAACACGGCCTAGGGTTTTTTTAACACATAATATAGCAGATCGTCAGTCATCATTCATTTCATTTAAAATGCATGTTGCACGCAGATGTTAATTAATAGCTTCCTGAGAAGTTCGATGTGTCGCACTGGCACGTGAGGATTTGGGGTTTCCGGCTCTGTTTTTATTTGGCCCCTCTCGCGTCATCTTGCTCGATCACCTGCGTGCGTGGCAAAACAATGCTAAACCGAAACTGAAACTGGCTCGTGCTAACGGTACCTATCCAGCTCGCGCGTTTTAATCAGCCACGCGCGGATAGTTCTTGGAAGAAGAGGTACACAACTGCTAACTGATAACTGATAAGTGGGCCATCCGGATCTGCCTTAAGTGCAGGTCATCGCAGTAAAATAAAGGGGCACAGAAAAAAAAAAGGTTTGCATTTCACCAAAATTAGGTTGTAATTTACTGACACTAGCTTTAGAGTTTCTGTCCGTCCGCTGCCAATTTTTACTAGAGCCATCCTTCTCAGTAAAGACGGTGGAACGCAAACCGGCTTTAATTTAGCATCCAAATCTACAGCGTCAATCTGGCGAGGATTTTGAGTATTATCGCGACTCGGTAACGATTTAATGTAATACCCCGATCAACTACAAGAGATACCAAAAGAGCTCATTAGGTCAGAACTAACACAATGAAGCCGAGATCGACATTATTTTTAGCTCAAGTGGTTTGTGGCTTTTAGACATTCGTCAGGCTTTAATTGATAACTCGGCTGAAAGACGGATAAACTTGCTTGATGTTGATCCAATTTGGTTCAAGTTTGGTTACAATTTGTCAATATTCCAGACCATTTCAGTTTGACTGTGAACAAGCCTTTTAAAGTTGTAACTGGCCTACGAAGGAAAAATAGTGTCATCGCTCTAAACTCTCAGCTGGTAAAACCTGGGAATGGATCGTTTTCTTTTGACCACAAACGACAAATCAACTCAGTGTTGGCAATGTTCCACAGATGCAATAAACACTCGAAAGAATACAAAATTCACCAGTCGAAAATAGTAATAACGTCAAGCGCGTCTTTCGTTGAAATTCTCGTGACTCTCTCGCTAACACTCATAGCTCCTGACCTAAAACACGCCTCAGTATGCTTGTACCCTCTGGCCAATTTTTCGTGTACGAAGCACAGCGGGTAGGTGAAATTCCCGCTATCCAAAATTGTGAGTAATGCGGTATAAAAACGGGAAATGAGGGTCAAACTATAGGCTATCGATTTGATTTAGGTCGAGGTAATGCTTGTTTATCCTCACATTTGCTCCGTGGGTACTAAAGGTATTAAAGGTATTTGTGCGCCAGAGAGCTCAAATACGGTTTTTTAATTATTTGAGCTCAGAAGTAAAACAGTTACTAGCAAGCACTCCCGTACCAAGAGCCATTTTCGCATTTTATATATAGCCGCCCACAAATTGGAGCAAGCACCAGAGTTTCTTTCTTTCTCCTGTATTTATATTTTCAAACTACTATTTAACTGACAATTGCGACAATTAGCGCGACGAAAATACAAAGCACAAATACAAATGCAAAATGCCTATTTCGCGATGGTTCAGTTTCTTAGTTTGAAATGGCGCATAAAATTACTTTTTTTGATATCCAACGGGGGTGATATCTTAACGGGGGAAATAGCTTTCAAACAAAATATTAAGGGAAATTCTCTATTCCATTTGATAAAGGCCGATAATTCAGTTTTTGAGGGTGGAAACCTCGCCAAGTTAGGTCTTAAATATAGTACTATACTGAGGGAATGCAGATCTTGACGCCAGCTTTGAAATGTCCTGGTCTTTTGCTTACGAACAAGGGGACAAGCCCCCCCCAGAATATCCTAGCGCCCTCTACGCTCCCCCCCCCCCCCCCCCTCCCGGATTTTCCAATAACTGCCAAGAGAGAAAAAGGTGTTTTGTGTAAGTTAACAAGGAAACCTTTGAAGACGTGTTAAAGAATCGTCCGTACAATCAACAATTTTAATCTACAGACGGGCTAGAATCGTCTCGATCGCGTCAGGAGAGTAGTTTCAATTTCTAGCTAGTTTCTAGCTCAGCACATGATCCAGCTAGCGATATCCTCACATTATATTAAATCACTCACTGAGTCGAAGATAGACCGGAAATAAGATCCACTGCGCGGAAACGGAAGTGTTATGTTCAAGTTGGTGATTTTTGGACACTAATCAAATCCAGCGCTCAAGAGATGCACCTTAACTCGGTTATAAAGCCACAGGCATTTGTAATTTAAGCAAACTACTGCGAAACAGTTTGAGCAAAGCAACTGACGGATGTTGGTCCTTGATGACGATCTGAGCTTTTGGAGCTACGTAAGGGCTTGAAGCTTTTGAACTTGAAACATTTGAAAGGTAAAGAAGCTTTGTTGATACATTCAATCTATAATTGAGGTGGGATTTCGTACACATCGCTTTTTTTTTTGTCGGCACGTGGTTTACAACTTACTAATCAACTCAGTCTCTAATCATTTGCGGCCCTGTAGGACACATGCTTTGTTTCTCGTATCGAAGACGACGAAGAAGCGGCAGTCTGCTTGCAGTAAATTTATCTTAGATATCTATCACGTTCAGCTACGTTTGTTTCTGTAAGGGAGAGGGATTCGCCAAAACCGCGCATTTCGCTGCGTAAAGCCTGTGACACAACCTCTTGTCAGTCTTGTACGCTGTAAGCAGTCTCTGATGTAAAACTTTTATTTATAAATTTAATCTCAATGACAAATATGCAGGGTAATTATGGAATCTTTTGTCTTCAACCACTCAGGTAACTGAGTACAGTTAGGTAAGTAAATTGTGACGTTATCGGAAAATTCACAGCCGAGTCGATTTGTGCGTTTGAAGTCTTCTTCACGGTTTGTTCATCTTTCTAATCGCGCGTTCTCAATCTTGTGGAGTGCACACTTTTTCTTTTCTCCACACAGAGCTATGCATGTTTATTATTTGTTTTTTGACGCCACCAGCGCGTGATCTTAAGTTAATTATCGACATGATGGAGGGTTATAATTAGCCCACTGTACGACAATGAAAATTGCATGCGATTCGAAATGTACGCCGAGAGATATTGTTGATTTGTTGTTAGAAATTGGTGTTTCGTGAACAGGAAATGATTTGCGCCAACATTACAATGCTAATACCTGTTTCAACATTGATTTTCCGTTGTTGACTAAAAACAGACGGCTCTCCTCTGATAGTACTTTCGTCTTCGTAATCTCTTCTTATTTTAACACGCACATTCAACCGGCTGTTGACAGTAGGTCAAGGTCACGACACGGGGTGTAAAGCTTTTGAATTACTCACGTACAACTTCGATAGCATTCTGTCACACAACGCGACGACATTGCAGTGTCTCCAGGCAAATAGCAATTTACCTTCCATTTTCAAAATTGCATTTTCGTCTGCAGCTGTTCCATGCTGTACCGTTTTCAGAATTGTTAGCGATTCTGGGACTGGGCCGAGGTAGTGGTGCATCAGCTGACAGATTGATCAGTGTGACACGTGCATGGTTAGGTCACGTCGATGACGTCATACGCTGATGGTGATACGTGCCTGTGACTTTTCCCGCCTTTTTCATGAAAAGAATCTAATGCAGACAAAACAAAGCAAGTGCATTGCCCAAGTTGACGTTGTACAAATAACGTCTTTAAACAGTATTTTCCAACTGTTTTCTGAAATGCAATACACTGAAACGTGCTTGAGAGAAGCGGAAAAGCTGTCCAATTAAAATCTGGGCCCCGATTTTCGCACATAATCCGCATAAACCTGTTTTAGCAAACTGAACTATGCAAGGCATTGAAATTTTCGAGGAAGAAGCGTATTCTGTTTACAGATCTATTCTTTTCTCTAACATCGTCGAGGGCGACGTTAAACGGTCGGGACACACTAGAAAAAAAAAAAACACGGATCGGAGATAAAACATATCCAGGTTAACCTAAAGGCAAGTGCCCCAACTATTTTAGTGGTAACGAGGCAAGAAGGTTAATTCGTTTGCACCAAAGGTTTTTCTTAAAAGAACTATGTTTTGACTGCTGATAGTCAAAATTACTTTGGATTGAAGAAAGCCCGACAAGATATAATAGCTTTCTAAGTGGAAAAACACTTAAGAACTAATTACTTACTGTCCTCCCGCTGGAAAATAGGGTCGAAATGTAATAAAAAAAAAAAAAGAGAGGAAAAAATTAGAATGCAAGAATGGTTACGAACGATCGACAAACATACTCATGATTAGTTCTTGGAATCAAAAGTGTTCCAATCCCACATGACTGAGAAATTAACGGTAGTTTAGTCACTGGTTTTGTTTCCTTTAAGTTAACAGCTTAGTAAGGCCATTCAGCAAGTACGTGATTAGTTGGATTACCTTAAAATAGTTTGAGGTTTCAAGTGCTATAATCCGCAATAAGTGAGAACCGCAAATACTGAAGCGAGAAAATTCCAAATCTCAAAAACATGATCGAACCAGTGGAATCATGTTTTTCGTATGGTGATGGGTTCCATCGTCGAAGAACTCGCGGACATATTCTCACGTTTATTCTCTTTCGCTTTGTGGACAATTTTCTTCTGGTCAGGGGCCCGTTCGCACCCGCAAAGCCGTAGCAAATTCTCAAACCTCATGATTACAGCGCCATTTTATTTTCATACAAGAAGTTTCAGGCGCGTACACCTCTGCGTTTTTAGATACAGAGAAATTAAAAATGGCTTTACGGGCCCGAAACGTTTCCGGGGCTTTCGAGAAACGGGCCCCAGCTCTAAGTTTTGAAAATTTTTGAAAATATGGTGGTACATTTGTAGATATGCTGAGGAAATACCTACTAGTTGGTAATTTTCAGTACTTGTCAGCTTGACCGACACTTCAATGAATTGGAAAAATAAATACACGACTTTGCGTGATCACGGGCTTGCATGGAAGAGCTGGACGTCTGGTGCAAATCGCACCACTTAGTTGGCACGTGGCTCTCAATACGTGCTTGAAAATTCTTTACTCGTCAACAAATTATAGGAAGCCACAAGCTGTTGAGTCGGAATAGCATGAAAGAATATGATTTCGGCAAGATCACGATTAACCATGTGCTAACCAGAAAGTTCCTGACGCTTTACACCAAGTTTAATTTAACGAGTTCTTCATCAGTCTAGCCTATGAACAGGCTCCCTAGTCGATCGAGGATGGTGAAACGAGAGAGCGAAAAGAAAGAAGATAGAAGACACTCTCAGCCAATCCCTTCTAGGCCATTCCAAGCGCGGTCAGACCCGTCCAGCCGGAGCCTGTTCACAGGCTATCATCAGTCATGTGGCGCGGTATACGTCCGCTATTTGTTTAAAAAACAAAAGGTGGTTTTCCGTTAAAATAGACTGCGAGCAGTCTCTTTTACTCTAAAATCCGTGGGGAAGAACGTAAAACAAGGGAGACGGTACGAGTGTGACTGTGAGCGTGACGTGCGAGTGACGAGTCACCCTCGCGGTCACGCTCACACGTTTACTTGATTTATATTTGGAAGGAAGGGAGCCCGCACTTCTCTCCCGAACTCTTCTCGGGGAGGAACGTAGACCGGACTCGAGCGAGCTGAGGAAATCGAAAGTTGCCTAACTCCCCCTGCCCCTGTTATTTTTGCACTGGATAGCATTTTTGGACTTTTTGGCTTGGGTCCAAGGAAGAAGTTTTCAAATGAACTTTTTTGCTTCCTTTTAGGGGAAGGAACCAAACACAAACAAAATAATGCTTTTAAATTCGCCCTTATCATCGTCTTTCACTTTCTCTAACTAGATAAATAAAGAACGACACAATCTTTTTTTTAGCCCTTTCGGAACAAAATATCGACATTAAACACCGCTTAACTTCTTAGTCTGACTTCTTCAAGGATAAAAACCATCTAAGGCCCAGTTCAGACGCCGAACTTTTCATGAGCCGAACCAAATATATTGAATTAAGTACATGAAAAGTTCGGCGTGTGAATCAGTTAAGAACGACTATTTGAATTTAGAACGGCCCAGCCGTTCTTCCCGCCTAGCTCAGCCGGGAATTTCGGCTTTGGAACGGCTTTGATTCAGACGTCGAACTTTTCATGAGCCGAACCTAATGCACAACAGTTTTTACTTTGCCTGAAAATCGCTGACATTTCCATGTGTTTTGGTTTAAACTAAATAAAGTTCGGCGAATTAAGTTCGACGTCTGAATCATCAGGTATGCTTTTGATAATTTGGGTCGGTCCAAATTCGAATTAAGTTCGGCTCATGAAAAGTTCGGCGTCTGAACTGGGCCTAATTCTCAACTGAAAGGCCGGCCGGTTAACGTAGAAAACAGCGAATGGTCATGCTTAGCTCGCCGGATTAGAAAAAATAAATAAATAAATAAAATTTTCAGGAATGTCAAACCTTGACCACATTATTTGCGATAGAGTTGGATCGCATCCATTTTTGTCATGTTAGGATTTTCTTCCTTTGTTCGCGCCCTCTTGTCTTGAATAATCGGCACTTGAGAGACCATGTTGAGTGTGTGATCGTCAGTTGTCAATTTTTGTGTGAATCTGTGAACAAGATTCCGCGACGAAAACCACAGCTTTTAACGTATTGCAGATGCTTTTCGGTAATCTCGTTTTTTTTCTTTACCAATGGAAGAAGCTAAGTTGCCGTATTTTTAAAGAAAAGCAGATTTTAGCATTACTTTGATAACAACCCGACAAAATATCTGGCTGGTCTTTGAATGCGGCGACATCGAGTGTCTGTTTTTGACGTTCATCCAAATATTACTGAAAGATGGCAGATGTCGAATTTTCGTTCTTGTGTTTCAACGTTATGTCATCGTTCTGGAGAAAATGTCTGGCTTAGCGTGGTTTAAGCGTGTCAACTGGAGATTACATGCAAAAGAAGGAGAGGCAATCCGTTTGAAACCAAAGACTTGGTCTTCGCTCGCGGTTTAACCTTTAACCCAAGCTGATGCATTAGAAAGATTGTTTTTCAGCTACGAATAAACATTATATTAATGATCGATCATCGGTGCGCTGACAAATCCCCGAGAGATGAGCAGCTACAACGTTTGAATCTTGCATATGTTGGTAAGTTGCGTAATATTTATATGCCGCATTTTTTGGAGTTATAGGAGAACTCTGGCACTCTACTGACATGCGCGTGCTCAAGACAAGTATATAAATTGATTTTATCGCTCAAATTTGCGAATTTCGCCCTTATACTCAAGCAAACGCGTGGTGTTAAATTGAAACCAAATAACACTGACTGGTTTTGTGTTAAGGTTTGCAAAAGTTCTGCGAAGATTGTTCTCAATGAAGACTAAGTCAGTTTTTTTTTTCTTTAATGACAGATAGCTTCTGCAATCTCAAATGAAGGCGCTGCTGCGCTGCAAAAACGGCGTTTCTTTCGTGATGTTGGAGATTCCCCCTAAGTGCGTTCCGCATCTATGGCGCCAAAATTTCGCCTGGTTTTCTTACACAAAACAGATGACACACCACTTAAAGTTATAAACAGTAACTGTAAACGGAACTGAGACGAAGAACTTGGAGAACAATGAAAAAAATCCGACCGGCAGACTGTTTATAAAGCTAGCCGGCGTCCTCAAACAAACGTGTTCGGTTTGCGCACAAGGGCATAATATATAGAATTTAGTAAACATCCATCTTGGAGATCGTACAATCTTCTTTCACTTGCCGGGCTGATTGGACTGATTGGATTGTATAAACGTATTAAGGGTGCAATATTAGAATTCCAGACGCGTTGTTTTTTCCTTGCAATCCAATTCAAAGGTTGTCGACTGGTCGAAGTCGGGTGCTCTTCAATTTTACGAGAAAAACAAATCTCTGAAACTAGGAAATTTTTGAGCTGAGCTTGTCACATGTACTCGTTTCAACTAGGTCACTGTTTTCAAGAATTATGTTTGCTCAACGTTTTTGTAAAAGTATTCGAAAAACATTTAGAAATGCAAGATTTCTTGGCTTGAATGGATGAATCAAGGGTCTCTTTCATTCTTGCGCCCAGCCGTGAGCCTTATCGATTACCTCTGTGCAATTTTGTCACCTGCTTCAACATTTTACGGATATGTCCAACGAATGCAGTCACGAGATGCCGAAACGAGTCGCAAACTGGGTCAAAGACTAATATAACGCGATCATGCGAATTTTAGGGCTAGCAATGAAATATATTTTTTGAGGTTTTCGTTGTAACATATTGCATACGGTCCCCTAAATTGCAGAGGTCAAATCAAGGCCGAGTCTATATTTGCCGGTGACATGGCTGGCTCATCTCATTTTTCTTAATACACCTTTGTCAATTCTACACCGGTATGCGTTTGTGGATATGTAAGAATTATGTAGTGGAAAAGTAAACCCATTCAAGGCTAATCTTCACCTGTCACATTTCTTTTGTAAACATGAGCCTCCGACCGCGAAACAGTTTCTCTCCACCTATGTCCGGAAATGTACAAACTCAATGACTCATTGCAAGTGCATTCCTCAGAACTAAATTACTACATCTGCTAATTGCGCTTTAATATCCACCGATATGTCAGGTGCAAGGGTTTGCACTCAGTTTCTTCGATCGCTTCTCGCTACCGGGGGGCGGTTTTCAAACATTTTCGTAAATAAACATACTGAGCTGAGTACCGGAAACTTCAGGTTGGATTTAACCCGTCGTAACGTTATACTTTTAGTAGTAGGCAAGGAAACTCCAAACTGAAATCATAAGATAAAAAAGGTCTCGAAATACAGTTTCAGAGCATAATTGGCTGTAGATCAAGTTTATTGTACTTAATAACTATATATGATCGAGAAAGTTTTCCTGCCCTCAACGTCTGCCCTCAACGTGACAAGAAATTAAAGTGGATCGAAAATAAAATTTGACTTACTGTAAAACTGTTACTTACTTTTTTTTTTATTTTTGCTACGTTTTATTTGTACCTGTGTATAGATATTTGCGAAATGCTATAAAAATGCAAACAATCGGCTGAAGATCACATTTATCATAGTTATAACACGAGTCTCACCTTCATCGATAACCTTGTTCGTCTGTTTTATCTTTACAACGATAGCAGGTAGATAAAGAATAAGATTTAACCTGTAACAGTTAAACTTCATGATTGTTTTTGCTAGATAGTGTTTTTGTGTGTATCCGAACACATGAAATGCTAAACAAAAGTAAAGCTGGCGAAGTTTGACTACCAAATAACAACGATATCTGTATGTTATGTTTGGTTTATAAAATGAAGAGTTGAGCTTTTGCCCATTTATGTCAGGATTTGCTTTACATCGCTACCAGATGAAACAAATTAGTGAAAATAATACACTGGCTGTATGAAAACTACGGGAACATTACTCAAAATTACTCAATCAAGGTTTCAACCAATACCATCGAAAGTCCTTGAATAGACTAACCAAAAACTCTCGTTCAGGCGGCTTCCAACAAAGATGGAATATTTTCCGATCCTGTTTACTAGTGATTATTGCAATGATTTTTTCTTTTGGCGACTACATATTTGGTCTGTTTATTAATTAGCTAATCGCGTTCCACGATTGTTCTCTGATCGGTTTGTTAACCTTTTGAGCCCCAATTACGCGTAATTAATATGCGTAATTAATTATCGTGCTCTTTGTACCACTTGTGACGTCATCAATTTAAATGTCATCAGATATTCTTTATAAGCAGATAGTAGTACTAGGCTAGGCCTTTCCCTACAATGGTCAGGTTTAGATATCGACGACATTCCGACGTCGCAAATCGAAAACGTTATCAGTTTCGGTGCAAAAACGGTGGTAAAATGGTCCAATACGCCTATGATTGATCAAGGTCTATTCTAGGCTTCGCCCGCAATTAACATCCAACTTTTCACGGCAGCCAGAAAGAACATGCAACGCAAAAGGTAGCCAGAGTAAAAGGGCCGGGAAAAAAAGAAAGGAAAGGGGCAACAAACAAAATTGAGGACAGTTGATGGCAAAAAAAAAAGTACAAATTTTGCCTTATGCGCATGCTTGGAACTGAAATATTGCGCAATTTTGTACCTAATCCTCGAAATAATCCCTCCTTTTGGTAAAAAAAAGCTTTCTTAGCAAAACGTAGGCTTATTTAGCGCCATGGCAGCCAAAAAACCTGACTAAACGGTTAAAAACGGTATTTTTTGGCGAAAGTCTGGTATTCAAAGGGTTAACAGGCTCTCTTGAAAGATAAAACAACGGAAAGAAAACCTCTCAGAAGAGAGTGGACTGAAGAAGCTTTGAAGCATCAGTCATAGCTCTTGGTTTTATTTTATGAGGACATCAACGTAAACCGAAGAAAATTAGCTCCATATTTAGAGGTTTCGCTATTATAGATTTGACGGATGCGTTGTTTTGCTACTGCGGGTTAACGCGGTTTTAAAGATAAAATCCGCCGGCTTAACTTTGGTAACGGATATACCAAGCTTTCCGTGAGGCACGATTGATTTTTTGTTTCTTTGAATTCGGAAAAATAGGAGTAAAATTTAAGAAGGCCAGGGGAAACTCTCTCTGACTGACACTCAACTATGCACGCGAAGAAGAAAACTGCCAAATTCAGTTATCGATTTGCACCTTTTAATTTCGTTAATGAAAATTTGATCTAGCAGGCTAACAGATTTTGGGGGATTTTGACCACTCTTTAAACTTAAATGCTTTAATGCGTATTGAACCCCAGGGATTTGGTACTTTAAACTGAAAGATCGTCAAGGATCATAAAACTACAATATATATTGCGTGCCTAACTTCAGGTAGGTCTTAAGGTTTTACGAGATATCAAGCTTGTCGGACATGCTATCAGCATACGGTAGGTTTGTATGTATAGATAGGTCTTAAATCACAGACGTCTTTGAACCGTTTTCACCAAGAGCAAATCTCCGCAACGTAGTTACTCAGTAAAAATGTTCAAACGGTGCATCCGTTTCGGAATTTATTTGCAAAACAGCTCTGTGTTTTCTATGATATCAGTTAACTATGAGACACATAGAGAGTACAATTGTATTCGGCCGACCCTCAATGCTATGAAAGAAGAATGTGTGGTGAGACAACAAAACTTGCATGCAGTTCCCTAATCCCAGATTTAAAAGTATCCGAGTGGATTTTGTTTATTTTACCGGAACTCTGTCACACTTTTTTTTAATGGAATTCTCTTGCTCACGAACCTGTCTCAAAATCAACTGTCATGATTATTTACAGAGTGGAAAGACACACCATAAATGTGTACTGAAAACATTGCAGACCTCAACTGCTTGGCGGTTTGTCATCTTTGCCTTAATCATGACCTTACTCCTCAGTCTATGTGACGGAAAAAAGACTCAACCGCACCCCAGTGATGCCCATTCATTTCCTATGGGACTAACTGGTAAAATTTGTTTAAAACAAGACAATTTCTCTTTGATGACCTTCTTAAATGCTGTTGATCGTTATTATGTGTATGTGCTGGTATTTCATTACTAAATTGTTAGGAACCTTAATGCTGATCGGGATTTAAAGGTTACAAGTTATCGGAAGTAAATTCTTATTTTCTCTGACGTCAACTAAGATCACCTACAGACAAAATTCTGGTAATTTACATTATCCTGCTTGAGCGAAAAACAAATGATGAAAACTGATGAAAACAATAGGGATTTGGCTTTCTTTGAGTGCCCTACTCGGAAAACTTCTTTTCGCGCAATGATCTTGTTTGCGTGAGTCGGTCGTATTTTCTCACGGCATCATAAGTGAAAGAAAGATTTGCTTGCTTTTTCTGCTTATAAGTCATCGGAGGTCATTTTGTCTTAGAGGACACACGTAGTGGAGAGTTGTTGAACTAACCCTAAACGTCGCATATCTCAACTGTACGTAAGGACTTGCCGCCACTGTTTGAGTTCTTCAACATCATCACATTGCAATCATCATGGGATCGCGGTTACTCCATGTCTGTTCCTTGTGGAACCCTTGCAAGGGAAAACATTTCTGAACCTTATTAAAGCGGATCACGGAGCCTTGCCGGCACTTTCCGGATACTGTTTTTATTCGGAAATATCAAATGGAATGACCTGCGTCCTGAAGCAAAATAAAAAATCACTAGTTATCATGTACCGATCCAATAAAAAGAAAATGGAATTTTTATTGCTATCTGTTAAATGGCTTTCAATTGGCTCCATTCAATGAGCATTCATTTGATTCCTAACAAAGGAATCGTCAGTGGAGGAATTGATCACTCAATAATGTTCACGTCTTTCATATCAGCTGTCGTCTTTCAAATTAAACTCCACTATTATATTAAGACACGAAGCTGTGTGATCAACTCTTATTCAGTGCATGCCTGACTGTTTGGATAATCAGGTTTCCCATTTGCGCTTAAGCTCACTGATAGCATTTATTCCCTGAAAGCCAGTTGCGGTTACTGCCAAAGTTTTGGCAAATCAAGTTTATAAAGTCTATTTTTTCAGCTGAACATACTTAACAAATTGGCGGCATAGAAGTTGGAGTTCGAATTATGGGCGCCGCACGCAACAGTTTTTGTAGTTTTGTTTGGCCGTTTTTTTTTTTTTTCCCCCATATGGCGAGGTTAATTTTAAAAAATATATATGCAAGTTTCAAACAACGGCGCGGTGGCCTCATGGTTAGTGCGCTCGTCTCCGGATTGAGCGGTCCGGGTTCGAGCCCTGGCCGGGGACATTGTGTTGTGTTCTTGGGCAAGACACTTTACTCTCACAGTGCCTCTCTCCACCCA